>Ga0126342_10002615_pt1 | contig 28426 bp, 19 predicted proteins | sample Cyp1metagenome_FD_92528 | JGI IMG/M metagenome (GOLD analysis project Ga0126342, IMG submission 92528) | Coral microbial communities from Lord Howe Island, Old Settlement Bay, Australia - Cyphastrea 1 metagenome | ecosystem: Host-associated > Invertebrates > Cnidaria > Coral ... | reverse complement strand
CTAAAATGGAGGTACTGTACCATATAAGGCCATATTTTGTGGGGATATTCCCTTACATAGGCCTTACATAGGCCTTATATATGGTAGGTACCTCCAATCTAGGATCCTGAAATGGCCATTGAGTTAGGCCGGTATCATAGCCCTTATATCACATATATATATATATATATCACGTCTATATATATATAAGGCAGAGATGGATTGTTGAAAACCTCACTTAGAGTCCAGTTTGATATATTGATGATGCTTCATTCCATTAATCATATTCCAGTTTATCCCAGTTGTGTTTGGCCTTTTTTTTTTCTCTCGCAATCAGAGAGCTATATGACCATGTGCCAAAAATAGTTGACAGAAGTTTTTTACTAGTGTGTGATAATTAGTGTGAATCTATAGTGGTTTTTCCTCTTCATTATGAGGCGGCACGCAACTAAAGTCACCAATTCTGTAAGGCAGCGCTCGCAAACCCGCTAGGTTTTTTGAACATCCATGTTCAACGATTTTTGTGTTGCCGACTGCTTGGTATTTCAACATGAAGAACAAAAAAAAGATATAACACTTAGCGCCTTCTAAGTGTGTCCTTCAATTTTGCGAATATATACGTAATTTTACCCGCTAGCAATGCGCTAGCAAAAGTTGCAAAATGCGGCCTTGGCTGACCCATGACCCTGTCGCCATCAGAGAACTTGAGTTTACCCTTTCTGTTTGACAACAGCAACAGCGCCAGCAAAGGCAACGACAAGCCTTGCAGCAGATGAACAAATCTTGAATGACTTAGATATTCTTAAAATCTTATATATATATATATAGAATTATACAGATATACGTCATTATATGTATATGTGTATGTGTATGTGTATGTATATGTATTTGTATTTGCATATGTATATGTATATGTATATGTATATGGATATGCATATGCATATGTATATATATTTATATATGTATATGTATATGCATATGTATATGTATATGTAAACATATATAAATAGATAAATAAATCATATATGTAAAGTCCCTATATATCAGTTTGAACATGATACCTCTCATTATTTTCAGCCGCTACCAGCCCTAGCACCAGGCAGAGTAAAGTCTTACAGGAGGCGACCCGGGCGGGTTCCGTCATTGAAAGGTGCAAGGTGGTGCCCCAGTGATGCAAATCGCTAAGTTGGAGGCCACGTAACTCCAATTTCACTATGGTTTATGGTAGATATACCCTCTAGTAAACGTTTAAATAGGTATGGAAAATCACCATGCTATTAATGGGTAAATCAACTATAAATGGCTATTTTCAATAGCTATATAGGTTAAATTACCAGAGAGTAGAGATATCTATACTTATACTTACTAGGGTTTATAAACCAACTTATAACTGGGGGGGGGCACAACCTTGTGTCGCCCCAGTGAACTGTTTGTTGGTTCATATAACCCCCATGAACACTATGGATGTATGATGAATTGGAGTTATTTGCACCAACTTGGCTAACTATGTCCCAGGATTAGCAAAACCATTGTTTGTTGATAGGGGAGGTACCAATTTTAATAGCAATGTATTGGCAAACCCCCAATGAATAGTGATGGGTTATTCATCCGGGGTTGACATTATGAATAATCCTGCTCCCCCAATGTTAAGCAGCCCCATCGTATGGTCCCAAATATGTGTTCTTGATCTGAACAGAAAGCCATTTATGGGGGATGTTTAAAATGATTCTAGGGGGGAAAGGCATTGGTCATGAATGGTGGTTACTGGTCGTTTCTGTATATCGCCAGCAATGAGACGATGGAATATGGTGGGAAGGCAATGTAGATATGCCACCATATAGAATGGAGTACAGCCCATTCTGTTCAATGTTTTTTTTCATTCAGATGATGAAATGTACTCGGAATGCTATGGGCACATAATGGTGATAATGCGGGGTTGACAGTGTATATCACGGAATCTCAGTCTAACTATACTTGTTTATTAGGATTCTCCAAGCGTCATGCTTCTTGGTACATTCAAGAAAACAGTTTCTTCGATGTCGCAATCGTGGGTAAGCGGCAAAGATGCGCACCCAAAAAATGTAGATAACCAACACAGTTGTGGGGAAATTATTGGCCTAAAATTGTTATACACGCATTATAACTGGTGGAAAGGCCCGTGGTGAATGGCAGTTGAATTTGGAAGAATTTCCGGCAGATATGAAGCCGAAAATGTCCTGGACATTCAAAGAAAAAACTGTATTGCAGGTTGCTGTAACAGGTGTTGGTGATTAGTTGATTTTTGGTAAGACGTCTAATGAGTTCATGTTAATTGTATTTAATTGTGGGTTAATGCTCCATGTTGTTTGTTTTATATATATATATACGCACATATTCCTCCACATTAGTGTGCTAGTTCACCACCTGATATGGGCAGCAGTGCTTTTAGAACCCCTCTCTCGTCGCCTCTATCTCTCCTTTTGATCTAACTAGATCACATATGATTCTTTCATATTTGCAGTCTACTCTGTACGTGTTGCCGTAAACTCTGGCAATTGTGCCTTTAAGAAAATGTGAAACATCCAAATTGCTGTGTCCAGAGTCAGCCATGTTATACCTCGACCTCTCTCTCTCTATATTCGAATGCCATATTATAACCATATATAACTATAACTATAGGTTATTACTATTGACCATTATGAACCATAGATTCACCATATATCAACCTATAGTAATAACCAACTGGGCATATCAACTGGGCCTTTGGGGTCATGTTTATGAGGAAGTGTCAGTGTAAACATGTTATTTTTGTGGGTAGACTTTGGGTAAAACATATGGAACTACAGTAATCCCCCGTCATTCTACATACCACCCAAAGGAAACCATGGTGTAGTATTGCATCTATTCATGTTGCATACGAAAATAGTAGTTTATGCGATTTGGGGATGGGTTTTGCATTCTATATATCAATGACAAAAAGCCCAAAAGCTAGGACATTTGGGCACTATCTATGCATATAGTCACTAGTTGGTGGTTTGGAACATTTTTTTATTTTCCATAATATATGGGATAATCCTTCCCATTGACGAACTCATATTTTTCAAGATGGTTAAAACATGTTAAACCACCAACCAGGTCACTATTTGTCACTAAAATTCATCACTGTCACTATCTCAGTACCATGTGACTTTTCGGCAACTTTTTTGGGGCCAAACATGTCGTCCACGTCAGGAAGTCGTGGTAAAGATGGAGACCTGTGAAGCCGCAGCTTGGCCCGGTTTTTTCGTAACAGGAGATCCTGGGGATTCCATGGTTTTTTTTTTCGTTCGGTGTGCTGCGTCGTGAAAGAAGTTAGGTCGAAGATTTGTTTTGACGTATGCTGGTTTCTATGAATCATGATCAGATCAATGGTTTAATTAGAGACGTTTTCCCTTCAAAAAACAGTGTTTTTCCGGAAATTGTCCCATTGCCTTCTTTCCAGTACTGAACTGCATTTGATCATCATGAACGTCTTGATTGTGACACGCGGTTTGGTTGAACTACAGCAAGATCACAACGACATCACTGTAGATGATGAGAAATAGGGAGAAGCATGCCCAAGTAACCTTATGTGAGTCAGGTCGGTGAACTGTTATACTGCAGCCATTCTTACGTAGTGGTGATCTTCGAGCTCGTTTGAAAATAGGTTGCCACATGTTGCCACCAGATTTGATCGCTATTTACCATTTTCCGCCCTGGTAGCATTGCCATAAATTGAGGGTTGACAGGTCCACGTATCATCATGATCCCCATATATCACCCAGAACAAAAAACACATTATATTTCTTTCGCTGAATCCCCGTTGAATCTCGATTTGCATCATTTTTCTTGCTGATAAAATCATATAAAACCCACTGTTCATCAAAATGATCATCAAAACCCAGCGCTGAGGTCATCAATGGAGCTGGTGCTGCGCCAGTTTTGATGGATGCTCGCTATGGCCTGGGCCAGGGCTCCACCAAAATGGTGGTTTTGAGCATTTTCGACCCGCATTTGGTGTGATCTAAATTCCCATTTGTGGAGGATGCAGTCAAGAAAAACATCGAAAAACACCCATTTGGGTTTGGGAATGGTAACCATAGCACCCATTTATATCCATTTATCTGGGTAAATTTCATCACGACCTCACTGTCCTCCCTCACTGGAATCATGGTTTATGTTAGGGAAATCATCCCCAAATGGCCTTAATTCAGGTTGGTGAATTATTATAATTTACCCAGATGACAAACAAAAGATCTAATTCGTAATCTACATTAATCTACTGCATTGTTGATACATGTTGTTTGAAGAACGCTGGTGGTTTTTGGTGGAACCCATGGTTTCCACAATCAATTGTTGGAGTGTTCCTGTATTTGATGTCTCTTGAAATCGTTTGAATCCATTTTGGGTCAACCTAGACTGGAAATGCAAACAGATCAACATAGATCAACTGCCCCAAAAGAATTAAGGACTTGAGGGGATATCAGCCACCGTCAGCGGATTTTTGTTGTGGGGAGGCTACCTTGGGGAGGCTCCCGGCCTTTCTGAATTTCTTGTGGTTTGACATCATGCTATATCATGGTTAATGAAAGATCTCCGTGTTATATCCATGTTTGTTTTAATCATCTTATATCATCTTATATCCATATCCTATCTCCCTAATTCCATGTCTTTTGCATGTTGCTTTTGTCGGTTTTGTAAGCCCTGAGCCCGTTGCCCCGTTCCGGCCCCGTTCTGAGGAAATTGGTGACATCCATGCCACAGTGGTCACCTTCGTGCGATTCCCAGCGGAGTTGACATGCATTTTCTATGAAAATAGTAGAGCAATGGTGGGAGGTTCACATATTCTGCTTGGTGGTTTCAAACATCAATTTTACTTTCCATAATATATGGGATAATCCTTCCTAACTGACGAACTCATATTTTTCAAGATGGGTTAAAACCACCAACCTAATATAATATGAAGATATATGAAGTATGAAGGTATATATACGATATATATTTATGTAAATTTCTATTTAAAGCAAGTCCCAAAAGATGCCGAGCAGTTGGAACAGTTGGAACATATTTTCGGGAAACACATGGAACCACCATCGAAGTAGCAGCTTGGAAACACAACAATTGTTCAATCTTTTGGGGGGCTCAGATCTGTGTAATGCCAACCTCTTGAGCACCCTGGGAGAAATCTTGGTAAGTTAAATGGTCCATTTATTTTGGGTCCCCATTGAGGCTGGTTCATGATTTATCTTTGCTTACCAATTTGCCTGGTGCGAGTTTTTCATAGTTTTTCCGTCCAAACAAAATCCCCGAATCACCGTGGGGCAACTGTGATGATCCCGGGGTACACCCGCTTTTCTCTTGCTGTGCCGAGTTTCGGGAAAAGCTGATGGATGTTTCATGATTTTTCTTTGGGAAAGGGGGGGTTGGGGATGGTTGGGGTATAAATAACCCAATCATCCAAGTCATTGGACAGTTTTGGTATTGAGGTCCATGGTTTTGGGGTACCCCAATTGGAAACCTCCAAATAACCACTGTACAACCTGTAATTCCACCCAGCCGAGGTCCCAGCCTATCGAAAGGGCGTGTTTTCGTAGCTCGGCTCAACTGAAAGGCGTAGTTGGGGTGGTGCACCCTTTGATAAGCTAAGATGGCTACTGAAAATGGCCATTTATAGTGGATTTACCAATTAAAAATGGTGATTTCCCAGATCATGTTCAATGATTTACCTGCGAAAAATTGGGATTGTTCATAGTTATAAGTTGGGATGGCAATCCTTACAACGTTGCTGATATGACCACTTACCCCTAGACGTGCCAGCCAAGAATGACTTGAAGGAGATTGAAGGCCAGAGAGGAACTTCCAATAGCCGAAGTGAAGGGACAGGCTAAACATGTTTCACCCAGTCCACTGTTTAATTTACAAGCTAATACTAATTAGACTAAGTATATATAAGTACTGATCATCGACTGAGTAGATTTGTACTAATTATCACTAAGTGAATTGCATGTTTATTTAGACAAGTATATAAATATAAGTTTGTAAATTCTATAAAGTCACCATGTTTAATTTATATTACCTTTTATAAATCACTTTTCGTGGTTTGACTCATCGCTGTTTAATTTCTAACGTCCATGGCCCATCGGTCGGTCATCGGTCTGGGGATCAGCCAACCAGACCGAGGCGCCATTCCCAGGTTTATCATCATGTCCGCATCAAACATGCCATATATCGGGTGGTAAACCATGGTAAACCCATCATGTTCAGACAAAATTCATGACATCCCCAGCAAAAATCATCCCAAGTATATCCCCGTTTTGGCTGGTTAAAACGGTTAGAAGGCCATTAATTGGGTGCTTTAAAAAACAAACATACCCAAGTATAGCCCCATGATATCCCCATGATATCCCCATGATATGGGATCAATACATATCTCTCCAACGATGTCAGGTTTCCCTTTGAGCGCATCGCTGTTCCTGGCGTAGCTCGGCTGTGATTTTTTGGCGGAAAAACATCGACTTTGGTAGGTGGATTCATCCTGATTGCTTGTTAGGGTTTAATATTGATGGAAAGGGATGGGGTTGAACTATAATGTTGATAGTGCAACAGGATCCACCTTCCCCAATGATTTACCATTTTTGTGGGTGCGATGTCAACCAGCAATTTACGTGGGTGGTTTATTTTTGCTTACCAACATCAGAAACAAATGTTGTTTGTTGATGTTTTTGATGGTTGATGGATTATTTGTTTGTTGATGTTTGTTGATGTTTCTGTTGAATTACCATCTTTACCAATGGTTGATGGACTATTGTGTGGCTAATATCAGGCACGTCAAGATGATTTCGGAGTGAACTAATTGACATTTTGGAGGTGTAAACCTTTTCACTTCAGGAAAAGAATGGTTGTAAAATGTTGTAAATGTGGTTATACATTCCATAAATAGAGTCATAACTGACTTAAAACTGGTAAAAGGGCAATAATTAACTGTGATGTTCATGTTCCAAGTGTTTGTTTAGAGATTCCCTTGAACTTAGCCTGGGACGGATTTTTGAAGAAATCGTGTTATTTTTACGAGCGTTTAGAGAGACAATAGATGATGATCTACCCTGCAGTGTGCATTGACGACCTTAAAGGTGTGGTAACACCACAAAATGTACTGATAGAAGGGGCAATCAAACATTTGGGCTTAGCATGGGCTAACCATGCTGGACTAGGGAGATTCCAATCCCAGGGGATTTTTGGGAAAGCTCTCATGGGGTGATGAGAGTAGTAAGTCCCCTGCAGAAAAATGGCCATGGCTATAAACGTTATGACTGGTTATTTCTATGGGATAAAATGCATTCTATAAATGAGGTGATTTCAGTACTTATAACGGGTATTTCGGGCCCCCTGCTCGCAGGCATCACATGCACAAAAGTTGCAGTGCATCGTTGAGCGCCTGGATGGATGTTCCTTGACCAAATTTGTTGAAACCCGAGCGGGGAATGGCTGGTGTCTATTGTTGTTGTTTGTATTTAAGTCCCAAACGGGCAACATATCAGACATATTTTCTCAGATTCTTTTGCTTTTTGTTCGCTCATGTTTTTGAAAGAGAGAGAGAGAGAGTGAACCACGATATGAATGATAGCCGCAATATATAACTTAATTAATGAATGTATCTGTATCATTCCGTATATGCATTTGTCTATACACGATGTTAAGCTGGACAGTGGCCGCCACGGCTAAACCGATTTGTTTCCATGGCTTCCAACTGCAAAGGCAAAGCTTACTGCGACCGAAGCCTGGAATGGTGAATGTAGGGGTAACTATCCCAAACTCGCCTGATTTTTTAGGTTTGTGAGTTGTTACTTTCGCAGATTGGAAGATGGTTTTCTGATCTATTCCGCTTCCATTCTCACTTTGAAGATTAAGATGTGAGATTGAGATTATTCACATAAAATCACGCAATCGCCTGAACAAAAACGTGGTCCGTGTCAGGTTCAGGCCCTGCTCGGTGTAGTGAGGGCCTCAGCCGACATGCCTTCTGCAGAAGGATGGGCTCCTGTTTTGTGACCATATGCGGAACGCCCCGGAAGATTTTTCGCAGTTAGTCATAGTTAGTCTTTACATGTCTTTACCATTCTAAATTGCTTGGATTATACATTCTAAATTGGTGGGTAAAGATACTTGTCTATCTTTTGGAATTCTTTTGGGCGCTATTTCTATCCCAACATATGTCCCAGTTTGGGTACCAAGTGGCGCCGGTCATGTTGCTTGAGTTTCCACGACCCCATCCTATATCCAACATGTGCACCATACTCAAGTTACTTAAGCCATATGGTTGGTTTGTTTATATATATATATATGTGTGTTTATATGTTTTTTTTTATATTATGATATATGTTTGTCATATCATACATCATAAACATCCATAAACCAAAATATAAAAACATATATATAAACATACAATATATATATATATAAACCATCTTAGCTGGCTAACTCCGGGCTGCACCACCTTGGAACAATGCCATGGCTGAGACTTCCGCACGGCGCGCTTGTCGTCGGTGCCGGGCTTTGACTACGAGGAAACCGAGGCAGCGCCGAACGGCGAACGGTTCCAGCGGTTGGAATGGTTGGAATGGTGATTTGATGATTATTAACCATCATTAACCATATAATAACCATATAATAACCATTATGAACAGTAGATTACCAGCCAATAGTAGGTTGAAACCACCAACCAATGGCATTGTGAAAATGAAAAATGATCTAATGAAAATGTTTGTATCCATTAGAATCCATCAATACCATCGTGGTGATTTGAGAACTGTTGATTTTTGTTGATTTCATAACAGTGATTATTAACTCATTTATAGATGGGATAACCGGATAACCCACAAATCGGTGACTTACGAACCAGGCTTACCCTTTGGTGCTCAAACATGGCAATGGAAAATTCACCATTTCTGGTTGATTTTATCCCATTAAAACACTATTTACAGGAGATTTTTCCAGCCAGCCACGTTTTTGTTTACCAATTGCATGATCCAAGAACTTCAGCACCCCGGGGCGGGCCCTAGTGATCACCGCGCAATGTCAGGGCACCTTAGAGTTCCCGCCGGGTGCCACTGAGCGATTTATTGAGATTGAGCCGCTTGGAGAAGGGATTGATGGATTTGTTTGGCGAGATGTTGATAAGGAAGTTGAACCGGATTCCGATGCATTCTAATTTGATTCAAATGATACTTAATTGTTATTTCCTTTAAAATATGTTTTTTGGGATTAGATGTTTACCGTAACCCCAAACAGATGCAAAACATGTTCCATTTGTCACTATGTTAATGTGATGTTTGCCAACTTCCATTTTTTGGGGGATTGGTGTTTCTGTTTTTGCTGGAGGGAAGGGGGGGGTCATACATGACTCATGGTGTCTCAAAGCAACCAACTCTGTTGAAGGATCACCTGACAAACACCTGCCTTGCTTATCCAAGCCAAAAAAATCACCATATCCCCATGTTGGAACCAGGTACCTCCAATTCAGGTACCTGAAAACAAATAAGAGCACACATCTGGTTGGTGGTTTCAATCATTTTTTCCATGATATATGGGATAATCCTTCCCATTGACTTTCATATTTTTCAAGATGGTTATTGCACCACCAACCAGCACATGAATTTTCCATAGCCAATCAGTTTGATAATGATATATCATTATCAGTGAGAGAATGATACCCCAAAGCAGTAGAGTTAATCATATCCCATATGATTCATGATTCAAGTATGAGAATATGAATCATGAATCATACCTGTCAAGCTACTAATCGTGTTGCTTTCTTGGCACTAATCATGCCCTTTGTTTCTTCATATTCCCACTGAGACAGGTCATGCTATGCGCTCCTAGCGTTCCGGATTCATGGGGAACCATGTTTGCTTGGTGGTTTCAACACGTTTCTCCATAGATTCTTTTGAACTTTAACTATTTTGCTGTTTGTTTAATGGTTGAAAAAAAAACGCAAATAGCAAATAGTTAATATGGTGGTTTAAGTATGGCTGGTGGTTTTTATTTTTCAACCATACAAAAAACTTGGGATGATTGGTGATGACGAGCTGGGATGTTTGGAATGGGTTTAAATCGCGAATGTCATGAGTTTTGTCAGATACTAACAGAAAAACATGGTGGGACTGGATCATTTCGTAAACCAGTAAACTAACCAGTAAAACAATCCAATCTATCATCACATAGCCAAAATATCACCATTTCCATGATGGTAAAACCATAGCCAAGACCACCATAATTTTATGGTGGTTAAACCATGGGTTTATCATCTTATTCCATATGAAACTATAATTTAAGCCTTTAAGCGATATTAAGCCAACCATTTTAGGTGATAAATATCCTATTGTTAAACTTCAATGGTACATATACCATCCTACAGGATTGTTAATATATATATATATACATATCATGGTTAAACCATAGCATGTTTCCATTGTTCATGGCACTTCTTATCCCAGTTTTTTTTTTTTCGAAAACGAAGTGAGGATTTTGGCCAAACGGATGGAAGAGATCGCGGACAAATTCCTGCTGATCCTCGATGAAGCCGAAGGATGGAACGATGGGCCGCTGGTAAGAAAACATGATGGGACGATCCAGCATTGTTTATCAATGGGTAAATCAACTATAATGTCTGGGTAAATTATAACGACCTCACTGTCCTCCCTAACCCTGGAATCATGGTTAGTAAAGGAAAAAAAAAACCAAATAGCCTTAATTCAGGTTAGTGAAATTTTATAATTTACCCAGATAATGTGTGTTTAACCATTAGTGTGAGAGAACCATTAGTGGTTAAACATGGATCCACACAATGATGAATGATTAACGACTAGTGTGTGTAGAACAAACTATATAATGGATATGAATGGGCAAAGCATTAACCACATGGTTAAACACACATAGAAATCTATCGTTAGCCATTGTTATTAATGGGTAAATCAACTATAGGTGGCTATGTTCAATAGCAAACTGTTAAATTGAACAAATTACCAGGGGGTAAAAGGCTAGTAATAGGGATGACTAGTAGTTGGACTACAGTTATGGCCCAACATACCAGTCATAAGTACTGAAATAACACCGTTTTAGAATGCGTTTTATCCCATAGAAATAACCAGTTATAACGTTTATAGCCATGGCCATAACTGTTATAAGTGTTGCTGCAAACCATGAACTTTTTGCCGGGGATTAGGGGGCCCCATCATGGGATCATCTTGGGAATTATCCATGGGAAGTTGGTGCGGCTTGGGTGGTGGTGGTGTCCCCTAGTTTTGGGTGGTAATTTAACATGTGACTAAGCAGCAATAGTGAAGGCTTCACTATAACATTTTTAGGCTGATTTTACAAGGTCGAAGTTTACTGGTTAACTAAGTTGGCGTTTAACTCCTATAACTGGATATAACTAGGGCTTATGTTACTTATGCTAGATATGTGGTATATCCGGTAAACCAATTTGGTCCTTGGAGGCCACCCCATGTGACAACAAGAAATGCAGGAAATCTTGGTGTTTTATCGTGGATTCAACGTGTTTGAACAACCAATTTGGGTGATATCTTTTTGGTGTCAATCCCTTCATTCCCGGAGAGGGCGATGAAGAGAGAGAGAGAGAGAGAGCTTTTAGGATTTGGGATCAGCAATTTGGGACAGACATATATATATATATTATATATATTATATATATTATATATATTATATATATTATATATATATTATATATATAAGCGACACACACACACATTTTCACACCCGCGCACAACCTGAAATCGGTGAAATTTGGCTTCCCAGCTCTGGCTCTGGCAAACTCCAATGCCTATCAGAGAGATGTTGTTTGGATTCATTCCATTCAAGTTTTGTATAAACGACCTGTATGATTCTTGAAGAAAGTTAACAAACATTTGAAAACAAGACATGCGGCAAATGTGAACATGGATTCTATGCAGGTTCCTGTCCAATTTCATAGAAGTGTTTGTTGAGCGGCGCCGACAGGAGCCAAATTCGACACCCAGGAGGGAGGCAATCGCGATTCTCACACCCAGACCATTATGATTGGGGTGGTTACCTCAGTTACACCTGGATGATGGATTTGTTTAAGGGAATTTCATAGGAAATCGTCAAAGTGCATGTGAAAATCCATGGTTTCTGGTTTTGTAATCAAAGTGCATGGATGATTCGAAAAACGAATTCCATTTCATACCCTAATTGGCAGTTTCTTGATATGTTTTCCACCTCACTGGATGACGATTTGTAACCGCATTGCTTGGGAAGGCTTTGATCACCCTCGCCTTCAGCCTGAGGTGAATGAAGCGGATGAGGGTGCCAGCAAATGGTTGGATGCCACCTTCAACTGTGATGAGGTGAAGATTGTTGGGGTTCAAAGGACAGCTGATGCTGGAGATTTTTATGGGATTGAACCATCTAAGGAACGATAGGATTTATATAATGGGACATAATGGGACCACTCTGGGGGATTGAAGCAACAATTACAGTATATACATTTATTGGAAGGCATTGTTTCATCGGAACCGATGAGAAATATAAAGGGTTTACAACCGACAGCATTTGCGTCGATGATCTTTGAGCTTCCCAGCGGTTCATGCTGACGGAGGAAGCTTTTTGGGGGGAATATGTACATATGTTGGAGGCCATCTTGAGTAAAAAAGCATCAAAACCTGGTTGGTGGTTTCAAAGATTGTTTATTTTCCATAATATATGGGATAATCCAGAAATAGATCAACCAATTGTTGTTTTGGCACCCCAAGTTTCAGCCATATGGTAATACAGAGAAGGAGCTGAGGGTTAGTGCAATCCAGTGTCAATAGCAGATGAGGTTGCAAAGCGGACAGCAAAAAATAAATTTGGGTTACACGGTCGGCAATCAAACATGGCAATGGGAAATCCCCTATACCCTCTGGTAAACTAACATAACTATGGAAAATCACCATGTTTAATGGAAAAAAACACTATTTCTATGGCCATTTTCAATAGCTATGTTTGTTTACCAGAGGGTATATCCATGTATATCCTACAACTGAAGTTCAAATAGAAAAATCACCCGTCAACGGCTTCGTATTGATCGCAATTGCGGTCAGGTCAGTTTGGGTCTAACTGAGTGGCGTCGGGGTCCCAATGGCGGGAAGGCAAGAATCCTGAAGCGGCTCCAGATGTTGCCGGGACATTCTATATATATATATATAAGAATATGGTTGGTTTGATGATCCGTTTTTACTTGACGTCAAAAGACAGGTTTTGTGTAATCTGTCCTTTGAGATTTAACTAATCCGTGAAAAGCCAACAAGGTGCATTGTTTGCCATAAGAATGAGGAGAAGCAAACTATGCACAATGTGCATACTTGTTCCACTTTTTTCCTGGCTGCCTCGGCAAACGCTTAAGGTGTCATTGTGTTGAATTTGTGGTTCGGACCTTTCTTCCTTCAGGGTCAGTACAGAAGGGCAACAAGATTCTGAGCATATTCTGCTTGCCCTCCAGTAACCCAACATGACAGTGAGCAGAAACATAATAATATATTGTATCGAACAATATTTTGATTGGGTCCAAATTTAAATGGTAATTTCCCATTGCTGTGATTAGCTGACGGGAAAAAAAATGGTTCGCAGCAACCATGACAATAGCAGCAACATCCTCAAACCTATCCAGCTGAGAATCAACTTGCTTGAGCAGGGCATCCAAGTTTTTTTGGGATATTGCGGCGTCTGTGATTTGCAATCTGAAAAAACCCTCATCTTGTTGGGTCGCAAGTCATGTTGATGTCCTGGAGATCCAATCCTGTTCCCAGAGTATGATCGGGTTTCCAATCACATTCCCAACATGGTTGGAATTCATAATATATATATATAATATAATATAGATAAAATAATATATAATATATTTAATATAAATTATATATGTATGTATATATATATAGTATATAATATATAATATATCTATATATAAATAAAAATGTATATATATATATGTGTGTACCATCCTCAGGAGATGATTGGATCCCGCTAAACCAAGGCATGCAATTCATGGAAGCGATCTTCTGTGGTGGCACTTGGGAATCCCAAAACGAGGCGCGTCCGGCCGCACAGTCCCAGTCGCCCCCGCGTTGCATTAGCGCTGCGCCGGAGGCATCGTGTTTCGACCTCGTTTTCCACTTCGTTTCTTTACCTTGGAAGTTGTCGCTGGGCTGCATGGGATGGCGTCGGAAAAAGGGTATGATTCGTCATGGCTATTTGTTTCATAGGGAACATGATGATAATGCCGATGCATGATTCATCGATCAACCGGTGGATTTTACGTCAGCCAAACAGCCAAACAGCCATTGTGTTCAGCCAAAGCCTCTGGGTCAGTGATCAAAACGTCGGGATATGAGGACGATGAATTTTTCAGTTGGGGGACGTCTCCCAATGATGAATGTTTTACGTTGAAACATGATCACTGTGTGCCTTGGTCTTGTTGGAGACATGCTCAAGCCAGGGGCCAGTGAAACGACTGAATCTGAAGACAATTTCGGTAACAGCACCGCTGGTCGATTCAGACGAAGACTCTCTCATTCGCTGGCTTGGAAAGGGCTTCTGTCATAGAAGTGCTGAGGAGCACCATTCCTGTGCCCCCAAGGGGTGTTACTCCAGGAGGCCATTCTTCCGTGCTTCCAAGCCTCATTGAGTTGTCCACGACGTGTCTATCTCTGCGGTGCTGTGAAACTAGCAAGCAATGTCAGCCGATTCAAGAAACCATATAGAACACCCCCATGAAATTTCATTATAATATTATATATTTCTTGCCCCAAATTTGCAGTTGAAACATGTTGAAACCTCCCAGACTTGAAGCGGACATTTAGGGGCCTAGGAATCTGCTGGGAAACCCATGGCTTTCAGTGTGAGTTTCCTGTACCCTCCATGGCGAAACCCAGATGGCCCAGGTTCTTTTGGCCGGTGCCACCGAAGGTTTTCGTGGGCGGCTGGGCCCGGAAACTCAGTTTCACCATCTATTGGCGAGCCTATGGTGCTGGTATGTGCTGGTATAGTTGCCAAAAAGATTGAGCTAGTTTGTTTTGTTTTTTTTCGGGCTACCTCTTCGTACTGGAAATGTTGGTATTTTGGAGGTAAATCTTGACAATGACGAACCAATTTCTGGGAACAAGCAATTTCGCAGAAACGGAAAATGCGGTGCATGGGTGTGTTTCCCAAATACAATTAGAATTCAATTAGACACACCAACCAAACATGCCATATTGCATTGATACTCAAGGATATACTTTACAATGTGGGCCCCCGCAGGTATAAGTTGGTTTATAGTCCCATTGTATCCCATCTAAGTACCTCGTTATATCTACCATGGACCACAACTAACCTACAGTAGTTATAAACCAAGTTGGCTACGGTTTTTGGGCCCCAGATTGTGGGTAGATATCAGTTGCATGTATCGCCCCTTTGAAAAAAGTCCCACGGCCAGGTGTGTTTTATCGTTTCACTGGCTTACATCGCTTGCCGCGGCCCTGGAAGCCCTTGAATCTGGGAGCTTTGGCGGCTCCTCCAATGGCAAGGGAATTGCATCATGTGGGCACCCCCACCTATAAGTTGGTGAAGATATCTATTTGCGGTAACTGTAGATATATCTACCATAAAACATAGTTAACTCGCTATAAAATTCAATTTGGCTAGCAATGGCGCCCCACATTGTGGTACATTCAGCCGGCCCGGCCCAATTTATTTCATTATCACTATAATGACCTACTTGGATCTAATGTTGGGGTCTATTGGGTTTGTCACTTTATCGGCAAACATAGATATCAATCCCATATGCTGCATGTATGGTATATGTACCTGCTTTTGGGAGTAAATGTTGGTAACACTTTCCATACATGGAGCATATGTTAATGCCACTAGCACACCAATTCAATAAGTTTTGTTTGGGGTAGGTGTTCACCACTATTGCTACTTTCTGACAGGATTTTCAAACTAATGTTGGTATCCAAGATTCAAAGTTCAGACTGATTGACCATACGCCATAGCTGGGTAAACCTGGGTTGGATACGAACTAGTACTTTAATATATTGCGATCAGTAAAATGTACATTCATCATTCACCAGCTGAAAACGAGATGTGTTGCCATATGTTGCTATCTAAGATTCACCATGATAGCAAGTCCACCATCTTAGCCTTGCTGAGTTTTGACCGCGGTGATTGGAGACATGGCGGAGATCTTCGGTTGCGCACGGGGCCGCAGGGGCCCCAGGGGGCCCAGATGGCCCCAGGGGGCCCAGGGCAGCGGAAGGCATCCTGGTGAGATTTGAATGTTTTCGAGATATGCCAGTAGGCCATAGACATACTAAACATAGCCTCCAGCCACAAACAGTGGGCAATAGAGATCATGAAGGTTGATTGAGGTCTATAGGAAAGCCCTGAAAAAAATTCGAGATGTCAGTACCGAGTAATCTCTTCCCCCTACTATAGCCCCCCCCGTCCCCAAATAATAAACACCTCAGGTAGTAATAGGGGGACGGGATGATACTATATTAATCTATATGATACTTCCGTTTCAGCCGAATTTCAATTTGAGTACCCCATCTTTAAGCCACAAATCTGGATGGTTTAGATGTGACTAGTACCTCAATGCTTGTGCGCTACAGCAAAATTGAGGAGCAGCCGCATGGAAAAGTGACGTCGGAATGCTGCGATCTATGGCGATCTGATGTTTGGCTAAGAATTAGTTGGTCATCTGAAAGGTTGGTACTGCAACTTGGTTCTATCAAGTTGCATCATGTTACAATCTTACCAAGCGCAAGTGGCATATGATGGCCAATAGCGCAGTCACTTTTTTCTTGTGTGATGTTGGTAAGTCCCTAAACGGGCCGTTCAAAAGTGCAGTCTGGGTTGCTAGTTCATCTGTTTGTTTGAAAATAGGATATAACTATGATATAACCCCATTGCATCCCCTAATCATAATTCAAAAAAAGGGCGTATACTCCATTCTCAGAAACGCCACACACATAACACATAGTTATTCAATGACCTAGTTTCTCTTTTTGGAATGCGGAGAGAAGTGGTTGTTGGTTAAAACATGGATATCTTCACCCTGGCCTTGGCCCCAGGTCAGGCCAACTTCTTTCTTCATCCTGGGGTTGAAGGAAATCAAATTGGACATCATGTGGGTAAAACAAGAATAAAGCCATGATCAAACCATCCCGCAGTCACCACTATTTCTATGGTCATGTTCAATAGCTATTACCAGAGGGTATATCCCATTCATATCCCATAGAAATAGATGGTTTACCTATTAAACATGGCCATTTTCAATCGCTTTTTTCAGGTTCTTGAGATTCCGGACCTGGTCACTGGAATCACCTTCGTGGCACTAGGCCGTGCCGGATTTTTGCCACGGGAATCCCGCTATGGAAAGGAGGGGTACCCAGCCTGGTAAATAGCCACATAACTATGGAAAATCACCATTTTTTTTGGGAAACATTGCTATAAATTTAAATGGTGATTTTCCATAGTTGTGTGACAGTTTACCAGAGGGTAAACAAACATGACATTAGACAATTCCATAGAAATTCCCTATGAATGGAGTTTTTTTTTGTTGGATTATGTTTATAAGTCCTTAATTATAAAGGATGGATGGCCATACCACATTTAGAATGTGTTGACATGTTTTGACCATGAATAATAATTCTGGCTAGTAAGTCCACTATTCGTTGGTTATCGCATTCCAAACTGGGTCGAAGCTACGGCCACTCGCCAGTTACGATGGGAATATTCCTCGCAGGGCGGATGCAGGGGCAAGTATCGTATTGGAAAGGTCGCTTTCCCCCAGATAGCATGCCCAATGATATACTGTGACTGTATCGTTGAAATATATCAATTGTTTCTATTTATATCAGTGAATCCATATTATGTACATAGCCAACTAAGAGTTCATGGAATAAGGTATAACATCCCGAACTAGTGATATCGATATTCCATTATATATTGGCCCATAATTGTTTATTACATATACAGTATTCTCTATATAGGTGATATATTTTCTTTCATATACATAACCATAAATTCGCTCCCGAAGTGGAGATATTCCATTCACTTTTGACAAAAAGCATTTGGTTCCGGGGGTTGCTCCGTGAGGCACCTCTATGCCGGATCTCTTCGCTTCCAGACATGCCGCAGTTGAGGCCAGCGCCTCGATGGGGAGGGTTTTTGGCTGGTAAACTAAGAGTTTGCGAACGAGAACATCACCATCTAAAAACTAGGATTTTACTAGGTAAATGACATAGCAATTGCCATTTTCATAGGTGTAAGAACGGTAAATCAATGAACTAAGTGGATCTAAATGGCAATTTTCATAGGTATCGGTGCAGTTGAGGTGGAAAAATGTGGGTGTAACCATGGTGAGCTAAACCCCTAAAAGTTGGGATGTAACCATATATAACATTATATAACCCCTATAGTTATCATGATATAAGCACTGGAACTGAGGAACCACACTTCTAAGTATTTGCCTTCTCATTATGGCTTGAGCTCGCCCAGCACTAGATTAGCATCGAGCGCAGGTTATTCGTGGATTCCAGGTGTAAAATATGTGTGAAATGCCAGGCACAGAAAGGAACCCGGGCATTGAAGCTCAGATTTTTGCTTCATTGCTTCCTGTGGGAAAAAAAAACTACCACCAAACAAAAAAAAAACTCTCAGGATACCTTTTAGAGTAGCAGTGCTGAATTTTGAACTCGGTCATGTCCGATCAGTTTCCTGCTGTTTCAGGATCCCACAGCGGACGCTGCCATCATCAATGTGACAGGCGCGCAATGAGGATTTTCCTGGTGCTGTTTTGGTGATTTGTGCATTTTCCCTGTGTGAAATCCAGCAGAAATGGATAGACATGGAAATCTCCTCGGAATCTCGGAATGTGTTTCATTAGTTCATTATCCCATTAATAGAACATTAATATTATGCCATAATTATCCCATTAATAAATGTTGGGGGCTTCCAACGAGCAAGTCAAAGTTCTTGGTCTTGGTTCTGACGAGATCTTTGAATTCTCCTGCTGTTTTCACTGTTGGTTTTTCTCATGAAAGTCTAACGCTGGTCATTGAAGAATCTGACAAAACGCTTCTTTGCAGCATTGGGGGTTGCCAGCTATAGCTGGTTTACATAGCTATATATATATATAGCTATAGACACATCCAATCGTTGGCCCAGTTATCCAACTTACCTATCGCTTGGAGGCTCCGCCCCTTCCCGGTACGTTGCTGAAACCAGGTATGTTTGGACAGACCACGTTGGACCCAACGAACCTCTGCCTGTTTTGGGCTACCCTCTGGATATTTGTTACATAGCCAAGCCATGGCACATTTGTAGATGATTTTGGGTGATTTATCGGTGAATATGGTGATTTTCCATGTTTTTTTCCTGTTCGCAAATTTTTGAATAACCAGATGGGTATGTCCGACTACGCTGAGTGCGCCTTGAGATTCCCTGAGGCAGCAATTCGGTGAACGTCTTCCTGGGTTTGGGTTTGCCTTGGACTGCTGCTGCTGTGTCGCTTGACTCGGGTTCGGTTTGTGCCGCCACTGGAACTGTGGAAGCCGAGATGGGATTTCCCCTGTGACTGTCAGTGACTTCAGAACTTGACCATGTACCGGGCATGGTTCAAGGATTTGCTGGCGAGGACTCTTTAGGTTTTGATGGGTGGACCTGCCATTTGTGAGTTCTACACGCTGGGAATATTATGTCTCCAGTTGTTTTAAGGGGGTTCTTCTTGAATAAAACCAACTCATTTAGACAATCTTTGGCTGGCTTGGAAACCCAAAACCCATCTGTTGGATCACTTTGGGGTGAGCACTGTATGCACATAAGCATCATAAGCATAGTTAGTCTTTGATTGAACAGTTCCTGTATTCATTTTGGTATCATTTTGGTGATTCATACTGTTTGTGTTACTTGGAGAGTCCCTCATTGTGTGGGCGACACGACCAGTCCGTCCTGAGGGTTTGGGCAATACGTGGCCAAACAGAGCAGTGGTGTCTCGGCTTATTCAGCTAGTGATAAGTGGTATCACCACGTGAAAACCAGGGACTTATGATAGAATGATGACAGAATGAATAACTAAACTACGGAAAACTACGGCGGGGTGTCCTTGGCAATGAAAAAACTACAGATAATGGATGAACATGTGATGAACATGTGATGACACATTTTACCAAGAAACATGTCCCTTGGGGACCCGAAGAATTGTAGGATTCCATGAATGGGATGATCCAACAAAACGGGGCTGGCTTAGAATTTCCACAGCATGTAACCTGCCAAAATATACAAGACTTGGGTTGTTTTTGTCCGGGAATCATGCCAAAATCAATTTATATATTTTGTTCCCCTACTATCTGAGAAGCAAAAGAATGGAGAATCCCTCATTTCTAGATGATATTCATTGATTTTTCCGTTCAAACTTTCATTTCGAGTGGATTTCCCATTGCCACGTTGTACGTTTGAGCGGAAATCCCATTGCCAACTTCTGGTGATCTTGGTTGAACCTTGGTGATATTTGTTACCTGTGTGTGTCTAGTCATTTTTTTAATGTTCCAATGGGAAACCCACTACATAGGGACTCAAGTACAATAAGGAAAATTCGGAATATGTGCTATTTTTTGGCGTCCGTTCTCCAAATCTAAGAATATCCTAGTGAAAGACAAGATCCCCTATTAAACCATGGTTTCTGGGGGGTTGTCTAGTATTAGGGGGATGGAATTGCTTTAATTACTTATCGAACCACTTTTTTTGCAGGAATATTCTGTCACTACGACATTCAAAACTGTCATGATCTTTTCGGGCATCCAAGGTTGACTAATTACCAAGCATTTGCCCTTGAGCCATAGAAGCCATAGAAGATTGAATTCATCTTGCGCATGACCCACTAATATGATCAACATTAGGGAATCATCGCTCGATTTTGATGGAATGAGAATATTCCGATTCTGTGCTTCTTATGTTTTTGGTTGTTTTGTGATTTAGAAGATTAGAACAATTTATGTTTCATGCTTTGGATTCCAACCTTGGATTGAAATCATCACTGTTTTCTATGTCTATTCCGCGACCATTCCGGCAACGGCACGCTGAAGTCGCCGAGGAAAGCCTTGTACCCTGACATTGCCGCTCGACCCTCCATGAGGTCAGCAGTGGGATGCTCAAGGTGGTGCCCACTGGGTAAACTATAACGACCTCACTGTCCTCCCTCACTGGAATCATGGCTAATGCTAAGGGAAATCATCCCCAAATGGCCCAATTCCGGTGAGTGAAATAAATGTGAAATATTACAATTTATTTCAGAGATGGTTGAACTAGGTATAGTTTTTTTCAGGCGCCCCATGAAGCAACGTAAACATAACTTGAGGGCTCCAGCTTGTAGGCGTCCCAAGCTTTTGGACAAACTGTGCGCGCCAGAAATGCGGGTGGTGCTTTGGTAGTTCGTGGTGCTCAAGATCTGTTCTTCAGCGTCATCGTCTTCGTGTGGAGACCAAGTGGCACAGGATGATCTGATGCAGTACAGCTTGACTGTTCTAGGCTTGACGTTGGAAGATTATGCTTGTCAATATTATGTTTTTGTTCGTTTTGTAATTTAACAGTTTTGATATGTTTTGATCAGCCCATTCAGTTTGATGAATTGCCCATAAACCACTATTATTTTCCATAGCAAAGTGTTAAAATGCCGGAGGGTTATGCTGCTCTTGCGACGGAACCTGAGGCTGTAATGGCTGCCTTCGCGCTCATTGTGGTGCCACTTGGCCATCAGAATTTTCCAACAGAAATGAGGATTTAAAGCATCAAACTTGGGGGTTCTACCAGATTTATCCGTGTTTATATATGTTTACCATCCCACAACAGCTGGGTTGCAAGCAAGCTACTTTGGGATTATATAGCTGCGGAGTTTCTCGTTATGGGCTGTGAAGATGTAACCATCAAACTTGAAACGGTGGCTGAGTAGTGGTGAACATGTTTCAAGTGATGCTGGTGTCATCTGTAGAGCAAAAAAACAGAAACCTGGAGATGGGCCCATATCTCATGAAGAACCCTTCGAAAATGACACGTCATGACACGTCCAAAGAGTCCAAGGTTAGCTGCCAAGTGAACAGAATTACAGTATGGTTATCGCGATCTCCACGTGACAGTTTCTGCCCAAAATGGATGTTTTGTCATCGCTTGTTATCTCAATCGCCATTCTGCTGATTATCCCTAAGACTGTTTATAATTGCATATACCTTTTGGTTGTTTGACGTAGCTGTGGAAAATCATCATTTTTAATAGGTAAATCATGGTAAATCATCATAAATCATCTGCACATGGTTTATTTTCCATGGATATGTTAAATAACCATAGTGTAATTGTTATTCTTCTTTTATGGCGTATGTCTCATCATTTCTAACCCCATTTATATATTTATCGCCTTCAATTTGTTGGTGTAATTCCCCCATGAAACAGGTGCTGCCCCCGGTGATGTTTGTCGATTTATAAATCCAACTCACTATAGTAATGCAGTATATCATGTAACATCCTACAATGTGAGGCCCCCCAGTTATAAGTTGATTTATAAGCCCCAGTAACTATAGTTATAAATGCCATAAACCATAGTTATTGTAGTTATACACCAACTTAGATATCTTGGGGGCCTCACATTGTACCATGAATAGCACCATAATATCAAACATAAAATGATTTATTGAATTCCCAGCGATGATTTCCCCAATTCCAACCTCATCATATTAATCCCGAAAACATCGCAGTGTTTCCATATATAAAAAAACTAGCCTCCGGTTATTTAACATAGCCATGGTATAGATGGCCCATTTATAGATGGTTTACCTATAAAAAACATGGTGATTTTCCATGGCAAACTGTTAGTCATAACCAGAGGGTCGCATCAACTTGTCGAATCTCTGATTGGATTGGTTTAAGGGAAATTTACAGGAAACCATAGATTTTCCTATTAGATATGGGTCTTTCCTGTAGATTTTCCCTTAAACCAATGCATTGAATCTCCCATTTTTTCTGTGGATTTGTCCCAGTTCAAACACCAAACTGCCCCTGTCATGACACGAGGCTGGTGCGGCGTCGCTACGTGGGCGGCGAGCTGGGCGGGCCCATGCCTAGCAAGGCGAGGCGGCGTATCCTTGGACGTGACTGGCTTACCCCCAATCCTTAGTTGGGTATATACATTCTGGGAAACCATAGGAAAATGGTGGTTTAATGGGATTTAATGGGATTTAATGGGATATAATCTGGTTACCCTCTGGTAAACAGCCACATAACTATGGACAATCAGCTTTTTTATGGGAAAATCCACTATTTCTATGGCCATGTTCAATAGATATGTTCGTTTACCAGAGGGTATCAATCATTGATATAAAAGGTGTATATATTATATATATATAATTATCATTGATATAGCCTAGTTGGTTATACATATATATATAGCTACCATTTCAGTCTCTGTGGTTTTTATATGGTAGCTATATCGAACTAGTTGTAATGGATTAATGGGAAAAATCCAATAAACATAGTTGGAGAGCACAAGCTGGTAGATGATGTCATGCATAGATTGGAATAAAACGTGTTTTATTGATTAGGCGGGTTAAGAACCACACATGATGATTAGTAAGGGTGTGTCCCAAAATATGTTTAAGTTCAGTTTCTACGTTTGTTATTGTAGATATATCACCACGACTGTCATTTTTTGTCATTGTTCAAATTGTGTTATTTGATGTTCTTCGTATATTTTCTGGAATTTGCCCAGGTAAACATGTCCAAACCGAAAAACATATCTGAAAGAGAAAGCTGTTGTAATAATTAGTCTGTGCAGACAAACGCAGGGTCTTTTATAGTTTTGCTTGTTTAGGGAGGTATACACACACACATATATATATATGTATACAGTTATATACACATCAGATGGTGAAATTGTGGTGAGCGTCTCTGAAAAAAATGATCAATGATTCACATGCGCCAACCAAAACAGGATCAACGAAGGCGAAGGGAACACAAAGGCATGCCCAACTGTTGGCTGTTCACGACTCTCATGATGTATCAATCCCAACTGGTTGGTGGTTTGGAACTTTGTTTTTCTGTTTTCCATATATTGGGATTATTGGGAATCTCATAATCCCAATTGACTCATATTTCTCAGAGGGGTTTGAAACCACCAACCAGCCAACTATTGCACTCAAGCTCAAGAAGTATTCATCTATTGTAGTATTGTTTTTTTCATGGCATTTCCTAATTCTAGGTACTGAACTGTAACATTGCTTCAGTGGATTTGTTTTTACCTGTGGCATCCCACTTAGACTTCGCCGTGGCGGAAGCGATTTCTCCAGGTGATGGGTGGCCTTTCTTTGTTGGTCTTCTGGTTTTCCTACATTGTGCCATGCTCAGAAACTAGGGTCCTCTATCCGGATGATTGGGCCAGTGGAGCAGCACATAGGATCAATTGTAGCCATACAGTTTCAATCTGGTGGCCCCTAATGGTAATTGAAGCTAGTGGAACAAAGACCTAAGGAAATCCACCTATACAGGCTTATAACTGCAGACGCGCCACCCTGTATTGATTAATGATTGGGGATGCCATATGACGCTGACGCTTTAAATGTTTAAACGCATGAATTTTTCCTCAGACATTGCTGGCATTCAACCTGGAGGCCATCAGAGGCCACGGCCGACCATGGGCCCTGAAGTGTTTTTGGAGTCACTAGAGGTTTAAAATGGTCATTTTTAATAGGTAAACCATCTATAAATGGTATATCAATGGGATATACCCTCTGGTTATGACTAACATAGCCATGGAAAATAGATGGCCCATAGAAATAGATGGTTGACCGTTCTTAATAGCATGGTGGATTTTCCATGGCCAACTGTTAGTCATAACCAGATGGTAAATCCCGCTCTCAGGTGGACAGTCATGGGCCAAGTCCATATCGATGATGAGAATCCAAAGGGTTGGATCCCAATGGGCTATGGCATCACCGATGATTACCGATGGAAAACCATGTTTTCTTCATGTTTTTTCCGCGGAAAATACCTGCCGAGCATTGCTCAACAAGTTTTTCCAATGCGTCACCGGAGCTTGGTGATCGCCTCATCCAGCACCACTCACCTCACAATTGATTCAATGGGACGATTGAGATGTGGAGCAGTGTTTTAATATGTTTTAATATGTTTTAATATTTTTATATGGTCTTTACCATCAAAAAAATGCTGTTTTTTTCCGTGCCAAAAAAACCCTCCCATGGTTTCGAAGTTTGTTTCGTGGTTCCATGGCCTGAAAGCTTAGGGGCTGGTGAGCTGGTATTCCATCACGGGGAAGAACAGCAACATCGAAGAATTGCTCTTAGTGATCCTAGGAGCCGGGGCGGCTCAGAGTCTGATCGCTGGGAGCTGGGAAAACCCTGGTTGATTGTTTTTTTTTCATGGGGTATATTCCAAATATATCTATTATATATATATATGTATATATATATATATGCTAATTACAAGGTGCCCCCCCGAGAAATCTAGGTTAATTATATTTAAATGATAATTCCACGAACTACAACTTGTGGATAAATCAAGTTATAACTTTGGGGGGTCGGCCTTTTGCAGCCTCTGCGTTTTTGGAGTTCTAAAACATCCCACTTTATGCCCGGTGGGGATTTCCAATCTGTGTTGATGGTCAAGAATATCTGGGATCATGATCCCCAAGGACTAGCATAGTTTCGCGCTTAGCGGAGGTTGAAGGTTGCAGCACTGTAGATGGTTAGGATTGGGGTAACGATCCCTGGTCAAACTTATTTTAGGTTGGTGAAATAATGTGAAATACTATAGCTGGTCCAGAAATATGCTTCATCCACCCTGTACTGGGTCGTAATTTCCCCAAAATAACAGTTCTTTGTTGGTTTACAAACCCCATTTTATGCATGAATTTCCAGTATCTCCATGTTGGATTTGCTTAAGGTACCCCCAAAATCATTGAACAAACACACTGCGTTTCCTTTCCGTTCCCCAAGTAGTGAATATTTCCCACTGGGAAAATGTATGAAAACATAAAATCACCTTCCGCAAATCCAAGTGATTATGATGAATCATGGTTATTTATGGGGACTTATGCATAATATAATGGTGTTATCAATGACCATAAATAGCCCATTTTTTTTCATGAGACTGACACCCCAATTGATCACCAAAGGTCGCAGCATTGTGTGTGAGCATCACCACCTGCACGACCCTGGTGACCATGCGCTTCAGAGGGTGCCCGCGATTGGATCGGTCGAAGATTCCACTGGTATTGCCCTCGATCTATGGATGATTTAGCTACTTTTACCTATTAAAGCATGGTTCTTTTCCATGGCTAGATGTTAAATAACCATTGGGATTAGCTAACAAGTCATATGGGATTTGAATGATTTGATGGAAGTTCATGGTGGTTGAATCCGGATTTCACCGGATTTTGTTTTTTTGCGGTTGAAACATGTTTATATCACCATGATAAATGGTTCGCTCGCTAATGTCATAAGTTTTCAGCTGAGATCATGGGAAAATGCCAACTGGTCCCCAAGGGCCGGCCATGGCTTGGTTCAAATCCCCTCCCAAGTCCAGCAAAGTCCAAAATGTCGCACCGCTGTGTGGTGCCAAAATGGCAGGTTGCACGAAGAAGGGGAGGAGGAAGACGATGCAGGTGGATACCCCTCAGAGACGATGCGAGATCTTGTCAATCCTTTGACAGCGGAAAGCAAGTTTTGATTGTGAATGGTGAATGGTGAAGTTGAACTGTACAGCACCTGAGGCAGTCACTATATGTAATTAGCCGGTGTCGACTCTGTCGTTTCAAATTTCCAATTGGCATTCTAAGTTTCCGTCCGGCGCTGTTTTGATCAAATCAATTGACAGGACGGCACACACAACACATATGTTATACATATATATATATATGCCATCCGGTTATTTAACAGTTTGCCATGGAACATCCACCATGTTATTAAGAACGGTAAACCATCTATTTCTATGGGCCATCTATTTTCCATGGCTATGTTAGTCATAACCAGAGGGTATAATCCCATTAATATATATATATATATATTAATATCCCATTGAATCACTATAAAATCCCATTAATTTCCCATTAAATCCCATGGTTATCCCATTTATAGATGGTTTACCTATTAAAAATGGCAATTTTCAATATATATATATATATAATGCTCAGACTTAGATCCATTTAGAGCATATTTTCCCACACCAGCAGTGTCGATTTGTTCACCTCGGCGGCTTTTTTGTCAAACGCCGCGTTCAGCGCTTGTTCGCTCAGGCTTCATCGAGGAGATCCGAAGCCCCAGGAACAACGGCCTTTCACCAGGCCCAAAAAAATGTGGTGAATAATAATGGTTAATAATGGTTTAATTATAGTGGCTAATAGTGATTAATGATGGTTATAACTGGTGATTTCTATGGGATTATATGTATATATATAATATATACATCTGGGTAAATTATAACGACCTCACTGTCCTCCCTCACTGGGAATCATGGTTAGTAAGGGAAATCATCCCCAAATGACCTTAATTCAGGTTAGTGAAATATTATAATTTGCCCAGAAAAATGGGATACCCAAAACGATCAGATCGATCTATGAAGATATACCCATTAGATTTATAGCTAATGATATATGTTTTTAATGTAGATATAAAAAAAGAACTGATGGCAAATGATATATAGCTAATGATATATAGCTAATAGCTAATGAAATATTTATAGATAATATTTGTCTTTAGGTTATGGGTATAGATCAACAACGGCCTTTCACCGCGCTCGTGGCCACAACACGTGGCGTGTCTCGTGTTTGCTCCGAAGTTGGGATACACAAAAATTGATAGATCAACAGATCGATATGAAGATCCACACTACCTTTAGCTAATGATAAATTTAGGACATTGACCTGCCAACTACTGATATATAGTTAGATACTTCAATGCAACTATGAGGAATTATAACCCAGCGTCAATATATTAGGCGATGGAGCTATAACACAGAAATCAGTGGAAAGAGGTTTCCATGCTTAAGATTTGCACAATGAGTCACCTTTTTGATCTCTATTTGAAGCGGGTGCTTCCCATGTTTATTGGACAGGGATGCCCAGCTGGAAATGATCATTTTACAGTGGGAAATTCCTCAGAAATAGAGCTTCCGATGGGAAAATCAATGGAAAGTCATCTATATATAAAATCATGGAAAATCATATTTTAATATTTAAAATATATAATCAATGGATAATCCCACGCACACACACACACATATATGAGCAACCGTAAAAACCCCGGCAATACTAAATATGTATTCGACGGACATTGGTTTATGGAAATTGATGGAAATTGTTAAAAACACGAGGTAAGCGATGGGACCTTCCCAAATT
>Ga0126342_10002614_pt1 | contig 28431 bp, 23 predicted proteins | sample Cyp1metagenome_FD_92528 | JGI IMG/M metagenome (GOLD analysis project Ga0126342, IMG submission 92528) | Coral microbial communities from Lord Howe Island, Old Settlement Bay, Australia - Cyphastrea 1 metagenome | ecosystem: Host-associated > Invertebrates > Cnidaria > Coral ... | reverse complement strand
GAAGATGTGAAGATGTGAGGATGTGAAGATGTGAAGATGTGAGGATGAGAAGATGTGAGATGTGAAGATGTGAGGATGAGAAGATGTGAAGATGAGCAGATGTGAAGATGAGAAGATGTGAAAGCAGATGTGAAGATGTGAAAGCAGATGTGATGATGAGAAGATGTGAAGATGAGAAGGTGTGAAGATGAGAAGATGTGAAGATGAGAAGATGTGAATGTGTGAAGATGATGAGAAGATGTGAAGATGAGAAGATGTGAGGACGTGAAGATGAGAAGATGTGAAGATGAGAAGATGTGAAGATGAGAAGATGTGAAGATGTGAGGATTTGAATGTGTGAAGATGAGAAGATGTGAGGATGAGAAGATGTGAAGATGAGAAGATGTGAAGATGTGAAGATGTGAGGATGAGAAGATGTGAAGATGAGAAGATGAGATACAGACCCCCACTATTGGAAGAACCCTGCGCTCAGGCGCTCTCGGGAAAAAGCAAGAACACTAAGAACTCTTCATGCGCATGAGGGCCATCATGGCAATAGTCGCAAGGCCTGATACATGTATAGGTATATCAGTACATGATGATATATAATGAAATATCATGATGCAATGATTCATATCATGAGATATTATATTATGACATATCATGTGCTGCGGAATCTAGTGATCATACATTAAAATATATCAGTATTATGTGTATACATATATATAAATATATTATGTGTAAACATGCTGCAGTATACAAATCTATGTCCAGTCCCAGGACGGCTGCGAAACTAGCTGTCGACATGTTGTCGCTGCAAATCAAAACAAAAACGTGAAGCGAGGGTCAAGCTGGCTTTTAGCAAAGGAGAAAATCTGGAGAGACGTTCATCAACGAAGACGGAATCATGCTAAATTAATAGTGAAGCAAGTTCATGTTGATATGACAAGTCCAAACAGCGCTAAGATCAGAAAGCAACGCAGCAACGTCCCCGTGCCTCTTTAAGAGTCTGTGATGTCTGACTTTGCACTGTGTTCACACTTTTGTCAGTGGCCGCTGTGGCCACAGTACCCACAGTGGCCACAGTAGGTCTGCGTCCTAGCAGAGCATCGGAAAGCGAGAAAAAGCACCAAATGCACCTTCACTGTTTACAGCGATTTCATTTCCAGCGCTCATGACGGCAATGTTCTGACTTTTGAATTCTGCTTAGCCACTGGCCGTCACTGCCCTGATGCGCCTTTGTCCTCTTTGGCCTCCTGGTCATCATGCTTCTTTTTGAATTTCTCCCATCCTTTCATGCGCATTCGCTTACGCATCTTGTCAATCACTTCTTTCACCTTGGTGGCCATGGGATGCCATGGGGCAAAACTCTGCTACCCTGGTGAATATGCTCATGTTATTGGATGTCCTCCAAAAACATATGAATTTACAGTGTATGCTTTTCCATAGCCAACGGCAGCTGAGCTCTGGGCTATCTTGTTGTCTTCAGGTTCACTTGATGCTTCCAATTTCACGAGGTCGTCCAAATTCTGGCATCGTTTCGGTGCGAAGGTCTAGGGCTCAGCCTTCCCGTGACTACATTTAGACACATTCGGTAGCTTGGTCCTCTACTTGTGCTACCACAAGTACTTCACACACTCTGCAAGCAAGAACATGTTTGGAACCTCCAAACCTGGGCGTAGCCTCTTAGACCTTCTGCATGAACCCTGCGGAGTTCCGCCCAATATGCTTCAGAGTATCACTCCAGGCCATCCCTGACTAACCAGCAAACCTCCCTAGATCTTGGCGGTCAGGCCTCTCAATTAGTAATTGCTTCACCACACGACCAGCAGATACCAGCAGTGTAGTGGGTGAAAGAGTTCCCTTTCATGCTGGACGCCGCACCTGCACTTCCGAATGTCCAGCATAGTCTTTGATCTTCTCGTTCAGCTCCGCGTAACTCAGGGAGATCTGGCATTGCAATTGTGGGACAGATCATGCGGTTGCAGTCAGATTTTTGTGGCTTGATGTGGCTTGGGTATTCTGCGTCGAACTACCAAAGTCTTGGTGCATGCAAAGACACGCAAATCGCTTGCGCCGCACGCCGTCCAGCACCAAGACCACAGGGGATTCTTTACACCGCTCAGCCGCTTGCTTCAACAGCAGCAAGCCACCTGAAATCAGGGCAACCTGCAGCACTTTCACAGTTCCGCCATCACTTGCGCCACAAAAAGGGAAGGTTGACTGCTTGACTACCCAAACTCATTCCGTGGAATAATAACTTCAGGTATGATTTTTAAAATACTATGCATATATCAATATATCATCATATATCATATATGTGCTAGGGTCAAAACACGGTATATGGGTTTTGGTCATCCGTCCCACAATGGGTACACAATCCAGTAATTTGACCATGGCACATAAAATACAAGATGTACCCTCTGGATATTGAACATAGATATGGAAATTGTGACATAGATATGGAAGCCATGGTCCATACAAATAGGAAATGATATATGATAATGTTTCCTATGAAAAATGGTGGTAATTTCAAGAAGCATACATTTACTATCGTTACTATCGTCTTAATTCTCTTAGACAAGAGGTGATGTCCTGCCGCGGCACTATTTGGGCCACCCTCGACCAAGATCCAGCAACGGTTTCGCACGGCTGCTCGGACAATGACATCCTCGTGGATTGTCAAATGACCATGGGATGTCATGGGCTCGATCAACAAGGTGATGTAAATATATATATATAGTAATTACAGAAGTCGGGCTAAAAGCCGTATAATTCTCGCTATATATCTACTGTATTCTACTGTGTCTACTGTGCTTATAAATGGAACTGCACCCCCAAGCATTCATTAGCTATGGTAGGTTTCAGCATGTTGCAACAGTCGTGTGTCAGTGTGGATCCTGAGAATTTTGAAAAATCAGGAAAATTGAAAAATGACACAGTTTCTGCTTGTCCACGTTCAGTTTGTAGCTGCTGTTTCAGATCTGCACATGCTGACCCCACGAGACAAGACACTATGAGATTACCTGAGCGCAGGCAGCATGCTGAAAGCAAAACCATGGACCAGCAAGGAAAACAAATCATCCGGTAACCATCCCACTAAACTATCGGCCTGCTTGCAAATGATCTCTCAGGAGTCCGAGGCGAACGGATTCTAACAGGCTGAGTCACTTTTTGTCTCATGCCATTCTGGATATGCCTTGATCCCTGGCAATCTGATGTTTCGAAATGTTTTGCCCATCAGGAGACATGTCTTGAAAGCTACACATTAAACTGAACTCTCTTACCTAGAAATTCTTGCTGGGGTGTTAAACCAGAGGCTCCTGGTAGGTTTAGACAAGTGTCACTTGTGATCCCCCAGCCCCACATCTTTTGAGTCAGGCAAAACATGATGCAGTGCTGGCAATGGCACTCAAGGACTTGAAGAGGAACTCATTCAATAGATTCAGCGCTTCTTCCTTCTCATCCAGCATCTCACCACCCTCTTCAGCAATTGCAAAGTTTCGGTTCTGCACGCATAGTAGGAAGTGCTTGAAGTATTTATAAATTTCCTTAGCGGAAGTTCAAAAGCATCGGCCCCGGCACGCCACCAGCTCCGTATGTTTCCCGAATGCGTAGCAAAGGGTTCTCGTTTTGCTTTGGGGGTCTGGGGGTTGAGACGCGGTCGCTCCACGCTGAAATGTGTTCGCAACCGTTCGCAGCAACATGGCCGTGCGTCTGGTGAGTTCTGCAAAAGTGGTCACTTTTGGAGGTTTCAAACGTCGCGTGGCATGGTTTCTTGTGGCAGGCGCGGCACTTCGTGACGTTCCAACATGTTTCATAACATGTCCAATATCGTTTTGTATGACACAAGCGCAATAATTTTTCGCCCTTTTCAGAAGATGAGTTGCATATTGCGTGGCAAGGGCAGCACTTTGGAGACCTTCATCGTCATTTTGCATGGCACGCGCAGCACTTCAGACATGGCCTGTTGTGTTTTGTGCGAATTGCATTGTCAAGGCTGTGTCAAGTGGTGACAACGTGCAAATTCCATTGCAGGCGTGGCATTCTGTGAGATGTGATGAAAATTGACGGATGCCTCGCACGAAACATCGATTTTGATGTATAGCAACTCTTGGGGTTCATGACAAAACTCGTAGGAAAACGTCGACTGTGTAGCTATTAAGTGTGTGAACATTTGGGGAGGTCTCGCAGGAAATGTTCGTTTCGAGGCTCCAACATGTCTCGTCACCATTCTCCGGTTTGTTTGTGACGTCGCCGTGTCTATGGGGAAATCTGCAAAACCTCTCATTTTCGAAGGTCTCAAAACAGGTTGTAAATATATGTTGTAATGGCGTTTTGCGTGGCAGGCGTGGCACTTCGTGACATTCTCACGTGTTTGAAAAAGTGTCAAAGGTCGTTTTGCGTGACACGTGCAATACTTTTGCAAGGTTTTCAGAAGGACTTGCATTTTTCGTGGCCGGCGCAGCACTTTGGAGACCTCCATGGTCATTTTGCGTGAGAGGCGCAGCACTTTAGACGTGTCGTGTTGCGTGCTTTTTTGCGCATGGTGCTGTCAGGGCTGCGTCAGGTGGTGTCAACGTGCCAATTGCGTGGCAGACGCGGGAGATCGTGAGAGCGTCATCTCGCGTCACGGACACAGCATTTGGTGAAGATCCGTCGTGTGTGGACTGTTGTCTTGTGTGCCAGGCGCGGTATTTGGGCCACTCTACTTTACACTTTACACCCCACACTTCACACTTGACACTCCGCACTCTACACTTTACACTCGACCCTCCACACTCTACTCCACACTCCATAGCGTGTGTGGACTGTTGATTTGCGTGGTAGGCGCCGTATTTGGGACATTCTACACTTCACACTTACACTCCACACTCTACACCCGACACTTTACACTCCACACTCTACGCTTAACACTTCACACTTGACACTCTTCACTCCAAACTTTAAATTCCACGCTTTACACTTTGCACTTGACACTCCACACTCTACACTTTATACTCCACCCTCCACACTCTACACTTTACACTCCACTCTTTACACTTTACACTCCGCACTCTACACTTCACACTTCGCACTTCAAACTTTGCATTTGACACTCCACACTGTACACTGTACACTTCACACTCCACCCTACACACTCTACACTTTACACTCCACACTCTACACTGTACACTGTACGCTTTACACTCCACACTCTACACTTTCCAATTTACACTGTGCACTCCACACCTCACACTCTCCACTTTACACTCCACCCTGCACACTCTACACTGTACACTCTACACTTTACACTTCACACTTGAAACCCCACGCTTCAGAATCTACACTTCATACACCTCAAACACTCTACACTTTACACTCCACACTCAACGCTTTACACTTCACATTCCACACTTTACACTTGTTACTCCACACTCTACACTTTACACTTCACACTCCACACTTGTTACTCCACACTCTCCACTTTACATGTCACCCTCCACACTCTACACTTGCCTCTCACCCTACACACTCTACACTTGACACTTCACACTCTACACTTGACACCCCACACCTACACTCGACACCTTACACTTTACGCACTACACTTCACACTTTACAGTTCACACTCTCCACTTTTAACTTTTACACTTTACACTTGGCACTCCACACTCTACACTTTACACTCCACATTCTACACTTTAAACTCCGCACTCTACGCTTTACACTTCAATCTCCACTCTCTACACTTTACAATCCACACTTTACACTTTACACTCGACACTTCACACACCACAATTCCCATCTCATACCCTGCGCATTACATTCCCCTCTCAACACTCCATTGTCTTCACTGTCTTCACACTCCACACTCTGCACCCCACCCCATTCCACACTCCACAACCTACACTGGTACGGTAACACGGGAAAAATGTACAAGACTGTTGAAATGATTTGCTTTACAAAAAGTGTTTTACGTGACTGCATTCGGGTTTGTTGGTTTCTCTTGTTTTTAACACCAAGAGACCGGCTCTTCATTTGAATTGGCAACTATGCTCTCAAACTTGTCAATCTCGTCTCTGGCCAGCAATTTCTTTGGATGTGCGAAACCTGCGGCAAAATCAATGAGTCTGAGCAGCGGCAGCGGCTACCCCCCAGTAAACTAACACACCTATGGAAAATGCCCCCTGTATAGATGATATACTTATTAAAACGGAGATTTTCAGTGGTTATAGTGGCTAGACAATTTTTCTTTGTGTCCACCTGGGCTAAGCCTCTTGTTTTCGATTAGGCGCCCTCGGTTGGGTAAGCGAAAAGCTAGCCGAACTTGTTTGCTGACCCAACAAAGACACACAGCAAGCGTGCCTGATTGAAACTTGATCAGGAGCTGTGGCCTTCCAAAAGAGGCTGCAGAATGCAAGTCTGAATGCCCGAACAACTTACTTAGTCTTACTTAGAGGCGCATGACCATAAAAACTTTTGGAACCAAACCAGAAAAACAATTCCCAAGAAGTTCAGAGCACCTGCACTGCGCAACGCTACAGGCCTTGAACATCACCCGGCAACTCCTTCTCTTTGGTAATCAAACAAAATGGCAAACCGATGCAAATCGGTAATTCTACAGAGTCTTCCCAGTTAGATTTCCTTTTTAGATATTTTGCCACGGCCATGTGCGTGCATGGGCGATTTTGACAGCTCAGCAGTCTTCAAAAATCGCTGTCAGTCCAGCCATAATCCTTGTTGGTTCCTGGTTGATGATCATTCCCCAGAAAGGCTAAAGGTCAATAACCTCGATGATAACCAATCAACCAGGCTTTTTTCAAACAACTGCTCAGATGAATCTTGCCAAATATGAACGATTCCTGATGATTAGACCGCAATTGGTAGTTATTAGTGATTATTGATAGCGAAACAGCTATCCTGGATTAATCGAATCAAAAAATCACTAACACTTGTTGTATACTGACGTTTACTGACTGTATATCACTTATTAACTACCCCACCAATTCAAACCTATAGAAAAATTGTTGCGTCTATTCTTGAACACCATATATATCATCACCAATGCGTGATTGTGATTATAAAATGCCTAGGGATTAATCAACCCCGCACAGGAAACAAGATTGGGCAATACTAAAACAGGCTGGTCCTCCTTGATTAGTCATCGGCGGGGACTCACCCGATTAGTCAACCTCCACAGAGAAAATCAGTGTTTGTTTTTGTCACATGCTTTGAACACCACTCCTTTCAAGTCTCACACAAAGTTTTGACTCAGACAAACCTCTGACAGAAATTTCCCCATCAGGTTCTGTTGGCTCAACACACACTACAATCATACTTACTTTGTTGCATTAGCACCTTCCCAAAAATAGGCAGGGTTCCACCCTAATTACTCAACCCCCTTGGCTCCTTTAGATGTCTTTTTGGTTTAAAAGGAAAATCATCTGAAAGTAGATTGATATCAATTGAAATCCTTACTATTCTTGAGATTTCTTCTGGGTTTAAAAAAGAAAACTGCACTAATTGAAAGTAGACTGATCTCAATTGAAATCTTTCATCATCGTCCGCAACATTATCATCGTCATCCTCATCCTCATTTCCATCATCGTCATCATCATCATCATCATCATCATCACCATCATCATCATCAGCAACATTATCATACATTATCTTCCCACTACCCACACTGTTTGGGGCCTCTTGCCGGTGTATTTTTTTTCCCGCCTGGCAAGGTTCCAATGGCGTAAGACTTGGTCAAAGATATCCGCGGACCTGCTGTTCACGTCCTCCTTAATTTTGCGGTTGTGCCGGGACCGGGGACAAAAAAGACAATGGATGATCATCCACTACCATTTGAGACATCATATGAATCATGCGTCATGGCAATTCCCATTTCATGGGTGGGAACGATCAATATGATCCCTTTTAAAGAAGCAGTCGAACCAACATTAACAATAGTTTTTGACACTTCTCATAATATACTAATACTATGTGTCATATCATGTCTAGTACAAGTCTGTGCACATACGTATACATATATAATGCATCATATTGTAGATCGGAGACTGTGGCAAGTTTTGACCCATCGTGTCCATTGAAAATGATGTGGCATTGGGCCATAGGGCCAAAACAAAATCCCAAAGCTGAGTGGCTGAAAAGTCCGCAGTTGGAATGTACACGAATTCCTGCGTTCCTTGACTCCATGCCGAAAGAATTGAAATCTTCACCAGCTGTCGCAAGAGTTTTGGTTGACGTTTGAAATTGGATCTGTACGGTGACTGATTTACCAGCTCGCACGCTGTGTTCTTGTCCGAGCATTTTTACAAATAGTATGCACAGTGGAAAAGATCTTCCAGATCAACCAGCTTGGATGCCATAGGGAAATAATCCCTTCCCCTATTACTAAACCCGCCCGGATAATAAAAACTAAGGTCCATCTCCAAGTTTGGAAAATTTCAGGTTGGCCAATTTGACTTTTAACGGACCCCCTTTAGAAAACAAGTTAAAAATAAAGCTACTATTTGTGGGTCTCACCCCCTAAAAAATAAAAACTAGTCAGCCCCGGGGTGTTTTTTTTAATTAGGGTCCGTCCGAAAATTTTAGGTGTTGTTTTTTTAATATTATTGTTTTTAATTTAGTATTAGGGAAAAGCTTCGAAATCCAATTTTTGGCAACATTTTAATTGCGATATTAAAGGAAATCTAATTGATTTTGAAATCGTTTTTCTTAAATTAAGGGTATAAATTTATTATTAAGGTCCGCTTCGGGATCCAAGTTTTGGCAATATTTTCATAATGTTATAAAAGGAAATTAAATTGATTTTGAAACCCCCAAAAAATCAATTAAGGGTCTAAATTTAGTATTAGGGTCCGCTTCGAAATCCAACTTTTTGCAATATTTTCATTGCGTTATAAAAGGAAACTTCTTTGATTTCGAAATCGAAAATTTGTTTTTTGAATTTTATTAGGGTTTTAATTGCGGTATAAAAACAAATTTAATTCATTTGAAATCGAAAAAATAGGTTTTCTTAATCAAAGGTTTAAATTTATGATCAGGGTCCCCTTTGGTTCCCTAATAATAAATACCCCACTAATAATAAAAACTACCTGAGGTGTTTATTATTTGGCGGAGTTAGTATTAGGGGGAAGGGATTGCACAGCAATGATTCCTATTACTCAGCCAGAACCTCTCGTGATATCTGAGTTTCGTCCATCCGTGGAAAATTTCCCATGCTTCAAGGAAGACGCCTCGAGTCAAAGATCCCCCAACCATCGGTGCTGGTCATCACTGGGGTTTGTTGCAAGTCTCTCTGAACATAGGGTATACCCACACATATATATATATGTATATGTATACATTATAAAACCATACACACACATATATATATAACCGAAGGAAGTTTAGAAGTCACACTTCCGACAATATGGACAGATCGAAAAAGCAGCAGCAGAGAGAAGAGAAGAGAAGAAGAAAGAAGATCAAAAAAGAGAAAGTCTCAGAAGAAAGAAGATCTAGGTGCGCGAAAAGGTAGGAAAGTCGAGAAACACTGTGTTTTTGCTAATGATTTGTGGCTCCGGAGGGTCGAACAGTAGGCTCGCTAAAGCGGCGGGTGCGGAGCCAGCTGGCCAGATGAGATGAAAAATTGCTCGCCGTTGTGGCGCGAAGCACATTTGGAAGTCAAAATGTAGAAAGCACCTCACCTTCGGACCGCTTTGGAAGTTGAGATGTCGAAAAAGTGCACACCGTTGTGGCGGGAAGCACGTTTCGAAGTAAACATGTACAAAACACCTCAAAAGTCGGACCACTTTTGGAAGTTGAGATGTTGAAAAACCGCATGCCGTTGTGGCGTGGAGCACATTTCCAAGTTAATATGTACAAAACAAACCAGGTCCGGAACACTTTTGGAAGTTGAGATGTTGAAAAAGCGCACGGCGCTGTGGCGCGAAGCACATTTCGAAGTCGACATGTTAAAAGCACCACATGCTCGGACCACTTTTGAAGGTTCAGATGTGGTTCTGCGTGGCAGGCGCAAGGGATTCTGCACCTTGCCCAAAGTGAGCAAAAAATGCTATGGTTTTCTAGCATTCCCAAAAACGATGGCAGGCGTGGGGCATTTCAAGAAGATCTGCAAAGGTGCATGTCGCGTAGCAGGCGCAGTACAAGAGATATGTTCATCAGAGATGCTGTTCGGAGGTCAGGGTGTTGATTTCCTGAGAGGGGTCGCATTTTGGAGCATCAGATCTTCAGGTTTGCTGAGATGATTTTGTGTGACAGGTGCAGCAGTATATGACCTGGCACCACTTTTTCGTGGCAGGCGCAATACTTCAGAGACATGGGCTGGAAAAATCGCAAAACGCGTTGGTACGAGGCTGTCAGCTCTGCACTCAACTTTCCATTTTTGAAGGAAGTCTCGCAGAATTGCTTCGTTTTTGATGTTGTCAACTTCGAAAATTCAGGACGTCTCTCAAAAACAAAAATTGAGGAAGTCTCGCAGAATAGCTTGTTTTTAAAACTTGCAGAAAGGCAGATAGATAGATAGATAGATAGATAGATAGATAGATCGATCTATTGATCGATCGATAGACAACTACAACTGCAACTACAACCACACTACACTACCACTACAAATACAAAAACACATATACTACGCTACAGCACACTAGTTACACTACACTACACTAATTACATTACACTGCGCAAATTACACTACACTACGCTAATTACAGCACACTACACTAATTACACTACACATACACCTACTGTTACTACTACACCGACAACTCCAACCACAGCTACAACTACAATTGCACTACATTAAACTACACTAATTACACTACACTGCTCTATGCTACGCTACAGTACACTAATTACACTACACTACACTACACTACGCCACACTACACTACGCTACACTACACTAACTACAACTACAGCTACAACTACACTACTTTACACTGCACTACACCAGACTACACTTCACTAGAAGACACTACAGCACACAACACTACAGCACACTACACTACATCACTTTACACTACACAACTACAACTGCAACTTCGCTACACTGATTACACTACACACAACTACAACTCCACTACACTACAACTACAGCTGCACTACACCACACTACATCCAGCAGTTGTGGCTGCAACCACTGCAACCACTCCAAAAAACAGAATTCCAACCACCTTTCGGTCCATCAGTGGATTCGCTCTGCCATCAATGCATCACAACAACTCACCTCTCCTATAGCATCCTATCCTTGAAACTTCCGCCACCGCCTTGTGCGGTACTACTGGTATAACTATATACACAATAAACATATATATATATATATTATGGCAAATGTTATCATGGAAAATTATGATGATAAGCGATTGAATTTGGCGGACCCTATTTTCAGACAAAGCCACAAGACACGAAGCACTAAAAAAAGACACATCCAGCCCGTCTGTGCTTGCAAAAGATCCAGCAACTGGTCGAAGCTGTAATCTGGAAGCGACACACCCTGTCACCAGCCTTCTCCTCGTCCGCTTGTCTGCCCTTATCTTCTGTTTGCTTACCGTCCTGAGAAAAAGTGAAACCCCTTTTTTGAGCACAGGTCTCATGATCTCAAGAGATGTCGAACTTAACAGCGGGCCAAGAAGACCAAGAAACACAAGAAATCTCGGAAAAAAAGGTCCTCAGGCTTCTTCTCCTTGTCCTTTTCCTTCTGATCTTTCTTCTTATCGCTTTTTTGTGTACCATCAGTGCTTTCATTAGGACTGTTCTTATTAGTTTTCTCATCGATATTCTCCTTTGTGCCGTGGACGTTTTTCTCAGCATTTTTTTCATTCTCCTCATCATCCTTCTTATCTTTTGCCTCGTTGATCGCACCGTTGATGGGCTCAGAGCCAAGCTGCGAGTCAGCTTCGGTCTCCGAAGGCTCCGGTGTCTGGACCCCCTTGTCTTTGAAAGGCAAAGCGGAGTCTAGGAACAGACTCCTCCGCAGCTTACTCGAGAGCCTCTGGCTGCTTGAAGGCGGAGATGGCTCAGGTTCAGCCCCATGTTCGCCTTGTTCCAAGTCTCGCTCCTGTCGCGTGCGATGGCTGGCAATGACTGGTGTCTCAAAACCACTATTGCTTACTTGCAGCAGTCTCATCAATGTGATCATGTTTCAAATTGGTTTCAAAGTGATGACTTCTGTGTTGCTGGCAACGTTGTTGGCAAAAAATGTTTCAATGTTTCCCTCTCTGAACAGCTAGATTCAGCTAGATTCACATTCAATGAATCCTGCGACAGCTGAATCGTAGCTTTCTTTTTCGCCGCCCTCTTCGCCGCCCTCTTCGTCTTTCTGGTCTCCTACATACGCTTCAGCGGCATGGAAGGCCAACTATGCCTATGCCACATATCTATGCGCTTTGTCTAATATATTCAGAGACTCCGAGGCAGCGCAAGTCCAAGTCTCATTCGGCGTGCTGTGAAAAAATGTGTTTTTTTACAGCTTTCTCCTTTGGTCTGCAGCTCGCACTCCCCCGATACAAGAAATATATAGCCGTATGCCGTGCTTTCAAAATCACCTGCTGACCAGAGCAAGTCGTGCCTCACCAGCTGTGGCGCTGAAACTGGTCTGAATGCCCTGTGCCACAGCCACCATTACGGATCCAGTGAATCAATGAGAATCTGCATGAAAAATCATGAAAAGAGATTATTTGTAAATGATGTGTGAATGATGTGCGATCTCTGACTTTTGAAGATTTGAAACTGATCTTCGAAGAGATGCGCAGCGAAATCCACAAAGCAGTTGTGCTTTTTTCAAAGTCACGCACCTTTCGGGGTGCTGATTGTGCCTCGCTTCTGTAGACCTAGACAAAGGCTAGAGGATGCTGAAGATTCAAATCTGAATGTGCAAATGTGCAAACCATTTGACCAGGAAACCTCTCTGAAAGTGAAGATCGACGGTTCATTTGACCCAGTGGTGCCAGGTGATGTCTGATACTAGTCAAAGCTGCTCATAATTATTCATAGCACTAGCTATACAGCTATACATATGATACTATTCCTCTTGATAAACTATGGCGGTGATTCCCTAGCTTGAACTGATGCCCTCAAGTGGATACACAAAGCCTAACCATGATGTCGCAGTGCGACTATTGTAATATTACCTATAAAATAATTACACACACATTGTGTAAGCAAATCACCTTTACTGGTTGAAATTCCCACTACATCCCCATCACCGGTGAATCGAAGCCCAAAAATGTTGTTTATATCCGTTTATCCAAATATATATATACATTACCCTTCGGTAAATTTACATACAGACCATTTTCAAAGAGGGGTTTGGACGTTTGGAACATGAGTTTCCACTAAAACCTTACCGTTTTTAAGGTCTATGTACTATTTGCTGCAGGCTATATAAATTACATCTATGATTTACCGCTTCCATCCCCACTGTTGCTACACTACCCTAGGGTAAACATTCGATGTGGCGTTTCCCCAGCATGTAGAGATATATATATATATATTTCTATATGATAGATGTAGATTTTCCGCATGGCTTTTCCACATCTTCTGTAGGTTTACCCCGGTCGCTGGCGACGACTGTCAAGGCCTCTGTCTCCAGGATCCCCAGTTCTACGTCCAGTTCTGTGTCCTGTCGGGTCAGGATGTGGCTCAGGGTGTGCCTAGTGGCATGTATTGAATATGTATATATATACACACTATATATATATATAGTCAGAGACATTCATATAAATGATGATCATATATGATTATATAAGATATAAGATTATATGTGATTGTATGTACACACAATAAATGAGGTATACGTCCATAACCCATTCGCAAAATGATGATAAACCAGTGGATGGAATGGGGTGCCCGGTTTTCAGACACGTGATGTGTGTATGTCTGTCTGGCTGCCTGCCTGCCTGGCTGGCTGTCTGTCCGTCTGTCTGTCTCTTTGTGTGTGTGTATGTAATGCAATGTAATGTAATGTAGTATCGTGTAATGTAATGCAATGCATGTATATTAATATATTTAACATGTAACTGTCAAGGGTCTTGCATGACTTTAAGGAATCCCTCCAATTTGCAAACCTGCACCATCCACCACGATCAGGTTATCTAACTGCTGAAAGGTTTCAACCAAATGGGATTTTAGTCTGAATCGAAAAAAAGTTCAATTTCCGGGATTTAATAGATCCATGGGATATCAATATGTTATGGGATGTGTTCATGTAATGGGATACGAAAAATAGATCTAGATCCCATTCGGATAGATCCCATAGATCCAAATTTCCATGGCATATCAATGGGATACAATTCTGCGGGGAAACATCCAACGAGGTGCCGCACGGTGCCACACCAGAAAGGGCGTGCCTGTGAAGGGGAAGCCATGGCGATTTGAGCAGGATGGAAAATTTAGACCGGAAAAAATGTTAAAATGGATTAATAATGATCCATCATTGATATGGATTTATTAATGATATGGATATCCAGTATAAATGGATTTATATGGATAATTTATAACGGCTATACCCCCATAACCTGTTGGAAAGCCCCATCAATTGCTTCGTATGATTTTGCATGGCATTCTATGCGTAATCCGAGACAAAGAAGCATGCAATGCCAGTATCGGAGTCCCAAGAAGTGTTTCTGGACCATGCGATTCGAGCTATGTCACTGTGTCTATATTAATCTCTCTCGGCAGTTTGAACCAAAGCAAATGACGTTGTTTCCCAAACAGTGTGGCTCCCTCAGGGGCAATATGAGCTTGTGGTCCATGGCATGTAAATGTGTAATCTCTGACTGGCAACCAGAGGTGTTCTGACAAAGTGGAAAGTCCGCATGAGGAAATGCCAAGTTTGGTACTGGTCGATGGCAGTTGCTGCTCAGTCTCGCACTCAAGTAATGATGACCTGTGATGATGTTGCAACTGCACTGATTTGGTTTGAATAAAATGTAAACTCTTGTCGTCTCCTATGGCAGCTGGCAGCTATGGAGGTGCGGAAGTCGCTGCAACGGCACATCGCAACAAGTTTTGACTGCGGACATCGCAGCATCTTCACACCAACCGCTCGGCTTGCGCCCGAAACCCCTCACCATCCCATGGGGGTCATGGAAATCATCGCCCTCGTGAAACGAGCTATGACATGCTACGGCGTTACACGATGTTACGAGGTACCCTCTGAGAAACTAATGAACTGCGAGCTGGAAAATGGGTGATTTTGGATATAGTTGGATTTATCATATGTTGGCGGTGATTTTCAACAGTTGGCTATGTTAGTTTAGCAGAGGGCCCAACAACAAAACCTCCTCGGGAAAATCATGGCATTGAGTTCACCAAAAAACAGGGGGAAGAGGGACAAGTTTCAGAGCGGGATTGGAAGGATTGGAATGGCCACATCAAGTATGATGAGCAAGATACACCAGGGGAACCAAACACAGCATCAACAAATACCAATTTTCCGGGATGCAATCCTGTAGTGATGGAAATGGATGGAAACTTCAAAGACAGAAAACAAACATGAGTAAGTATACATGATGCTTGGCCAGGTATTCCCCAAACACCTTTGTCACCTCACATTGTTGCAAAGACTGTCCACCCTCACTCGAGGGCGGGTATCCAAACCGATGTCTTCAGAGCAACTCTCCAGGCCACTCCCCCACAACAAATTGCTGATGGGATCTAGCTGAAAATTCCCTCGCCAATCACAGCACAAAAACAATGGTTAACAGGCCTGAAGGCCTGTTCAGGGCGTGCCACAGTGTTTTTGTGGCGAAAAAGGGTTATGGTGCTGACGCAAGCGTTGCTTAAAGTTGGTGCATCAGAATTGATTTAGATGTCATCAAAGTCTGGATATTTTACGATAATTTCACGTACATTTGATGTAATATGTGTATTTCATTGTGTATATGTGCATATATCCACGGTGAGGGGCGCGGTATGGGTCAAACTTGGGCGCCCGAATAAAAAGATTGCAGATGGCTTTCTATCAACATTGCCCGACATCTCATTGCTGTTGTGACGTGCTCCCACCCTTTTGAAAAAATGTATGGCTATCATATTGTTGCAATCTGCACACGCATCCCAAGTCCGACAGTGAAATGAGACCCTGTTGACACAATTTTGAATTGAGCAAATGCTCGGCTTGGCTGCTACGGTTCTCACTGCCTAAAGAATCTTGAAGATTTAGGTGATAATGATCTGTCTGCCAAGAGCCACCAGCCTATGAAACCGGCGAGCTTCTCACTCTATCTTGAGCAAAAGATGTCCAAAATTGCGCAATGCCCTATGCCTACAAGCTTTATATGTGAAGAGCCAGAGCTTGACTGCTTGGAGATGGGAATTAATTGAATGTGGTCATCTCATAATGAGAACCAAACTCTTGTGGATGTTCATGTAAGAATCTATCCGACCAGCAGCTTTTTGGTTTTGACCAACACCCGCATGGATGTCACAGTCGTGCTTGTGGCACGTGACGGCTCTAGAACTGAACCGTTAGCATGGATCGGCTTCTGGTCCTCTTTTTTCAGTGGTGCAAAGCTGTATGACACAGGACTGTTAAAGACCAAAAAGCAAACACAGGAGGTTGAACCCAAAAGCCTGTGTAAAAATTGGAAAACTGTTTATATAGCGCATTCCTGGATAAAGCAGCTTTGCTGCTGGAAAGTCCCTCGACTTTAGAACCGAAGCCAGATGTTCCTTTTGGAGCTATCCTTTTCCGGTTGATTCTGCCTTAAGCACGAATTTCAGGCCCCGAGGCCACGAAATGTCAGCGGCAGCCACTCAACCAATCAGAACAGGTCTCTCATGGTCAAAAACAAATGAACATGTGCTAAACCCAACAGTAATCCCCAATGAGAATGGCTAAAAGCATTGGGTTTACATAATTTACCAAGTCTCAGCCTTACTTTGTTGACAGAGTGGCTGCTATTGACAGTTAAATCGTTAACAACTCAGTTCGATTTCCTGACAAACTGACAATGTTTCTGCGAGGAATACGCGGAAAACATTCAAACACCCCAAGATAAGCAAGACTCTGAAGGCTTGAAGTTGCCAAAGGAACATTGAGTATATTTGGAGAGAAGCAACAGAGAGGCCGCAGAGTAGACATGGGCAATGACACCAAACCAAGCTAGCAGAAGATGCCACGCTGTGATTTCTCAAGTTCCCCATCCCTGGCCAAAATGTTACTGAAGCAAAAGTTTCCGTCTCGCAAGTTTTGCCAACAACGAAAGCAAAACATAGATGGCAGTACATGCAATAAGGCAAACAATGCATGCAAGGAAACAAAGTTCATTGTTACATTTGAAACTTTGAAACTTCAAGAAAGTTAAACAAAAAATTGGTTGGAATCCATATATCACGTATGGGTATAGAACATATCCCTATTAAATGATATTAAATGGCTTGATTACCATCCCCAATATGTGCTTCTCCAAGAATCGTTGACGTTGCCAGTGTTTGGCGAACTCCAGCAGTTGCCGCGCTGGTCAAAGCTACGTTGACCTCGGGAATCATAATCACATGTGGAGGTTTCCTAGTAAGGGATGAGTCAGAATTTTATAGATGATTTTAATAACCAGAATCCCCCAGAATCATCATTTGTCCCTCAATGATGGATTCCATAATATGATAATTTTAATACCCCAAAATGGATGGTTTATAATTGCAAAATCCTATTCAAATGGATGATTTTGGGGTGCACCCATTTCAGGAAAACACCATGTGTTGAACATACACAAATATGCATTCCATGCTTTCCACGCAAACAATGTTGGAATCCACAACGGCATGTTTTTCTGACTCCGCCCTGAAACTGATGCTCATCTGTGGACTCTGCAGCATACCACTTGGACTGACTTAGTCAAGAAGCTGCAAAAATACTAGGGAAATAAATTACGCGCACAGATCCGGACGTTTGCCCGGAGCCTATGTTTTTTCGGGTAAAACGACCCGAGTGTTAAACAGACCCCCACGAAGTCGTGGAAGGGTTCTTGACGTAAATGTCTGGTTCTCCCGTATCCTAGCTTTCTCGCAGAAAGCGGCCCTTTTGCACCACTTGTATTTTGGATAAGATACAATACAACCATTAGAAGACCTTTATACATATTGTTTGAGGGGTAGCAGATTTAGATCCTTCTGTAATGATGTAATACGATGGAAGAACATATAACATAATATCTCAGAGTTTGATTCAATATAGGTTGCATCATGGGAAAAATGCGACATCATGGAATCATGGAACCAAAGGTAAACATGATGAAAACATGGAGGGAATCCCTGTGGATTTGGATGAGAACAATTACGATGTTACTCCAGACATTACGAAGTGATGCAACTAATTGCCTTGTTGGGTATATTATTATATTGCATGCATATTCATACATGTGGTATGTATGTATATAATCTGTGGATATAACAGAGATTGTCTGCTGTAGCATATTTAATAGTATAGCATATGTATATGTCACTGTAGATATGTAAACATGTCAACATTTCAAATTTTAATACACCAATACAAGTAAGACATAGATACATTATAGAGTACCTGGTGTATATTACACATAATCAAATATATAAAAAGAATAGTAATAATAAGAATAGTAAACACAAATAACAATAACACCCATCATAATAATAATATATAATAATAATATATAATAATAATATAATATATATATATATACATTCGTCAACATGAATTATACTAATTTGTACTATGTAATATGCAAATGCCAGCACCAACGCTGCCAAAGAGCACCCTCTGTTGTCAATACAAGCCTGCTGACGTTGGACTGAAACCGACGTTGCATGGGCTCCTGAGACGCAAATGGAGAAGCATCAAGATATATCAAGATATATCAAGATATATCAAGATATATCAAAACATTCACCTCACAAGTACCTTTCGCCCGAAAGTTAGCCTTGAGTCCTACTTGCTTTGCAGACATCAGACATCATAGTTTTGGATGGTTCCATATGGTTCCATCTCATCTTCGCCCGAGGTTCCATTGCACTCCAGTCTTGCCACGCACAGATCAAGTCGCGCTCACCAGCATTCGCAGCATCTAAACGGGTGCTCAGGGCATGAAATCTTTCCTCAGCTCACCGTCCAACGAGTCCAACACGAGTCCATCACAAGACAGGCACTTCATCTGGTGTGCCCAGTGTGCCCAATGCATCTGAGGATCCAATGCTTGCAAATTTGCTGCCTACATGGTCCAAGTGAAAAGTGGATGAAACAATGAAGACAGAAGGCGCAGGATGCTGCCATGAATGGCGTTTTCAACCCATCCCAACTATCTGTCAACCGGGAAAAAAAAGGTGCAAACTGTTAGCGGAAGTGAGCCAATGGGTTTGTCTGAAAATAAGAAATTCTCAAAGTTCTGTGGTTAATCATCATCTGTCCTTTAAAACCTGGCTGATGTTTGGGGTGTCCAATCCCCATTTTCAGACACACCAAACTCAATTGACAAACTCAATTGAATCCATTGGTTATATAACTCCTGATTGAAGCTTAAATCCCCATTTCCAAAGTGAAATCCATTTTTTTTTCCACATGATGGTTTTCAGACCCCGCAATACCCGAGTCAATCACCCTAAGCTCGGCACAACAGACAAGCAGATCATCGCAATGTCTGTCTGATCGAAGGTGGATAGCAAAACACCAAAGGTACCCAGGAGAAGGACGAAACCTCAGCCGGTGACCCTGCTTGGGCGAAGTCCCTTGCTGCTTAGTAGCGATTTCGACTATTCCCCAGTAGGTTGGTTAGGAGAAAATCCCCGAACGAATCAACCAACAGAGGTTTTGAACACTGATCACTTGGGATTTGCTACCGTTTTTTGGGGAAACCAAACTCACGGAAAGAAAGTCTTGATCCAAATTTGGCACCTGATTTTTTTACCTTCAAATTTGATGGTTGATGACTAGGAGATAATCAACATGTTCACCATGCAAATATACGGGTATGGGTCAAAACATTCTATTGCCGTCTCTTTTTTGATATGTTACCTATTTATTATTTAGGTATGAACAAAGGGTACCGGGGTGTTGACCCACGGCCACATGGTAGAATCGAATCGGTTCCATTAGCAGATCCGCATGCCGGGAAACTCTCGAGCGAACCTTGCTTGAAGGTCAGCCAAGATGCCTTGGCCAACAAGAAACCATTGCCATTGTGATGCAGGCAAACTGGCAGCCGTTGATGCAGTTTTGCACCACGGTTTTATAATTACATTACCCATAGGATCCATGTATGCTATATATGGTAACATTTACCATCAATATACCCCAAATGTTAGCATATATAGCATACATGGATCCTATGGGTTATGTAGTGCTGGAAGAATGTGGCTTGCACCTACCCATCGCACAGCACTTGACGGGTGCAGTGACACAGCCTGAACAACCTCAGATTTATTCCAGGCACTTGACTCTTCATGCGCTCGAATACCTTCAAAGTTCGCTGTTGATAGTACTCGTCAACGCCTGCCAGTATGTTTCATGTTCAAAATTGTAAACCAGCGTACACGAACACAGCTGATCACAGCGGCTTCACAATTGTTTGTTGGCACTACTGTAAATGGACGAAATATTCAAAGCTTTTCCATCTAGTCCAACCCCCTCACCCCCCAAAGTTCAATGTTGCGCTGAGGTGCTTTAGCTCCAATGGACCAAATCACCAACCCCCAAAAGTCCCTTTTGCTAACACAGGGGTTTTTCTTGCGCGTTGAAACATTGACTTTTGGGGGTTGGGGGTTCAACAAAGAGCCTGTTGCAGGGTTTGAATATTTTGTCCATCTACAGTAGTACAAATGGGTGTGTCTGCAATGTGGTTATACTGTTTCCCTTTGAAGAGATCATTAATCACTGGATTTTGGGGTACACAAATTTCAAACACACCCGACACTGAGTCCAAAACAGGGCATGACCCAACTGAAGGCCGCCTAAGTGCCCATATTGCTTCCAATCAAGCTGGCTCGGGGCCTCAAATGTGGCACTGTTTTTTTAACAAGTGAAAGGCAACACCAAATATGATCAAATGCCGCACATATAATATATAGAATGTAATATATGGATGTACTGTTATATATATAATTATATATGTTATAGTGTACATGAAACACATGATACTATATATCTGTTAACATGTCATGCCTCTTCTGACCAAAAACAAAGAGTTCTTGCCTCAAGTCATCAACATCGCTCGAGGACGAAGCAAAGCCCAGGCACATCGTAACGATTTCGGCTGATTGGGTCCTGCGTGGCTTCGTTTGGCAATTTGCCCGGGTCCCGTCTTCTGCACAAACAGCACAAGAACCTCGGGGCAAATCGGACAAATCACGAACGGCCAAGGCTTTCGCGCGGTGGCCGGTTGTTTTTCCACATCCAATTGGACCAAAGGTTTTAGCATGCCCTGGCTCTGATTGTCACAAAGTCATACTTAATTCATACTTCATTCCTCATAAATCATTCTCACATATTCTCAACGACTTCGCAATATACCCATTGGGATTGGGGTTAGCTTCCGCAACCTGCCCCAGCCTCAAATCTCTACTCACTTCCCGAGCTTACAGACCCTCAGGGGCATGGCCTCCCAAATCCCTCCGGGGTAGATACGGTCGCAAACAGGTCTCAACATTTGAACCAGTTCTTGCTTTCGGTTTTAGGATGCTTTGGGTAAGTTCAGCATGTTATTCAATTTCTCAGCGACCATGGGAGACACCTTAAACTGAGCCATCAGGAGATGCAAGACTTGGTTTCTCCGGCAACCCGTAGCATTGCAATGGTCATCAAAAGGATTCATTGAACAAACAAAATCGTCACTTCGGGATTTGCGGGTAAATGGAGGTATTTTGCGCTGTTCTTGCCTTTTCTTTTGCGAGGAATTGGCATTTAGCCCTTCCAAATTGGGTTAGAGAGGTGCCATACGCAATAGCTTTGGCAAAGCCAGCACAAGGATCATCTCTCATGATGATCATGATGATACCCACTGCCCAGGAAAATGCACCACTGAAATGTTTTGTGACCATTGTCCCGGGAACTTAGTGATCTTATAGGTGTTTTGCACAATTTTTACGAGAATCGGGAACATCTCGGCAAACACCAAAGTTCGCTGATAAGTTCTAGGAGTTGGAGAATCCAGGCCAAGCAAACCCATGTATGGACAGAAATGGGACATGGGCTCCATAAACAGTTCAGATAGATACAATATGATACTATCTATAAGAGCAAATTAGCTTAGTTTATTTTGAATTATTGTTTTTGTGAGTTCATGTCATTTTCATGTTTGGTAGTTGTTTCTCCTTGTTTTTTAAATGTGTCTTTTTCCGTACATATTCTCTTCTCGTATACTTTATGTCGTGTGTTTTAACGTGTTTTTGTATGTTTTGTTGAATTGCATTCGTGGGGTGTGTTCGGGTTTAGACATCCAAGTGGTGGAACAGTTCGCAAATTTCCAGATTTGTTCCTCGTATGTTTTAATGTGCTTTTATTTGTCTAGCTTCCATCATACCCAGTTGTGATTGGACTCCCTGTTTTGATAGAAGAAAGATGAGGGGTTGCAGAACAAAGTTGTCCCAAAGCAACCGCCAGAGAGAGAGAGAGAGAGAGAGAGAGAGAGAGAGAGAGAGAGAGAGAGAGAGGAGAGAGAGAGAGCACAAAGCTATCAGGGACCACCAACACAACGAACAAGGTTGGAGCACAAGGCCCCCCCAAAGCTACAAACTGACTTTAAACTAACTTTAATGTTCATTCCTGTTGTATGATTCATCTCAAGCTCACCTGCACACCCGATATCCTCCGCGATCTATCATTGGTCCCCGCGAGGTACGCCGTAAACTTTTGGCTTCAGCCCTGTTTTGATCGTACTGGCCTCTTTGAGATAGCTGTCTAGCTGAGTCTAGCTGCTAGCTCAAGTGAGCAACTCTTGCAAGCTGTCCTGTCTGTTGACACTTCCACAGTGTTCTAAGCATCTCTAAGCGCCATGCCCAAGGATTTTGCTGTTTGAAGCGCGTGGCGTAGGAAGTTCGTCGACCCCATGGCCGTGTAATGAGCTGGTGCCCATTTCTTCCATGGCGGAATTGAAGATGCTATTGACCTCAGTAGGCATACTGCAGATATTGTTGTGTCATACCTGGTGTCGGCCTTTTTAGTAAAGGTTTTTGAGGTCGTTGTGTTACGAAGAGAACATCTGTGACATCGAAATTGCCGCGTGGAGGTAAGGCACAGCAACGGGATGACATGTGATGTGAGTTCGACATGTGTTGAAAGTGAAGCCTTTTGAGAGTGAAAACTGGCTTCGACATGAAAAAATGATAAAAGATGTAAACACTATGCACATGGAAACCCAAATTAGGAAACATATGCTTGGTGACATCATCTGTAGCTTGAAAATTCTCAGAAGTTTGTTGACACGGCAAGAATCCAAATGGCACTCTTGCACCTCTCGTTTCCCTTAGACAGGAAAAAAACGCACTGAGCATCTGACATTTGAACGAAACAAGCTTCGCGTAACATCCTGTGGAAACAGGGAACGACTCACCCTGCCAAGAAAAGCCACTACCTAACTGGGAAAAGCACTTCAGAGCGTCTTAGGAGACTGTCTTGAACTCCTTGTCTTACACTGCTTGTCTTTGATCTCATGTCTTGAACTTTTTGTTGTCACATATTGGTCATATTGTCACTCTCTTTGACTCAGGTTTCACTGTGCCTGCTTTCGTTCTCGCGTATAATTTTGTCCACCTTCTTCAGGTCGAGCGCTGCCTTCCTCATCCTCTCCTTGGCCAGGCCGTGACGGCCGTGACGGCCGTGAGATCAACGCCGACGCAGCCGCTCAAGTCATGACAGCGAGACAAGGTGCTGGCTCCCACTACAGCATAGTCCTGAGCTGGACTGTACAGTCCACTGTAACTCTTCCAGGAAAAACATGGTTTGATGTGTTTTGATGTTTGGTACTTCCAATATGCGAGCAATGGCGAGCAATGGCAAGCAAAGGCAATGGCAGGTGGGACTTTCTGAATTTCAATGATATGTTCGAAAAAAAAACAAGTCTTAAAGCCAGGAGACACAAACGCGCGTGCGGAACTTCCAAATCTCTGCTTCCAACTGAGCTGCAGCGCTGCGGGCTTTGCTCCAGCGCAGCCTTGGAAATCCCCTATGAATGGAGGTGTAGTTCGCTGGGAACATCGATAAATCGGGAACCCCTGCGACAGATCTCAAAACCTAATGGACTCACGGAGTATCAGGCAATAGGATGGTACATGACAAATATTCAAATATTTGAAACTACCAACCAAAGAGAAACCATCAAGTTTCATCACCTTTGTGAATTTCTGCGCTTCGAGTCCGTATTTTGACCATCACAATCATCACCTTGTCTTTGGGAGCCCAGTTTGCAAATCGCTCAAGCAATTACTGTATATCGATCTATTTTGCAGCCCGTGTTTGGGGAGACTTGCTCTGTGTTGCGGGAACCTTGCTCAGGAAATCGTCTGAGGCTGTTCCACGAACTTTGAAACCTCGCCTTGCATGGAGCTACACCAAAAAAATGTCCTCAAGACTTTGCATTGGCTGCACACTTTGCTTGGAACACCTGAGAAACTTTGGGACTTTGGGTAGCCCGTGGGAAAAATCAACTTGTTCCAGAACTTGGAAGCTTTGCTCCAGATCTATCCCTGCACCTTTAATGCAAAAAAAAACACAGGGGAATCTTTCGTAATTGCAAAAAAACACCGGATCTTTCGCAAAAACAACATGTTAAATATAAACGTAAATGTTTCATTATATTTTATATAATGAAACATATCATAACATGTATATGTATATACATACACATATACAAACAAATTAATATGCGGGCCATGTTCATACATCGATACAAGGTATACAGGACAGAATGCAGCAACCACAAACCATATGGGCCGTCAATGGCCATCTTTTAGCTAGGCCGCATGAAGCGAAATCGTCCAACCAGTCCAGAAATAAACGTGCTTGCAGCGGACATGCCAGGCAAACTCCACCGCAAGAGATCCGATGGAAGTTTTAATGACCTACAGCAGCTGCCAGAAAAACTAACGGGGCTGAAGATCCAAAACAAAAAGGACATATGGATGTATCATGATGTATCTGTGCCCCCAAAATACCTCTATTTTGATGGGGATAATGAAAATTCACCAGTGGAATGGTTTTTTCCCACGGTATCCCCAAGTGGAAACAAAGCCGATGTATCGGACAGCGGTATCGTTTCGCCTCGAGTCATTGTTTTCATGTCCGTATTTTTTTTTTTGGGAATCGACGGTATCTTGTAGAATCATCCTGCAGCATCACCAACCTGGGCCCTCATCACCTAGACAGAAACTTGGCAGTGTCTAAAAATAGGGTTTACCCTCAATTTTTCCAATTCCACCGCATGGAGTCACCTCGCGCGGTCATGACATTGAATTCCTCACTGTCCCCTGATAATCGGGGAGTTTACCCTCAAATAGCATCAAATAGCCATGTCAATTCAATGGGGAAAATTGATGTTCTAATCCATTGGAATTGGGGGGTTTCTCGTACTTAAGGAATCGCCCGAACCCGCAACCACCTGATTGCAGGGTACGACACATCTACACTGGAAGAAAGCATACCGAAAAGGGGCGGTTCTCGCTTCCCTTACGAAGCTTGACGGCTTTATTCATGTCTCGTTTGCAGCAAAGTGAAAACACACAGCCTGAATGGAAATAGAACATGGTTTCATGGCTACATGGGGGTTGTCCAAAATTATGGTACCCGAAAACTGCCCTTACGCCGCGCTTTTGCGGCCTTTCGCCACTGCAGCAAAACATACACATCCATATCAGCAGATGTCACTCGGATACTAAAAACCTTGCATGGGTTTTAGGACGACTCCCACATGAAAGGACCTGCACGGTTCAAACCCATCCGGTACCAAAAATCATGCGCGCCAGCCTGGAAAATCCAGTTGCATCAAAAATCATCAATGGTCTTTGAGTCACTGAGTCACTTAACCATGTTGGAAAATACACAAATCCACATCCATCTTCCAACACAACCAGGCTGAAGGGGCATAGAAAATCATAGAACCTAAGGCCGAGTAGTGAAATATGTAGACCCAATGAAAAACCATCGCCGGTATTACCATGAACGGGTGGCAACAATCATCCGCAAATGGTAGCTTTATGGCATTGGATGTAACGCATTACACTTCGGAAAATTCTAAACAAATGCCCAGAATCTGAAAGTAAGGAGCGTCACCTTACATCTTGGCAGCTGTGCGAGCGAATTTTCAGCTGCGAGCTGATGTGGTAACTCTTCGTCAAGTCCCAAGTCGTTGAACAGCATACACACAATATATATATATAATATCAATATATTGCAGACGAAGAAAACATGCACGGTCTTACACACAAATCTCATCACATTGGGATCCTGAGGATGAAACTATTCCGGACCAGGGCCACAATCAAGGAAACAAAATTCAGAATAACGAGCCTCAGCACAAACAAAACAAAACAAAACAACATATGGGCAAACCACGAATCGACCTTGCAGAACAGCGCAAACAAAATGGGCTATCACCTGCCAGATTTTTTTGAACATAAAATTGGCAGTGGAAAGAACGTGCGACATTTGCATGAGGGCAATGGGATGGCGGTTTGGCATGCAGAATCATGCACCATCCTGCAAAAACGGTCCTGATACCGACTACAATCAGTCTTGTTCAATCTCTTGAAACTTGCTGATTTTGAGGTTGAAGCACTTCACTAGAAATGTCTATTCTTGTGTCAGTTTGCCATGTTGATGTTTACTCCAGAAACAAAATAGTGAACGGTTTTTTCTTCAATTCGCATTTCATAGTCTTAAAAGTCAGCTGATGGTGTTTACAAACTTGTTTACATCTATATGCATTCAGTTTGCTATCCATCTTTTCCATCCATCATCTATCTGTCAAAATATGTTTTGTTTTCTGTTTTGTGTGTTTGTGTGCTTGCTGTCTTTTAAATGTTTCTTACTGGGGTGTCGACTTACGTCACATCAGGCCGCTGAAGGCACATCTTGTGTGGCAGCCGCTGTTCAAAATTCTAGGCGCATGACGCCGCTGAAGTCACATCACGAGCATTTTTGCAATGATTCATTGCGAACGCCGATGAATTCCGCAAATTGTAGGCAGTGGCTGAAATCAAGGAAACACTGCGCGTGCGGCAGCACCATCGCTACGGCAACATAGGCAAAAAGAAACGAGGCCAAAACAAGGCCTAAAATCGTACAAACCCACCAAGGCCCTTCCAGACTTAAAATCGGGAGGAAGAAAATGAAGGAAAAAACGAAGTACGCTGCATAGCAATGGTGCTGTCTTTCAAATTTCTTTGAATTTCACGCGCAGCCACCTGACGGTATGGTTTGTTAAATATGGATAAATATGCTGGGTTTTTGAATCAATGTTGCACTGCTCACTCAGCTGGTCTTTGACGCCCTTCTTTCCTGTCTGGCCAATCTTGCAAATATACAGTGTAAGTTTACAGTTTCCTTTCGCACTCCTTCTATTCTTTTTGCATCTCACTTGGGTCTGCCGGTTCCCATGACAACTGTCATCTTAGCGACGTGTTTGGCATTGTTTGTTCAGAAGATATTAGAATCCGCCGGCCTGCCGGCGTGTTTTGTGGATGTTCTTCTGATAAATCTTTAGCTCAGCTAGCGCTTAGGCTAATGTTCCTCTTGGACGGAATTTTGTCGTCTGTGCACGGGTTCCTCCCTTCTGTAAGTCTAAGTCTAAGTGCTAGTCTAAGATGTCTAAGTCTAAGTCAGCCACCTAGCCAGCCAACCAGCCAGAGCCCATTTCAGGTACACTAGCCTTCACTTCAGCCAGCCACAGCCACAGCGCAGGAAAGCCAGCCACCCACCCAGCAGCCGCCGCCTAGCCAGCCAGCCAGCCACAGCTACCGTCGGCCTCCTCGTCACCCATCAGCCAACACAGCAAGCAGCAACTGCCACCCACCTAGCCAGCTCAGCCAGCAGCCGCCACCTAGCCAGCCAGCCAGCCACAGCCAGAGTCATCCTCCTCCTCATCATCCTCCTGATCAGCCAACAGCCGCTTCTGCCAACAACCCTGCTTTCGGGCTCTCCGCCAACAGCCAGAGGGCCGGCGGAATGCTGAAGGTTGTAAAATAACTCAACATTTATTTGGAAAACAGTTTTGCCTCGAACAATGTCGCAATTGTTTAAATTATTTTACTTCATGTGATCCCCACCATGACATTTATACAGTTTCTTACCGGCAAATCTTCTTGCATTCTATCTGACATATCTTCTGGCATTCTATCTGGCATATCTTCTGGCATATTATCTGGCAAAAATTCTGGCATTCTATCTGGCATATCTTCTGGCATTCTATCTGACATATCTTCTGGCATTCTATCTGGCATATCTTCTGGCATTCTATCTGACATATCTTCTGGCATTCTATCTGGCATATCTTC
>Ga0126342_10002613_pt1 | contig 28432 bp, 29 predicted proteins | sample Cyp1metagenome_FD_92528 | JGI IMG/M metagenome (GOLD analysis project Ga0126342, IMG submission 92528) | Coral microbial communities from Lord Howe Island, Old Settlement Bay, Australia - Cyphastrea 1 metagenome | ecosystem: Host-associated > Invertebrates > Cnidaria > Coral ... | reverse complement strand
CTTGCAGTAGTGACGAATGCGTAGCGTAGCATCACATCATGTCTTGCAGTAGTGACGAATGCGTAGCGTAGCATCACATCATGTCTTGCAGTAGTGACGAATGCGTAGCGTAGCATCGCATCATGTCTTGCAGCAGTAGTGACGAATGCGTAACGTAGCATCACATCATGAGTAGAGAAGAATGCGTAGCGTAGCATCACATCATGTCTTGCAGTAGTGACGAATGCTATCACACCCCACCCCACCCCACCCCAACCCAATTTGTGGGCCGGTAAAAGGTCCGTCTGCATATACATATACATATACATATACATATACATATATATATATATATATGATTTCATAGTACTGTATATTGTATCGTATTCAAATTATAGTGTGGATGTGTCTTCTTTGGAAAATATACCGTAGCACAGGGTGAGGATTGAGTTCAGGAATCCACCCATATTATAAATATTTTACAGTATCTGCACATACATCTATAGTATATAATCATAATTATATATATACATATGTGTACATAATGTATATATATATACACATAATCATATATCATATGTATAGGATCATCAAATAAAACTATATATACAGTATATGGGAAAATACGGATTAATCAGCAACTCAGATCCAGGTCGAAAAGTTAATGGATCCACTCCCAAATCCCCCAACCCAAGGAAAAAAGGAATCATCTAGCTTGATCCACATCCCCCACTCCCCCAATACATCTCATCAACCCAACAACCCTGGAACCTCGAAACACCATCCTGGCATGGGAAATTATACCCCCACCCCACACCGTGGTTTACCCTAAGACACTCACCATCCCTGAATCCCCCATCCCCAACCCCAACCAACAAAACAGAAAACAATCTCAAAGAATGCCATGAACTTCCAAACAAATCCTCCAAAAACCTCCAACTCCCCCACAAAAAATGAAGAAAATGGTGAAGAAAACAACCTCGAGACACCCCCATGGACCCAACATGACCCAACCCATCTCCCCACCTCCGGTGTGTTGAGCACGCCCCGCAGCAGCTGAGCACAGCCCGCCGCCGAGCCGCCCAAGGCCAGCCCCAGAGCGCAGCCGGTGCCTTTCAAAACGCCCAGGAGGAAGCCTGGGACGCCTGCCTGGGCGCGGTGGAGAACCATGGGGAAACGATGGAAAACTGTAAAGTGGGAAACGACCTGGGAGAATGCTGGACAACTCTGGGAAAATGTGGGGAAGATGTAGAAAATCTGGGAGAATGTTGGGAAACGATCAGAAAATATGATGTAGGAAAATATTGGAACTAGCGGAAGATAGCGGGAAACTATGAGAAAATATTGGGAAAATATGGGAATTGGGAACACAAGGAATATAACTGTGATATAAAGGGAATATAACCAACAATAGGATAACGCGGATATTTCATGGGGATGTACTGGGGATATATGATGATTTGACAATCGAAAAACAGTGACTTAATCAAGAGTGGTGGTATAATTGAGGACTGATGGGAACAGATGGGGAATATGTTCCAGGGATATGTTTTTGTCATCCCTTTATCCTGGCTACTTGATAGAGATTCCCCCCAATGGATCGTATCACAATCCCCGAACTCATCATCAATCAACCTTCATTTATCAGTTACATCCACTTATATCCCCGTATGTTGATTGCTAAATCAAAATCCATATGCTATAACCAACCAATCATCTTTTCACCATCAATAGCATTTAATAACATCATGTTTTTCTTGGTTAAGAACTATAATCACCAACCAAACCATAAAGTCTTAATGAAATATAAATTACCCTAAGAATCATCACCAACCAAACAATTGAGTCTTTTATTGACCATAGGGAGTCAGAAACCCAGAAAGGTGGAAATCACCTTTCCCATCAATGACTTTCAATGTTTCTGGGGTTAAATTCCCTAGGAATCACCATCAGCGCCTCGGACAGCCCCACGGCCGGCATGGCCACTAACGCAGCACCCCCAGCAGCGAAGCCGGCGCCCGCACAGGTGAGACCTACAGGATGGGGCCCAGTCGATCGCGTGACCGTTGAGATTTTTGCCCTCAAAAAACCATAGGAAAACCATAGGAAAATGGAGGTTTTCATGGGAAAACCATAGGAAAACCATAGGAAAATGGAGGTTTTAATGGGAAAACCATAGGAAAACCATAGGAAAATGGAGGTTTTAATGGGAAAACCATAGGAAAACCATAGGAAAATGGCCATCACAAATTTGGTGAAAATTATGATTTGACTAGGGAAAACATACAAGATGTGATCATCAAAAGTAGGAAAAACGGAAGAGTATAATCAGGGAAAATGGTGATATTTCATGGGTATATAATGGTATATAATGGTAATTGATAATATACCCTCTGGTAATTGAACAGGTATACAATGGCCATTTTTTATGGCTTTTTTCATTGCCATACTTAATGAGGATATGATCGGATTTGCTGATGGATTCCTAGTCCATCGAGTTCGATGATGTGCCGCTTTTATTTCAGTGATGATTTTGTTTATAGCAAGCTGTTAGATTAGCAGAGGGTATTTGGTGAACAATGATGTTCAATTTATATCTAAAAAGTCTGAAAAGTAGAACTGCCAAAGCTAGACAGTTCTGCTTTGATGGGTTGTTTGAGCTTTGCAATGCTTTTTCCAACACTCGAATGAAAGTTTTCGGGGATCCCCAGTCGCTGACTGCAAATTTGGGATCCCCAGTGGCTACTGCAAATCTCCCACAAGCTGGGTACTGCAACAGCACCCCCGTTGGCCCATATTGATGTGTCATGGTTTACTGGTTGGTGGTTAGTCAATGGAAAGGATTATCCCGTATATTATGAAAAATAAAAAATGTATGAAACCACCAACCAGTTTATCATCATCTTCACTACAATTCTGGAGAAATCGATCGTTTCTGCAGGAATGGTTCTTCTGCTCCGGCACCGGAAGAAAATGTAGAAGACCATTCACACCCCCGCAAAACTGCTATTTCAAGGAGGAAAATGATGATACACCATCAAATCTGCGGGTAGCGGATTTTCATACAAACCCATGCGTTGTTCATTGCAGTCGAGAGACCTGAACCAAGACCTTCCAGCACATCTCGAGGTCTTGTCGCATCTAACAGACCTACGCACGCAGCTACGCAGCTCACCAGTGGAGCGTTGCTGACCCCCACCAGCTATGGGAAAATCACCAAATAATGGATGAATGAAGAGTGGACCATAGCTATACCCTCCAGTAATTTAACATAGCTATGGTATAGATGGCCCATTTAGTTCGATGATTTACCTGTTACGTTAAATTACCAGAGGGTATAGGTGAAAAAGTCAACCCCCAATTTTTCCGGTGCTTGATTGGATCGTATTGGATCTATTGATGTACACAGTTCCCCACCAAAAAATGATCCCATTCCACCCACTGGTGTTTTTCCTTCTTAAAGTTGCCATAAGCTGGGGGGGACAAACACCCCATTTTCAGACACATTTTTAACATCATGGATCATCGTGGTGGCTGGTTATATCTTCATTGGAAAAAACCATTCTATCACCAGGAGGTCACCATCTTTTCCCATAGTCCGATAGAAAAAAAACACCAGTTTGGGGGAGGATTTCGGCACCTGGTTCAGCCTCAGGCTCCGAGGGTTCCTTCTCCGCCAGCGCCTCCAAGATGAGAGATCTACGGAAGGCCATTGGGAATTCCTGTAGGAAGATAATTGACAAAAAATGGGGATGGAACATGATTTAACGTATGTGATTTAATCGTCATCATATTGAATCATATTTGATGATGAGTCAATGGAACATCCTCGTTCTTCAAAGTGACCTTGATAAAACGACCAATTCGAGGTCACTTAAACCCCAAAAGGGTCACTTAACCACCTCAAAAGGGTCGCTTTGAAGAACCTGAAGGATTTAAGCAACATGTTTGATGATGAGTCAAGAATCAACATATGGGGATGTAATGGAGATATACCCTCCAGTAAATTCGCAAGACGATATGGAAAACCGGGGGTTTGATCTGTAAATCCACTGTAGATGCTGGAGTTTCGATATCTAGTCAGTTTACTGGAGGGTAAACCTCCCATTTAGGGAGGGCACAGCAACCCACCCATTTCTGCTAGACTTGGAAATGCCAAGATCGGCCAGGAATTTTGCTCCGAGAAGAAGCCATTGGTTGGGGGGTTTTGTTCCAACGAAACTCTCCTCCTTGGTGAAATCTCTGTGCGTTTTTTATGGTCATCCCATATTTTGATGGGTTGTATTAGTCATTATTAGTCCCAAACCGGTCAATACTGGTCTATAACGGGACAATCGGCTGAACATCAGCCATTTCCGTAATCGCCTCGCGCCGGGGCACCATGGCCGTCTCCGTCACGGCTGTCACCCTGGCGATTATTCAAACGGCTCCAGGATGTCGGTGATGAATGGTGATGATACCACGTATCATAATGGTACCATCACCATTATTACTGATATGTAATCATTATGGTGAATTATGAATTATGATACCTATTTTTACCTCATAATTTGCTGTTTTACAACGTTTCGGCATGTGGGTCTGCTTTCTGTTAAAATCGGAAGGACCTACCAGATGCCACGTGCCAACGGTATGGATTGATATGGCACAGTACCTCTATTAGAATGCTACCGTTTCTGTAAGTTGGCCACCGATAGAAGGGCTCTTCTTACTGGATTGTTTTTGACCCCACAAAAAGAAAAGCTTCCTGCACATCGAAGCTTCTGAGTGCCACGAAATTGGAAGCCCTTTTATGTGGATGCCACGAATGCAAACGACCAATTTTGCTGGTCATATGCCTATCCTAGCATACCTACAGTTCTTGTTTGCAGAATTCTGCAAGTTCGATGATTTCTGGTTTTGCCCAAAAACACTTGGTGGCTATATGTGGCTATGTTGCCATTCTTGGTCTGTGACAGTTGTTGTTGGTAAGATTCAGCTCCCTCACCTGGGCAAGACCTCAGGCAAAGTGATCTCCATCCGTGACAGCCGGGGGTCCAAGGATAGAACCTGCGCCAACAGTGGAAGATTGACGTGGAACAACAACCCCTGGAAGTTGCTTCGGTGAGTATCTGATGTATCTGAGTTTCAACGAAATGTTCAAGAAGTCTGACCTGCCTGACCATCTTTGAGATGTTTTCTTGATGCAAAATGGCGATTTGGCCCATAACTTGGATACCCAGGAGTTATCGCTTCTTTTGAGGCTGTCCCAAACATGTTCTTATCCCAGGTCGCTTGCCCCCTACGCTGTCGACAGGCCTTTAGCAAGGGACAGTCGAAATCCAAGGGTGGAGCCTGGGAGTGAGATGAGGTGACTTTTCAGCAAAGCCGAAAGCTTTGGAAGCTACACAAATTGGGGGAATGATGATTCAGATGCTTTCGAATGGATTTTTCCCACACCCTTAGCTTAGCCACGAACCCACCGAAATATCTAAATTGAAACATGTTTCAAAAATAAAAACGTCTAACCTTCCCCAAAATGGTTTCCAAGATACGATTGGAAAAAAAACATCAACTTGTGGGAAAGATGAAGCATCAGCCCGCATTCCCTGCTCCCACCTGCAGCCATTCCTGGTGTAGCTCGGGTGGCGCTGCGCCTAAGAAGGCCCGGAAAGCAGCCTGGAGCGGAAAGATCGGAGATTTCTTCGGGTGTTCATTGGTCAATGGATTGGTTAAGGGAACAGTTAGAGGAAACCATGCAGTTTTGCCCCACCAAATTGAAGGTGCTTGGCCAACAGAGAAAGTTTGAACATACTTGAACCGTTTCTGGGTCAGTTCAAAAGGAATTTACGGGAAAAAGTGTGGTTGATCACAAAAAGACCTGGTTTTCCTGCAAAAACATGTGCCTAAAGTCCAGTTCCGGGAGGGTTCCGACAGAAATTCACTCAGATGACAGGCTGGCAGTTCAATCTGATCGATGATTTCACTGATCAAGTGACCTTGCACCAGGTCGCAGAAAGGTCACTTGGAACTTGGAACTCTCTGCCCATTACTTTGGGGAGATATAGAAGTTATTGGAAAATTATCTGGCGTACCGAATGTGGATCCAAATTTATCCATCTGATATTTACCAAATCTGGTTACACCATGTTCCATCGAAATTAAGCTACATTTTAGGGAGATACACAATCTGTTGTACCCATCAAAAATGCAAATGACGTTTGCTGATCTTTTCAGAACTATAATAGAACTATATATAATTATATGTATATATATATCATTATATATCTATATATATAGTGTACACTGTACCCTGCTCAATCAAAATTGTTCTGAGATACATGTGTTATATGTGAATTTGCCATGTGAGACGCCCAGGATCACCCCAAGACTCCCGACCTGTCCAGTTATGGGATGAGAAAACACCACGCTCAGGTAGACGCTGTACCTCCAACTTTCATAAGGTTTTCCATAGGGTTGTTTGAAGATAGAGCTCCCAAAATTTGATGCTAAGTCACCATTTTCCTTACTAAATTTGTCATTTTGCGTGGGCATGGCCTATTTTTGGACAGACCTCAATCGTCGACTGGTGATGCCCTGCTCCTCAGGGTGGGAAGGGGGGTACCACAAGGCCATGATGGGCAGGGCTCAGTCTGATACAAAACTACGATGGTCCCTGGCAGTCCCAATCACGAGGCTGAAATGTTCGAAAATGCCAGCTAAAGTATGGCAATAAACCTATAAACCGAATCAGAAACAGTTCCCACTTAGTGGTTGCAAGGTCCATCACGAGCATCAGTAGGAGCCACGGGCAGTGGAGCTGGATGACAAGGCAGGGCACGACTCGTTGACATACCAGAAGAGTCCGCTGATGCCATATAAGTAGTCGGTATTACCTCCACCAAACCCAATGACCACCAGGAGACCGCGGGATGTGTCGTGTTTTCTGTTTCACGTCATACTACAAGAACCGGCGCTGATTGCTGAAGCACGGCGCCACAGAGTGCCACAGTATTTTTTGTGCTAAACATGTTACAAAATTGTTAGTTTTGTAATTTTGTGACCATCGTATCCACGTGTGTCACAATATTATGCTTCCCTGCAATGTACAGTTCGTGTATACAGTACATTTTTTTGCTGTCAAAGTGACCTAATTCAAATCCGAAACTGACTGGCTCACCATTGGCTAGTCTTCCCTTCCCCCGTTCCCGGTGTTTGCGCCCAAAAGGAAAAATCCGTCCCACAGCTGCAGTGGCAAGATGCAAAGTTTCAAAGTTGTGCTCGCACCAGCAGGCAAACCTCATCAGTAAGGAGGTCACACAACAGCATTAGGGATGAACGAACCGCCGGGGCAAGGAGGTTTCCAAAAATTGTAGGTTCTAAACAGTGTACCTAAAAAACACTGGCATTTTGATCAACGCTTTGGTGTTGAAGAAAATTGTGCCTGGTGAAGTTGGTTGTCACCACAACAATATACATACCACATCATACCACCTTGGTAATCGGAGACGTCAGCCAAGAACAATGATATCAAATGCTGCACTGCTTGGGCATAGGGGTCTGCGGTAACAAAGATACCACCGAAAACAAAGCGCACGGTGGATTACATGTTTTCAAGGGCGCCTGCGTACTCCATGATTTGACTTGATTTGATACAAGTGTTTTAATCTGGCCATAGAATGACAACCGCCAAGCCACGGTCTGCAGGAGTTGCGAGCCAACCGCCATATCTAAACCAATCGTTCTCAAAAACGAAGTCCTCTCCGGACCTGCGCAGCAAGATCTGCCATCGCTGGCAACAGCAGCTTGAACCCAATGCTTCAAATCACAAAACCTTGCGGAGTATGTGAAAATATATATGCCAACCAATTTGTTCCATGAAAAATTGTTCCACGAAATAACTAGATAAGTCGCAGCCAGGTTCCAAATCCAATTTTTACCGTGGCTTCAGCTGGCCTGTTGCACACTTCAATGCACAGATGCCTTGTCGCATCCTGCAACGAAGTCCTGGGGCGCGGCAAAGGGCCCAACCCCAGCGCCACACCAGTCGCGCCAGTGGATGGGGGCAACCTGCTATGATACTAGCCCACCTCTTATAAGGGTGCGGCAAACCTGTGGACAGCGGATGTTTGGGTGTTCCCATTTCCGGTTACCATGGTGCTCGTTCTTCCCAGGATGTCCTTGCACATGTGGGGATGACTAGCCATCGACACAAGCTGGTCCCGCAAGCACAAGGGTAGATCTTGGAAGGATCTATAGCAAAACGCAGAGGTTCCAGGCGTTTTTTTGTTTTGTGGTTCCATCACCAAACACTTGGTGCTCGCTCACTTCTCAGTAGTTGGAATCTCCATATTACAAAAGTTTCAAAGATAGGAAACTATAGGCAGTAGCAGCAGCAGTAGCAGTAGCAGTAGCAGTAACAGTAGCAGTAACAGTAGCAGTAGCAGTAGCAGTAGCAGTAACAGTAGCAGTAGCAGTAGCAGAAGCAGTATAAGTATAAGTATAAGTATAAGTATAAGCATAAGCAGTAGTAGTAGTAGTAGTAGTTGTAGTAGTAGTAGTAGTAGTAGTAATAGTAATAGTAATAGTAATAGTAATAGTAATAGCAATAGTAATAGTAATAGTAACAGTAATTGTAATTGTAATTAGTAATTAGTAATAGTAATAGTAATAGTAATAATAATAGTAGCAGCAGTAGTAGTAGCGCTAGCAAGAGTAGTAGCAGCAAAAGCAGTAGCAGTGGCAGCAATGGTAACAATGGTAGCAGCAGTAGCAGCAGTAGTAGCACTAGCAGCAGCAGTAGTAGCAGCGCAAAAGCAGTAGCAGTAGCAGTAGCAGTAGCAGTAGTTGTGGTTATGGTAGTGGTAGTGGTAGCTGTAGCAGTAGTGGTAGTAGTTGTAGTTGCAGTTGCAGTTGTAGCTGTAGCTGTAGCTGTAGTTGTAGTTGTAGTAGTTGCTGTGGTTGTTCTTCTTGTTCATCTTGTTCTTCTTTTTCTTCTTGTTCGTCTTGTTCTTCTTGTTGTAGTTGTCGTTGTAGTCAGGTGTAGCGTACTGTAATGTAATGTAATGTAATGTAGTGTAGTGTATGAGTCTAGTGTAGCTGTAGCTGTAGCTTTAGCTGTAGCTGTAGGTGTAGCTGTAACTGTAGCTGTAGCTGTAGCTGTGTTGTAGTGTAGTGCAGTGTAGTGTAGTGTAGCGTAGTGTAGTGTGGTGTGGTGTGGTGTGCTGTCGTGTCATGTAGTGTAGGTGTAGGTGTAGGTGTAGGTGTAGGTGTAGGTGTTGGTGTAGGTGTAGGTGTAGGTGTAGGTGTAGGTGTAGTGTAGTGTAGTGTAGTCTCGTGCCGTGTCGTGTCGTGTAGCGTAGTGTAGTGCAATGCAGTGCAGTGTAGTGCAGTGCAGTGCAGTGTAGCGTAGGGTAGCGTAGTGTAGTGTAGTGTTGTGTAGTGGTACTTGTAGCTGTAGTTGTTGTAGTTTTAGTTGTAGCTGTAGAAGCGTTGTTGTAATTGTAACGTAGTGTAGTGCGGCGCGGTTGAACGTCTAAAAGTGGTCCGAGGGTGGTGTGCTTTACACATTTTGACTTCGAAACGTGCTTCGCGCCACAACGGCGTGCGCTTTTTCAACATCTCAGCTTCCAAAAGTGGTCCGAATGTGTGGTTTGCACATATCGCTTCGAAGTGTGCTTTGTGCCACGATGGCATGCACTTTTTCAACATCTCAACTTCCAAAAGTGCTCCGAACCTGGTGTGTTTTGCAGATTTCGGGTTCCAAATGTGCTTCGCGCCACAACGGCGTGCGCTTTTTCGGCATGTCAACTTCCAAAAGTGGTCCGAAAATGGTGTGCTTTTGACATTTGGACTTCGAAATGTGCTTCGCGCCCCTATGGCGTGCAATTGTTTATCTTTCATCTCCAATGGCTCCACACCCGCCGCTTTAGCGAGCCTACTTTTCGCGACTTTCTACCGTTTCGCGCACCTGCATCTTCTTTCTTCTGATCCTTTTTCTCCTCTGATCTTCTTTCTTCTCTTCTTCTCTCTGACTCTTCCCACCTCTGCTTTTTCATCTGTCTATATTGTCGGAAGTTTGACTTCTAAACTTCCTTCTATCATTGTTTGAGGGTGGAAACACAACAAAAAAAAGAAATGCTTCTTGGGAGTATAGAGGCTACCCTGATATATAATCTCTAGGAAAAAAGTCCATGGCCGCTTTGCGTTGAATAGTATGTATGTTCTTGCATTTGTGCCATAGGATTAGGCAATCAAGCTAAAGTTTGCGCTGTTTGCACAGTACATTGCACATCCCATTCCCGGCCCCATGCCGGCTGTCGCAAGGGAATCCCTTATAAAGATAGCCCTTGGGGAATGGTGATGGAAAACCCACCAAATAAAACAAGTGAGTGTTCTCAAGCACCGGCTGGAAATGTTCCCAAAGAATGGTTTGTTTTCATGGGGATTTTATGATAATCCCCATACTGAAAAGGTGGGCTTAGAACTCTCTGCAGTCATCCACCAATGAGCTTTTGTGGATCAATCTGTCATCTGGGGGCCACCAAAAATCAACGCTCGGGGGTTCAGGAGGGGATCTGGCACCAGAAAAGAGCACGACAGTTTCCAAGCCATGGAATTAGGGCCTGTCACTAGGGCGAATGATTTTCCATGGACCATCTTTTGTCAGGCGTGATACAGTATTCCATGCAATCTGGACATCGCTAGTCTCAATCTGTGATACCCTGGGATGAATCCATCACAAATCCCAAAGCTGATGCTGTTGTCGAGCTGATTGAAACGACACGAATAGGCAATTATACAGTACATCCACGTATCCCGAGTTTTTAATACAAAATCACAATTTTGGTTTGGTGATGTTTGGTGCCTCATACATCCATAAATGAACAAAAATGCGTTTGGAAGTAATAAATTACCCATGTATAATCATCATACCCTCCGGTCCTCAAACATGGCTTGCTGGAAAATCCCAAAAAATTATAGATGATATGTCCATGATATTTCCATTGAGACCTCGCGGATTTCCATCATCCAGTCATGTTGGATGACACCAGAGCCCGGAGCCCGGCCCGGTCCGGAGCTGCGCCGAAGGGCACCAGGGGGCCTCCCGCAGCCTTTGGGTGAACTGCCGCGACAGTCGGCCTGGAGACTTTTTCGTTGGCACTGGTACTATCATCCCATGAATTGTTTTTCCCATCATTCATGATTCCAAGTAAAAATCCCATGAAATTCATCCCCATAGTTCAAATATGTTCAAATATCAAAAAAAAAACGTCTATTTCTTTGCCTTTTCTTTTGTTGGTTGACCCGTTGACCCCCGGGCATCCGGTGATGACAGTCGTCACCTTTGGCATCCTCTGGCAGCAGCACACAGCGCAGCACGATGACGTCCTGCGAGGCCACCGCCAGCAGTTCCCAGGTACCTCGGCGAAGGGCCGAAGGGCGAAGGGCAAAGGGAAGATTTTGCAGAAAATCTGGCTTTATATGGGAAATTATGGGAATAAGTGGCTCCAGAGGTACCAGTGGCTCTAATGGGAACAATGCTTTAGTGGGAATATGGGATACCTCTAGTTTTATATTCCTGATAATATGGATTTTCGCCCACTATATGGGATACCTCTAATTTTTGGGGGAATCTTCAAAACTAAGATTCCCCTAACTATATGGGATACCTCTCATTTCTTTAGGCTCCTGAAATTCCCACTGGATTTAGTTTGATTTTCGCCACGGAGGTCCAATGGTTACGCGTCACTTGGTGTACCCTAAAACCTCGCGTGGACCCAAAAAATTGGCTTTTGACAATGACTTTCTTCAAAAAAAGACTACATTCAGCATGATTCTGTAATGGTTGTTTTTTTTTAATGGGGAAGTTCATGGATTACGGGGATCTCCACCGTATTTAAAGGTCAGGCGAGAAAGCAAATAACCCCGGGTTACACATCATCAACTAAGCCCCGAGGGTGTTTGAAACTGCTCACTAAACCAACCACCACATGTTCACAAAGTGAATATCGGCATCTATTATATAATCCAAATAAACCCAAATATATATATATATATACATACATATACATATACATATACATATACATATACATATACATATACGTATACGTATACATATACATATATATACATATATTATATATATATATACATACATTCATATATACATATATATATATGTGTGTATATATATGTATATATATATATACATGTGTATATATATATACATATATATATAGATATATGTCATGAGTCATGATTCATTAAAAACTCCATTTTTTGTAGGTAGAAGAACCAATCACCACTGACCTCTTAACCCACGACATCAACAACAGCGGCCCTTCGGACTCGCCCAGCCACATCCTTCTGCTTTCCGCATCTGGTTGGGTTCCGGTAACTCGGGTGCCTTCCTGATCGACAGGGATGGATGGATGGATGGTTCATCCATGGAGGCTCCATCCCAAGTATGGGATTAAAAGTGTTGACCCATTCTCATGTTTGTGTGGAAGATACAATACTTAATGTTTCAAGCCGCAAGCATGAGATCTTAGAGCACCGTGTGTTCACACAAACCCATCAAAGTCTAGCTGGTTTATGGCTGGATATCAATCCCACAGGCAACTTGGATCTAGCGAACAGGCATGAGAGCATTATGTTTCAACATGTTTCAACATTTTGTCTCAGCAACAACAGAATGTCACCACCAAAAGATGCATTGACATTGTTAGATTCAAGGGAACACAACCAGAGGAACCTCTTCATCGGGAAGGCGTCCCTAAGACTTGAAGCGCTCGTGTTACAGCAACCCTCCCTTCACTGCTGACGGTTGGGGCCAGCTCGATGTCTTTTTCTGGTGGTGACGCGATTCCCGGTTCAATAAAGATGTTTATGCAAAAGAGTCCAGCAAAAACGGGGTTGTCTGAAAATATCCATAAAATACCTATAAAATCCCATTCGGATGCTTTTGACAATTTTGAGCACCCACTTCTGGTAGAATATAGCTAGTAATTGCTCATTAGTGATAGATTTCTGGTAGTATTTCTGGAGTATTTTTACCACCATATCCATCACTCATAATCCACAGTCGAACTCTCCCCCCATGTCCAACGACCAAGGCAGGGCGCTGGAGCAGCTCCGTAGGATCCCTCAACCTGCTAAGGTTCCATAAATGGGGGGTACCCCAAGAGCTGGATGGTTTATTTCATGGAAAATGTCTATGAAAATGAATGATGACTGGGGGTCCCCCCAGTTTAGGAAACCTCTATTTGGAGATTTGGAGATATTGATCACCTTAATCCACGGATGTTCGTAGTTATGATCAGAAACTCCAATCTGCGCTGCACAATCCCATCCTCCGCTCCCCTATGGCCAGATGATCCATGGTAGGGTTGTCTGAAAATCGGGGATACCATGGTGTATCCCTAAAATCCACTGGTTTAAGACCTGTCAAAATGGCCCATAAATACTGGAAGTAAATCTCCCTCTTTCAGACTAAGAGGAGACAGACCCAAAAAATTATCGCTGGTTATATAAACCATTACATACCCATTATGTACACCCAATCACCAGTTCTCCTAGGTTAGATCTCCGATATGAATCCCACCAGCATGATATCACATTTTTCCCGACAGGAAGGGGCCCCCATCCAACTATTCCGATGAATATCTCCCATAAATCCTAGGTCCTAAGTACATAGAAAAACCAAGCTAGCTATAGATATTTGCTTTTCTAAACTTTTAGAAAAATCAACTGATGGCTTCTGGTTGGTGGTTTCAACCCCTCTGAAAAATATGAAAGTCAGTTGGGATGATATTCCCAATCTATGGAGAGTCATAATCCCTTCATGTTCCAAACCACCAACCAGGCTTTATATCATTAGCCATTATTAACCACTATTAACCACTATTAACAACTTTTTTAACCACTTTTTTAACCACTTTTTTAACCACCATTAACCACCATTTTACATCCCTTGAGCTCTCCTTTGGCTTCCAACTCCAAGCCACTGCAGGTGCGCCCCGAAGCGAGCGGTGAAGCAACAGGAGCCCAGCAGCGGATAGGACACCTGTCGATGGCTCAGTTGCCGTAGATTTTTGTGGCTGAATTCGATTGGGTTTATGGATGTTTCTGGTAGATATAACATGATATCACGAACTAGTCAAGTTGCCTTACTTTTAAGTGGCTTGTATGGTTTGGTATGACTGTGGTATAACGAACTAGTTGCCATGGGAGTTTTGTTGTGGTTTATAAACCAACAACCATAGTGGGGGGCCCCATCCTACATGATTTTGCCATGAGTTCACCATCGAGAAAAACGCTGGTCGTTGATGACGGATATGGGTTTGTCCTTAAAAAAATGCTGGATTTACCAGCAAAGTTGCCATCTAAATGAAAAGAGTGATGATGAAAAAACACAGAAATCCCCTCACGACATCCAGCAGGTTTCCCAACAGGCGGATCTGACTCAAAGAGCTGATTTCTGTATTCCTCAATGACTTTCACACCAGTTTGGGATCAGATCATCCCCGAAGCTCGTATAAAACGGCCATTGCTGGGCTGGAGGTGGCTAGAGATCCCATGAAATATTTCACCGATCAGCTTTGTAGTGCTTGTTGAATCTTTTAAGTGTATGTGAAGTTCTTTTTCTCCACATTTCACAAGGACCCATCGCCAGCTTAGTTCAGATCCCAGTGGATCCCAGTGGTCCGACTCGCCATGGAAAAATCCCAACAGCAGAACGGCGGATTCATCCCAGGCATCCCAGGCATCGGCACCAGCAGACAGAGGAACTTCGTATGATCCTCGTTTCGATAGGTCACATACCCAGAGAGGCCATGGGTCCATGCGTGGCTCTCCAGTTCTAGCCCAGCATCCTGCGCACTGAAGGCATCAGAAATCGGCTCCAGGGGGCTGGATTTACTCGTCCTCGAAGGGAAGACTGAATAGTACTGAACTGTTTTATTGGTTATATATATATGATATACTATACATATTATACGTGTCTATCTATCTATCTATCTATCTATCTATCTAATATGTGTGCGTGTGATATCATATGATATAATATACATATATATATATATATATGTACATGTATATGTGTGTGTATATGTGTATCAGAATCATAATCATTACACCGCAAGTTCCCCGAGTTCCCACAAGTTGCCCCCTCTCCTCTTCAATCTCTTCGATCCTTTTCCCCACCTCATCGTGACATCGTGGCACTCGTGGCGCTCATATTTCAGCAACAACCAATGCTTCGCACAACGAAACAGTTGGGGATGGGTCAAAACCCTGGTACCCCTAGTGAACCCCAAAATAGCTGGTAAATGGATGTTCATCCCACTAAAAATGTATCTATAGGTATTGACCCATACCCAGATCTGTTCAAATATCGTGGCTAGTTCTGGCATCATTCCTGTCTCTTCACCTGATTTCTGGCTGATTCTGGGTATCCACACCCATCCACCGCCATGGAAGAACTCTCCCGCCAAGCTCAGACGGCCAAATTCTGAACCTCGGGAGGTTTTTTGGAAAACCCTGGTGGTTTGCTCCATGGTTCACCGACCATGGCTGACCGGCTGAACTGCTTACCCTCTGGTAATTTAACATAACTATGGAAATTCACCATTTTTAATGGGAAAATCCACTATAAATAGTCATTTTCAATATATAGCTTATAGCTATGTTAGTTTACCAGAGGGTAGTCCATGCCATTTTTTCGTACCAGTCACCGACCATCTCCCACCCACCAGGTTCCCACGGACTCTGAGTGACAATTGATGATTTGAATGTGGACCTTGCGCTTGAAGACTGACATGCACCTGCCCAATGCGCAAATCCACCGGTGCTCCAGACACCAAAGTTCGATTTGAGTTTTTCTCAAGCAGATCAGGTGTCAGAAAAAGTCAGATACCCTCTGGTAATTCAACAGTTTGCTATTGAAAATGGCCATTTCTAGTGGATTTACCTATTTAAAATGGTGATTTTCCATAGTTATGTTAGTTTACCAGAGGGTATCACTTTCCTACCATTTGAAAGTTCCTGTGCTCCATCATTCCCGCCTCCAAAGCCAAGCGGGGGCCGGTGAAAACCGGCTTCGTACCGGGGAGTGGACGCAAACATCAAAGCTGCCAGGAGTTGCGATGCTGTGAAGTCAAGGACTGTACAGGTGTTGCCGTACTCAGGTGGGTCATCCCACTGAAAAAGTGACTTATCCCAATCATAAGTGGATCAACGTGCCTTATCCCACTCAAAAAACCAGGGATACAACCTACTTAGTAAGTGGGATGATCCACCAAGTAGAAAGCAGGCTGATGCCGTTTCATCCCCACTTCCGGGTGACCATGATGACACATGGCATGTCTTAACCAATGGGATTTATACCAGAATCATGTCTCAAAAACATACAGTATCTGCCATTCCTGACAAAGCCTCACATTCTGTACACAGCCGAAATGGGCTGCGTCATCCAATACTTAGTTCTGTCTTCTGCTCTCACCGATGGGGAGTTCCAGCCCATCAGAACCCTCCAAGAGGGGCCTAAAATTGGGGCCCTCAGTGCCGGTTTCAACCCATGCCAAAAAGATCATCGTCGACTGGGACCAATCATCCAAAATTCAATGTGGAAAAGAAGAAATCTTTAAGCCACCAACCAAGAATCATTGATTATGTGTACATTATGTACATATTATGTATGTGTATGTATATATATATATATATATGCACAGTATATTTTTGTTTTTAACCTCATGTTCGGAGTGTATTTGGAGGTTCGGTCAAAACGTTGCTTGGTAAAATCCACCATTTAGATCCATTTACTTCGATGATGTTCCTTTGAAAACTCCCATTTAAATCCGATTTCCCCATGATTTTCCCATGATGAGCCACGCTATGCCCTGAGCTGAGCTACAGTGAAGCCATCATCAGTGGGCGCCACGCCTGTCTCCTGGCGTCTCTTTGGGGAAATCCACCCATTTTCAATAGGTAAACCATCTATTTCCGTGGGCCATGGCTTCCATCTAGAAATGGACCATCTATACCATGGCTATGTTAAATAACCAGAGGGTAATGTAGATTAATATGAACCATATACTAATATATTCATAGTCAATCTTAATGTTGAATATACTATATTCATGTTCGATCTTCATGGTCAATATTCAATATTCATATTCATGTTGGTGATTTCTGCCATGTGTATCCTTGTAAGTTGGATATCGTTGGCAAGCAATAGATAACTTCTATCCCAAGGTCCTGTTGGTATCAAGGTAGCTAGGCCCTACCCATCCAAGCTTGGGCGCTCACGCGAGCTTTTTTCTGAGACTTCAGCTCCCAGTGAAACTCAGAACAGCTTTGGTTTCTGAACTGAGAAAGCCATGCAGGCCATGCATCCGACCGAGACTTAAAGAATTTGAATCGGCAGTATCCGAGCGCATCGGTTCGGTCCTTTCAAACTAAAACACAGCGCCAGGGTCCAGGGTCCTGTTCACATCAAAATGCTTGGTAAATTGGACATTCATCCACCCTGTCATATGGTATTTCATAGGTTTTGACACATTATCATTATCATCATTATCGTGTGTGTGGGTGTGTTCTCATTATGATTGACTGTCACATCCCCACATCAGTTGGGATCTCAGATTTTGATTATTATATATTATTATGTACTATTAAGACTATTATCATCTATTTATATAGTACTATTATGATAATAGATTATCTATCAAGACTATTAAGATTATTGCAAAGATCTCACATCTCAGAATTTCTGCAAGCGCCCAATCACCACAGTGCCCGGCGCCCGGTTCTTCTGACAATCAAAGGTGGAGGCTTCGCAAGTGGTTCCCTGGTTGATGTAGTTCCTTGGGATGTCGGGGGGGAAGTGCTGGTTGATGTTGATGGGGAAAAATTCATGGGAAAGCCATCCGTAAATGGATATTTATATATATATATACATATATATATATGTGTATATATATATACATATATATATAATGGATATGAATATGTAATTTATATACAAGTATACGTGTACATATAATATATAATTATATATATATAATGGGATGGCAAAATCATCTATGGTATGTACAATTATGGGATCCATAAGCCACACGGATCTGATTGGTGGTTGAGCCAGCCATCTCCAAAAAATGGGCGAAAGCCAATAGGGATCATCATCCCATGTCTACATGATCAAAATAGGGGGGTTCCATAGAGATTACCCCCTGGTTATGTCAAAATAGCTATTAAAAATGACCATAGAAATAGTGGATTTTCCCATTAATAGCATGGTGATTTTCAATAGCTATGTTAAATTACCAGAGGGTAGACTCTTAGACCCCAATAGCTGGATGGTTTATTTCATGGAAAATCCTCTGAAAATGGATGATTTAGGTATACCCATCATTTGCAGCATTGTTGGTCGGGATGATGATCAACCGGTGGATTGGGTGTCTGTCAAAAAAGGATGTCCCAAACCCGAGTCACAAGGGTGTTCCCATGCTGTTTCCATGGTGGCTTTGGGGGTACAGTATAGCATAGTATAGCAGCACACCCATTCTTGAACCGACCCAGATCCGACACTGCGCCACTTGTGGTCTCTGAGCTTCAAATAGTCTTGAAAGTACTTGGTGCGGTTGCCATTGCCTCAGGCGCCCGAAAAAGGCAACACGTTTTCAGATTGCGGGTCGTCGTCCCATTCTTCTGGCGACGTCATGGTTTTTTTTGGTTACGAACAAGGGAATCGGGTAGAATGAAGATGTGGATAGATGTGGTATACCAAATCAACACTGCACTGACCTAAAATAGCCCCCTTTTTCAAGCCCTGGCTTCACACTGGCTGGATGATTTTGGGGCGATCAGCGGCAAACCCAGCGGCCGTCCACGATCTGCAGCAAAGGGTAATGACACTCCAGACCGTCGCTGAGGAAATCTCCGGCTCCTAAACCTGCGGATGGTACTAGGTGCTTGAAAGGTGCTAGGTAGGAATCTGGAGACCTAGTAGGAATCTGAAATGCTTGGAAAAATCCAGAGAGTCCAGTCATATTTTGAGACAGCCTCAAGTATACATATAGATTTTGAATCACTTTCCAAGAGTCGAGCAGTGACGTTCATGGCTACTGAGGAGTATCAAAACGGTACCTCCCACTTGAACCAGGGGTTAATACAACCGGGGATTGACATTGTGGCTCAAAAAGCGATCAGTGCGCTAGCTTTACAAAGGACATGCAGAGTTCAAGTTCACCCTTCAAAAACACCATTCTTTTCCGCTCACAACTCCTCCAATCCACAAACCCTGAAGAGCAACTCCAACCGTCCCCCTTCATTCCCCATCATCCCATCCCATTCGCATCACCCCATCATCATCTCATTCCCAGCATCTTGCATGGAAAATCCCACATCTATGTCCATAAAGTTCGATGCTTTTCCAGTAAAATTGAATAACTCTTGATTTATCCATCATCCCCTTCCCAAGAATTGGACGATGGCCAATGTGAACACAGGCTTCACCCCTTTATATCAACAAAAAATGGGACAACATCAGTAAAAACATCCAAAATTCATCAAAATTCTACCATCAGTCAGGAACTCAAAATTCTTAGCTCCAACAGGTGGCTCCAGTGGCTTTTCTTGGGGACTCCTTGGGGATGGACCCATCCCTCCTCAGCACCTGTGCCCATGCCGAAGACAGCTTGGACCACCGAGGATTTGAAGGCGTGGCGGATGAGATTTCGAAGCCAGGAGGGGCCAATGGTCGTGACCCGATCCCAGCCGAAGGCCGTTTTCTTCCTGGGGATGGGGATGGAGGATGTTCCAACTACAAAATGCCGCTAATTTCAGTGCTAATTGTACATATATCATCATATATCTATGTCAACCCCAGCAAAAAGATTTAAGAAAAAGTAGACTCCAAGCAAAATCGTGATTGACATGTCCTCTCCTTTTTTTTGCTTCCAACACACACCCATCATTTCCTATCCATTTTTCAACCTTTCGCCCAGTGGCATGCCCACGTTGTTCAGCCACACGGGCACAGTGACCTCCACATGGGGCGGGAACATGGACTCCAAGCCTAGGGTATCTGCCACGGCACGGCTCAAGGAGACGCGGATCAGCACCTGATGTCTCGTTGGATCTGGCGATGACTTGGCGATTCGCCAAATCGAGATTTGGTCAATGGTAAAGTGAGTCGGAAAATCATGGTGGGTCCTTAGGTTTTGAAATCAAAAAAAAAATAGAAATGGATATCTATATATATATAGTATGTATATATATATATCACTACTTGAGTAGGATTTGAATGGTCGATCCTTTTTGAGGGTAAGTATAAGGCAAATAAATCCTGGCCTCCTTCGAACTGAGGTCTATAACCTTCTGTAACCTACTTACGAAGTAGGATTCACCACACAAGTTTGGGACGCAGATGGGGGAAATTGACTGGGTATCACCAAACCACCAAACAAGTTGGAGTTGTACACAGGTAAATTGCATATATATAATCATATATAGGTATTTTTTATAGCTCATTATAACTCAATTCGATTCGGTGATTTGGTGATTTCACCAACGGGGAATCAAAGGATTGAAACTCTGTACTTGAGCGGCAAGAGAGACTATGATCGTCAAAAATGTCCAAATTAATATCTTAACCTTGAAGATAGTAGTCTCAATTGGGGTATATACCCATAGTCTTAATACCCATATTCAGGTATGGTATGGGTCAAAATTGGGTAACCCAATAATTAGATATAATTAGATGGTTAGTATACTAAAAATAGACATTCGTCCCCTGGGTCATTTCTTCACCATACCCACATCTCAACGTGGCTTCAAATCCAGATCTGCCACGTGACGTCGACGTAGGTCATTGCCTGGCTGCATCGGGCGCTCACCAGCAAAAAATGGGATGCCATCAGCGACAAAAATGCCGGGAAATGCATCAAACATGTGAAGTTCACCCTTCAAAAATAGATTTAACCCAAAACAATGAGAATATCTACTCAACTCCAAAATGGGGATGTAAATCAACAAACAAAATCTGCATCTGGCCTTTTAAGAAATTGGATTCAAAAGCACTGAACAAATGGATTTATATCACTGTGAATACATGGATTCTGACAACAAAAACTCACTGAGTGTCAAACACTGGGATTCCAGACAATGAATGTAGGAGCATCATCCCAGGTAAGATGCAAAACTGACCCAGAGATTCCCAGATCCACTACCAAACCCACCATTGCGAGGGGACTATGGGGGAATCCTATAGAAAGGATTGAAAGGATTCCATAAAATCAATGGCATCAATTCCCTGAGCCCGTCTTTGACCCATTTTACGATGTTCATCCGAAGATGTATTCCGATTCTCATTCCTAACACCCCAATGATTATTGGACATATATAATTTATAATATATATATATATATGTATATATATATGCATATATTATAATTATAATATATGTATATATATATATATATCCCATCAAATTCCAAATTCTTGACCCACTATCTACCTGGAAAAACCTATTCTTGGCTGGTTAAATCCCATCATTTGTTCAGAATCCCTCTTGACCCATACGCTGGATACCCTTCCCCATCAAAACACTCACCTGCAATTTCATGTGCTTCCCTGTGAAAAAAATGTTCCCCGGCGTCCCTGCGGTCATTAAGCCGTCCCCTTCCAGCCGCGCCTCGTCCCGGAAACAGAAGTCGTACTTCATGTTCCATCCTTCGCCCGCCGTCCACTGGTCGCTGGTCTGCCCACCTTGATCCAGCCAGGACCAGTGGCCACTCAGGGGGCCGCCACCGAACTGCCTGCCGAGGTCCAGGGGAACACGGGGGAAGAAAGATTCAAAAAAAGGAGGGACGGGTAGATGCTCCAAAAAGTTCTAGGTACTTGGCACTTTTTTTTAAAAAAATGAGGTTTCTACCTGTTTCCAAGATTCATAAAAGTGATGCTTTTTTCCCTTCAGATCCTCAGCAGCCCATCCCAACCCGCGCCTCACCCCTGTGACACACTTCGTGGCGGGGTTCCAAGCAGCTTCCCCGAAGTGAAGGAAGACTTCATCCGCGGCCAGGGAACAAGTCTGGCGGTACTGAGGCTCCTGGGGGAGCTAAGGCCAGCTAAGGTAAGGTGCCTATCTTAAGCTAAGCTGGCTTATAGGTCTTATAATTATAGCTTATAATTATAGCTTATAGCTTATAATTATAGATCTTCAATGGATTGGTTTAAGGAAAAAAAATCACAGGAAAGCCCCTATGTTTCCATGGGAACATCCTGGAACGTCTATGGTTTCCTGTAGATTTTCCCTTCAGCCAATCCATGGAATATAGTTTACTGGTTGGTGGTTTTAACCATTTTGAAAAATATGAAAGTCAATGGGAAGGATGACATCCCATATATGAAATGGAAAATGATAAATGTTCCAAACCACCAACCAGTTTAACTATATTTGATGCCGATTGTGACTATCGATCAGTAGAACTGCATATCTGGAGGATCATCATGATCATCCCAACAAGATTGTGGAACTGCAGCAGTGGTTTCTGGAGTCAGAAGTTCCCAACTGGACTACCTCATTTTTTAAGGAGGAGTTATAAGCCTACTTAGAAATCCCGTCCCCCTAAGATTAAATATACCCCCCAAGGGAATCCATGGTGTATCAGGTCTGCACTCCCAGGCCCTGCATGAGAGTTGGCAGTCCCAGTGAAATTTTCTTCTAGACTTCATTTCGCAGGAAGAGAGGCTGCCAATCTTTCAGCAGTTCTTGAAGCCATGGCCACATGTGTCTTTTTTTTGCTTCTTGAAGGAGCATCGTCCCGAGGCCTGTCCTCTGGATATGGGCCATTTTTCAAGGATGTCCCGCGCTGGTCCATCCAATGAAGTCCTAGGCGCAGCCAACAAGTAACACATCTTCTGTGTTTTTCTCAGCCGAGATCTTTGAAATTCTGGGACGGCATTCAGTTCATTGGTCAATGAATTCACCTTCAGCTGGCATCAGTTAGGGGGAATATACCCACCAAATCTCAGGGGACCGAAAGAGGTGTCCCCGGAAAAAAATCCCACACTCAGCAAATGCCCATGTAGTTTAAGGGACAAGCTGCAGGAAACCCCGATCAGCCCATATCAGCCCGCTGGCCCAAAATCCGTGTAAAATCACCGATCACATTTTCCCAACATAAGTCGAGCCAAGGAATCCATGCAAAGATGCTGGAAATACCGATCCCGTTTTGGCAAATAGCAGCTCCTTGTCCACAGCGTCAGCCTCCAAGCGGATTTTCTCGAAATGGAGCGACCCCATCAGAATGGGGATGTCATAAAAGAAGATCATGTAAGAAATGGATTTTATCCATGAACATACAGGATGGTGCCCCCCAGTTATAAGTGGGTTTATAACCCCCATTAACTATAGTTATATCTGCCATAAACCATAGTTATGGGACTTATAAACCAACTTAGCTAACTATGGGGCACCACCTTGTACGGATTTCACAGAATAAACATACATTGGAGATTCAGCCAAAGATAGGTTGTCAACAACCGAACATGTTGATTGAACCAGCCATCATGATCTCTTGATCCCGATCTAAATGGGGCAACTTTGGTCATCGCGGAGGGGTCCCACCGGCTTTTGGGCGTCGGACCCCTAAAACCTGTGGGGAATCATCTGTGGATGGGTCAAAAATCGCACAAATGAGTTCGCTATGAACAACAAAATGGCTAAATGTCTCTGATCTTTCGTTTTCAACCACCATCTTCGTGGATTCGGATGAGCGCATTTTTTATATTTTTTTAGGTTTGAGCCAAAGAAAGATTCGGCCTTAACGCTCGTCAGCTTGTACTTGCTCTTTTCTCTCGATTCCTCTTCCTCAGGGGCACTCTGCTATCGTGAGATCATTCCCGGAGGGAACATCAAAACCGAAAACTCCATGTGGCTGACTGGAAAATCCCCGAACTAAATGGGCTTGTCATGGGGAAAAACCTTCTAAATAGAGGATTTTCCATTGCCACATTTGAATACCGGAGGTCAAAGCTGGGAATCATGATCTGCGGCCGTTTGATAACATTGAGACATCCCCCATCTTGCTCAGAATCCCAACTGGATTAAAAAAACATCCCAAATCATCCCATTTCAACATCACCACTCCATATTTTTCTACCCAAGACCCCAACAGAAATAACTCCCCCCCAATGGACCCCCCATATCCCACCAGCCCAAGCGTCGTAGTGCACCCAAATGCCCCTCTTGTTCGCGGCTTCCACCTGATGGGTAGAGGATGTCAATGATTTATCCATGAAATCAAGTGTCCATGTAATATTATTATATATAATAGCATAAATATGTGTGTGTGTACATATTTATACAATATAACAACAACATTTCAACACATGTGCGTTTTCTCCCAAATTCATGGGTAGTAAAAAAAAGAACTACAGTATATAGCTAGGTCCTATAACCATGTAGAACCCCCTGTAATCATCAATCGATCATGATTTATCAACTCCATGCCCCTACGTTTGATGCTTAAACCCCTGCTTTTTTGACTGATTGAACCCCTATAAGCCTATAAGAACTCATAGACCAGGTGAGCAGTGTTCAAAACTCTGTCAATCCATTCAATCCTGGTGATTGAGAACGGGAGTCGCAGTTCATGGATAACGCGAGGTAGTATGACCCCCAAATTAATCATCATCCAAGCATCAGTTATATCTCCATATGTTGCCGATAAAAAAAAAACTCATAGACCCCTAAAATTCACTGATAAATCCCCTTAAAATTCTTAAAATACCAGTCAAACAACTACACCCCTATATGGGGGTTTCCCCAAGTCACCATGGTTTTCAACACTAAGCCATGGTCATCGATGACTTGGATGACTTGGGGGTACCTCCATGCCATATGTTTCATGGTTGAAGATCCCCTACAAGCTGGTCCCCTCCGTTAGAAGATCGTTTATAGCCCCAACTAACTGCAGATATATCTGCAATATCCATTACCTCATAAACCCAACAGCTATTTGACTTATAAACCAAAGTAGCTAACTATGGGGTACTTTTTTAAAATCCCCTTACAATACAAGGAAACTAACTCATCCCTATATGTTTCATGGCTGAGCTCCCCTAGAAATGACCCTGAAACCATGGCCTTTTTCGGCCACAAAGCCCAACCCCAACCGTACCTCGCCTCCGGTCGCAGCTGGGTACCTTTGATCCAGCGTGTATCCACCCAGGCGACCTCCTCAACGATGGTCTCTGAGCTGTGGAAGCGCATCCTGGTGACGACACATAGCCAGAGGCGACTGGAAGATGAGCAAAACATAGCAAAACCACTAAGAAAGGTGATGTCCAACTGTGAAAATTTACCACAGGGTATTGTTCAAAGGGGGATTTCACCATTCTATTGTTTTTCATGAGGTTTGAACCATCAAAATATGGGATTTCATGGAGGCTTTAAGCAAAACATGCTGATTTCATGCTGTTTTACTCTAAGACATCCAAACTCATATCGGTATTAATACTATTGTTTTGGCATGTTTTTGAATGACAGTCTGAGATCAGAAATTGATTGAATAGTATCTATCCGTATTGAATCAGAAGACCTTTGTACTGGCTGGTTCATAGGATTTCCATGGATTTCCCAAAACGGAGTGTGATTGATAATCCCCAATATTGGATAGTGTAATCCCCCAAACTAATGATCGACCGACTATCATTCACCAGTTATATCGTTATATAGTTGCGGCCAGGATGGGTGTGCTGCCCAGGGAAGTGCATTTTGACTGCGCAGGGCCAGTGTTTTATGAGATTGGGGATGTCGGCCATCTACCCCAATGGCTGACGAGAAGTGCCATCATCGTCGTTGTCGTCGTCATCATCATCTGACATGAAACCCCAGGTACGCCTTGAAAGTAAAATCTTATTAAAACCCGTGGTTTAAAAAAAAAAAAATAAAAACCCTGAATGACACCCTAAATAAACCTTAAACAAACCCTAAACAAGCCCTAAACAAACCCTAAATAAACCCTAAAGAGTTGGTCACGTGATAAACCTCGGGCGGCACACCCGGCCTGGATATATAGTTATATCCACAAAAATATCCCCATCATCTTTGATGGTTCAAACCATATGCAACGACTACATATGATCATCAACCAACCAACAAGGTTTTAAACCATCGATCACATTGAATAATCTCATTGTTCTTGGTTAAATCCCCTATGAATCACCATAAAATCCCATCAACAGGGCCATTTATGATTGCGGAGACACAGGCGCGCACCTGAAGGCGCAGATCTCCTCATTCCCGCAGTCCGTCTGGGGGTTAAAGGTGGCTTTGCCCACCAAATCGTTGCTGAACCTGGGCGGGTGAACGAATTTGGTGAGTTCTTCAAGGTGGCAAAATGGATGGTAAAAGATGGTGAAAGTACAATAAAGATGGTTGTTGATCATATGTGTTGTTTTACCGTTTGTTTGAAGCTGCAAATCTGACAACCACATCATTCCGGACCAATTTTTGGGGTGATTCCAAGCAGAAATGATGGGGAGAGATTGCTTTGAACGATGGTCTTTGGAGAATCCAACCACTATGAAAGGGTTTCATGATATTGAGCGTAGTAACCCCTGTAAGGAGGATCCTAAAATGTTCTGACCCTCCCCTAGAAATTGCTTAAGGACAAGTTGACAAAAAACAGCACGTTGGGTTGCTTTGCAGTATTTACCCACACCTAATGTGGAATAAGTTTGACCCATACCCAGCAAAAAAATGCTTTGATTCTTAGGCCAAATCACAGCTAAATCATGTCGACAACTCTCTGAGCCAACAAAGGATACCAAGCGGCCAGTCGTGATGATCATAGAGGCTTATGGAGATGGTGCTAGTGGTAACTGGGACGTAGATGTAGAGGTTCAAATTCCCCTTGTTTTGGTTGTACTGCACCTGGCAGGCCGGGGGACTAAGACTTAGACCGGGATTTTTCAGGTTTTGATGGCTGCCGGGGAGGTTCCGAACAAGAAATCAGGGGACGTTTCGGCGGCAGTTTCGGCGGATCGTCCTAACATCTTGACATCCTGCCCTGGTGCGTCAGAAGGTCTTGACCCCAGTGTCACCCAGCCACCTCGCCTCCGACTTGTACTCGAATTTTGATGGATGCAGCACGACATGCCTCGGCATCTTAATCATGAAGGCTCTGATTGGTTCTGCGCAGAAAATCGAAAATCGGAATCCATGGGTTTTGGCCAGCAATTGCTTGGGGGTTACCCTCTGGTAAACTAACATAACTATGGAAAATCACAATTTCTAATGGGAAAATCCACTGTAAATGGCCATTTTCAATAGCTATGTTTGTTTACCAGAGGGCAATGCAAATTTCCCCATCGTCCACTTCAATGCGGTCAAACTCACTGATACACCGCCGCTTGGATATGGCCGATCCCTGGAAGAGATGTCCAAGGGCAATGCCATCCAACGATGATCTTGAACGCGCCAAAAAGGAACCGAAAAATGAAGAGATTCAATACTAAACCAGAGGTGGCAAATGGATATACAGTGGATGTTCATCCCCAAAAAAGATTCTGGAAGTCCCCGATTTTTCCAAACATCGTTGGTCTTAAATATCCCCAACAGGCGATCCTATGATCCATCGGAGCTGCGCGTGGATGTCGCCTTCGCTCCACCAATCCCATGAACCTGGAACACTCGAGGAGCACCAACGAGCGATGGTTTCAACACAGTTTCCCCCGGCATGTCCATTTAAGGCCAACCCCTCCGGACGAATCCATAGGAGGACCCTTATTACTAGACCGTACCAACTTCCCACACCGCCTCGGGGGTACCACAAAAGTTCAGCCAAAGGTCCTTCAGACGAATACTTGCCGAGTTCAAGGAGACCCCAGCCTTCCCCGGGATCTTTTGACCTGGGCCAGGTATCTGGGGAGGCCCCACCCTTTTTGAGGTCGCTGAGAGGTCGCGAGTAGCAACTTCTGAAAAGTCACCCCGACCATCAGAATGTCTTGAGGAACCAGTCCCCCTCAAAGAAACCAACTATTTCGGCTGACTGACTACATAAACACAGAATATGTCAAGATTGGGGCCCCCAAACAGGGTGTCAATACACGCCCATGAAAAGATGATCACCACCAAAGTGGGAAACGTCGTGATCCCGACCGAAATTGGATGCGTTGACACTGCCAAGACCCCCACTTTGAGAATCATCCCACATACAAACTGGTTCTATAACAACCCTGGCGAATAATGTTGACCTATGATTTGTCAATGCCCCCTGAATAAAGCTAAATTTTTCCCAAAATAAATAATAAATGCCCCCTAAATAAAGCTAATTTGTTTTGTCCCTAAACCGAGATTTGCCCAGATGGGGCTGACCAAAACCTTTATTCAAAAATGATAGCTGGAAATTGTCAAAAATGATGGATGCTCTTTCTATTCAAAACCTTTACTTAAACTTCT
>Ga0126342_10002612_pt1 | contig 28434 bp, 35 predicted proteins | sample Cyp1metagenome_FD_92528 | JGI IMG/M metagenome (GOLD analysis project Ga0126342, IMG submission 92528) | Coral microbial communities from Lord Howe Island, Old Settlement Bay, Australia - Cyphastrea 1 metagenome | ecosystem: Host-associated > Invertebrates > Cnidaria > Coral ... | reverse complement strand
ATACATTACATACATTACATACATTACATACATTACATACATTACATACATTACATACATTACATACATTAAATACATTACATACATTACATACATTACATACATTACATACATTACATACATAACATAACATAACATAACATAACATACATTACATACATTACATACATTACATACATTACATACATTACATACATAACATAACATAACATAACATAACATAACCATACATACATACATACATACATACACACACAGACATACATACATACATACATACATACAATACATACATACAATACATACATGACATACACACATACATACATTTCATACATTAATTACGTACATTATGTACATTACGTACTGTACATTACGTACATTACGTACATTACATGCATTACATGCATTACATACGGACCATACATACACACCTACCGACCGACCGACCGACCGACCGACCGACTGACCGACCGACCGACCGACCGACCGACGTACATACATACATACATACATACATGCATACATACATACATACATTTATTCTTACAATAATACAGCAATACAGTAATACAATAATACAGACAATGATCCAGACAATGATACAGGCAATAATACAGACAGTAATACAGTAGTACAGGAATACAGCACTACAGTAATACAGTAATACAAAAATACAATACATACACACATACTGTTACCATACCATTCCATACCAGACCAGACCAGATCATACCATACCATGCCATACGATACCATACCTTACATCCATCCTTCCATCCATCCGTCCATCCATGTTTGCATCCATACATACATTTTTACATGCAATACATATTTACATATGTACATATGTACACACAGACATGGTCACGTAAAGTATTTGCATATACCGTATATGCATACATGCATGCATGCAAAAATAGAAACATACAAAACTGCCTACAGTAAATTTAAATACATCAATACATATATATATATATATATATATATATTTACATACATACATACATACATATATATATATACATAAATAAACAAATATATATATATATATGTATATATATATCAACATAGACATACAAATATACTTCAAGACATATGTACACATCTAAAGAATGCTGTTCAGATAAGGATCCTTTCATCTGGTCATTTTCCAAGGACTCCAGAAAGTGAATGTCCAAGACAAAGTCCGACTTGGAAAGCTGCGCGTTTCTGCTGACCTGGTATGGGGATGGAAGAGTGGTTCCCGTCAGTCAAAACAGGAGGGACTGCGGGCTCACAAACCCAATGAATTTTGTTGCCACTGGTTGGATATGTCCGTTTATTCACATCTTACATAGGTGTTGCATTCGAAATCATTGCAAGCATTCCCACCACACCTCCTGCAAACCACAATGTACTTTCTAGGTCTTCCGGTAGGTTCCCCAATTTGCCCTTTGTTGAAGAAATTCCGTGTTTCCAGACATGAATTTAGCAATTTGTCTGCAAATACCTGCCTGTAAATGTGCACGCATATGCTTGCAAAAACATACATAAACATATATATATATATCTATATGAAACTACATACATGACATATATATATATAAATGAAACTACATACATGATATACAAAGAATACATGTTACGTGTACATAGGGTTTATTCAAAAGAAATACATACAAATAGAAACATAGGAATGTAATTACATTGTATTACAGATATTTGTATTTGACTTAATAATATTATTGAACTATTGAAATGATCGGAAACTGGTAAAGTTGCAGTAAATAGAATGTAAACGTTCAATTTTTTACAAAATGAAAACCATTTATCAAACATAAAGAAACCTCATCCGATTTCAAACATATGCAACTCCAAATGTAAACGCCCACTGAAAATCTTTAAAAAGAATGTGCTCATTTTTGTTCCATATGCGGTTTAAAGAGTCCAAGGGGTATATAATATATATTAATTATGAACCTGTTTTGATATATGATATCTAGTCTATATATATATATGGTCTATTTAGCATTGTATAGAACAGTTTATCCCAAACATCATATCTCATATGTCTTTCATGTGTGTCATACAAACGTAAATATGTAATGTTTTCGAAATACTTTACATATATTGTACAACTCGTATTCATGCTGTCTTGAAAATATTGTATATTATATATATATATATATTGCGTGTGAAATCTATGAATACAAATATGTTAAGAACAACCATAAATAAATTTCTCGCACCTGATCGTACACTATGTATACAATGTGCGTAAATGCATGTGGAACAAATGCGCATATACAATATATGTTTTGGAAATATCAAACATATAGATGTGAAATGTGAAATCTATACATCTGGCAACCTCCCCTGTGATATTCCCCTCCACTCTCGCATCGGCGTGGCCCGGCTACGTGTGAAGATCTCATATGCCAGACTTGCATGCTGGCGGCGTACCACCAATGCACTACCTTCATGGTACCTTCACGCCCCCGCCATCCCACAGCCGGGGCGTGGAAGCAAGCTACATCCTACCTACAGCAGCCTACTACTGCCTAAAATATCGTTAGAGAGATCGCTTCGACCTACTGCATGAGCCGCCGCCGACTCCGCAGCATCATTGGCCACCTGGCGGTGATGTCTCCGGTCCCACAGGGAGGTTACCAGGTGTTCTAAGTGGCTACGAACTTCGTGGACAAACTCCAAAAAATCATGCATGAACTCGACCTGAATCTAGCGAGAAGAAATGAAGACGGAAGTTCGAGGTGAAAATTTGGACGACGCGGAAACCACAATGCCACATGATGAAAACCGGGGTTGACTTCTCCGCATTGCCACAGACAAGGCTCTGTGACCCCGCTGGATATGTTAAGCCAAGCACTGGCGACAAAGGATATAAGACCGATAGCACGAGCAGATGCATTGGAGAGCGTCCATTGCCTGGTATTGTCAATGTCAAGGCATTTGAAGGCTGCAAAATGGTCGCACAAATCTGCTTTGGTCTCTTGAGCTTCGTGTCTCGCACTGTCGAGAAATTGAGAGAACTGGTAATATCTCTCAGCGTTGCGACGGATGTGACTGATGAAGCCCCTGTCAGACTTAATTCCGAACAGGAGTTGACAGGTTAAGTTTGAAGTCGCATGATGGGTTAAGATCCAAGGACGAGAGGCTTCACGAAGAGCTTGACGAAGCAGCCGCACAGAACTGCCAACCGGGCCATTCCAGCCAGAAAGAGATCGGTTGGTAGAACTGGCAACAGGACCCAGAAGATGTTTGACAGAAAGAATTTCCAGGAGCCAAACCTGGAGTGCCGCTATACCATCGAAAAGTCCGATGGTCAGCACCCGGTGCTCTTGGCGCAGTTCTGGTAGCTGTCCCGTAATCTGCCACGCGCTGCCAGGCTGCCAGCCCGGCTTAGCGCGACAGAGGCACAAACTCCGCCCCCGCTTGACGACGCATCGCTGCAGGTCACCTGCTCGCTGGACGGCAACCTGAAGTCCAGGCGTGCCAAAGGGATCAACGCCACAAACCGCATCAGTTCTAGTCTGCATTGGTCTGGTAGGCTCAAATGGTGCGCCCACTTCCGATCAAAATCTTGAATGACCTGCCATACCGCGTTGAGGCATCCTGGGAGCTGACGGCGGAACATTGCATAGACAAGACCTAGGTATTTCAGAAGCTTGGGCTCCCGGGTACACGCCACTCACCGTTTGCCATCCACCTGAGCCCCTTGCACCTCAGCTAGGGGACTCCGCCCCGCTGCTTTCTTTGTGTTCCGAGGGACACCCCAAACCTCGTATTCTTGGCGTAGCGTAGCGCCAGCACACCAGGCGCGACCGCACCGCTATGTCGCCAGTGTCCACCGCCTTCACCTTTTCAAGCAGGTCGTAGTTGTCAAGATACATCCGCCAAGATGGGTTGGCCACCGTGACGGGTCTATCTTTTCTGACTTCACCTTCAGGAGCCGCCACCGGCTCCCGAGGCCCTGATGCATGCTCGCTACTCCACAAAGCCAAGTTGCGGTGTGCATACTGGGCCAGGCTAACGGAATTGGCGAATCCATGGGCAAGACACGGGACGCCAGACATACCTCATCACCCTTGAGGTGTGCAGGAAGGCATTGATCTGGGACGCGTCGATTGAAGGCCAAGAACTTCCACCAGTCCGACGGGACGGACATGGTGTAGAAAAAACACCGCACCTCCTCACTGCTCACCAGCAGCGTTTCGTCAGGCTGGATGAAGTCCGGCGTCATGAGGCTCCACATGGGTGGCATCTCCACGTCGCCTGTGATCGGCTCCATGATGCCGTTCAGCGGTGTGAGATTCATGATGAGGCGGAGCACCTCATGGGGGCCAGCCCGCTCATCTTGTGTCACACCAAAAAACCCATTCAGAAGCTCCCACCTGGAAGATTTTTTCGGCTCGCAGGTATACACAAGCCCCTGCGTCTGCTGGTCCTTGGCAAACTTCGGGCCAAGCCTCCACCGGCACCATGATCCCGTGGCAGAGCGGGAGCAATATTGCTCCAGGCAATCCCCTGGTCTCCCTTATAACCCCTCTAGTGGAGGAGAGAAACTGGTCCCAGTCAAAAAGATCGAACGTACCTGAGAGCTGGCCTACTCTCTGGACGTCTTCAACAAAACACCCTAAACATACCTTTGCAGCCTCTGAAACCTTCCCCTCGCACAAAAGCTCTCCTCCCCAGAGAGAGTTCAAGCTGATACAAACACTGGACAACCATGCGGCCTCAAAAGTAGAAAGGTTAGGGAAACAGTTCAACAGGGAGCTATTAGAGGTAGGTAGGGGAAACAAAGTCATCTCTGCTTTCCTACCCATGGTCTGGCCGCGGAGTGGTGAAACCTCCAACAGCCACTGCTGGACTTTACGTCCCATTTCAACCACGGTTGATCCAACGAGATCACACAAACTTTTTTCCTTACCTCGAAAAAACGGTAAAAAAGGTTCCCATGGACACTGTGGCCTTGGTTCAAAAGAGGGCGGCCCTGGCCTTCAAAATTGGCCGGGTCACCCAGTGCGAGTTGTGGCACCTCGTCTGGAGAAAACATCACCTGGGTGCTGGCATTTGCTGAGCCAGATGCACCTCCAATGGTGGCACGGGAGTGACAGCCTCTCTCCCGGATCTCTTCCTCTAGGAGCATCACATTCGGCAGGCAATTGCTTGGTCTCCTCTGTCTGGTCCTCGCCATGTAATCTATTCATTTCCTCTCGCCGCCCTTTCCTTTGTCTCGCCTCTGGTCCTCCTTCTTGTCGTCTCTGCCCGGGGCATCCTTGTCGAACTTTCCTTTGCCTTTCCCTTTCGGGACACCCTTGACTCCTGTGCTCTGGCACTGCCACTTGGCTTTGCCATCCATGGCCCAACTGGTGCCATTCAGCACGGCCTCCTGAGCTTTCATCCTTTGGCAAAGGATGTTGACCGCTGAGGCCGGCCGCCCTTTTGAGTAAGGCACCCATGGCGGTTGCTAAGGTCAACAGTTCCCTTGTCGCTTTCCTCCCTAGCACGATCCTGTAATACAGGAGTGCCACCGGGGTCGTTCTTCAGATCTCCGTCCTCTCCCGCTGTGGTCAGGAGGTTCTTCAACGTCTCCATTGCTAGGGCGCCGGGGTATTTCTCCGCCAAAGCTTTTGCCTTCGTCTCTTTGCGTACACCGGGTCTAACGCTGTCCCTGCATAGAGCTGGCTCAGTTCCTTCTGAACTGCCCGGCCAGCATGACGCTCGCTCAGGAGCTCCTCGTTCTTGTCCTTGGACTTCTTTTTCTTTTTCTTCTTCTTCTCTTCTTCCGTCGTCTCCTTTGACTCCTCCGACTCCTTCTTCTTCTTCTGCTCCTTTCGCGCCTCCTTGGCGTTTCTTGCGTCTCTTTCCGTCAGGAGCTCCCGCTCCCTCCTCCGTAACTCCTCCAACTCGTCTCTTCCTTCGTCTCGTGGGGGCTCCAGACTGCGAATCCAGCCCTCTTCCTCCTTTTCTTTTCCCTTTCGCCCTCGCACAGCGTGGAGATAGTAGCCCTGCAGCCCGCACCCCCGCGGGCAGATGTGGACGCAAAAGGGCTGACTCCTCTTCGTGGTCGGTCCCAGTGAGCCGTAGACGAAGAGGGCGTCCTTGTCCACCTCTACTTTCTGAATGCCTCCGGCTACCTTGACCCGGGCCCCAAAGTACAAGGATGATCCAACCTGGAGTTGATGGAGAGAGACCTCCTAGCCTCGGTCCCACGGCTGTCGCCCTCTCCTCGCATGGCGGGTCTCTGTCGGGCTGGTCTCAAAGGAGCTCCCCCTGCTCCCGGTGCTGCTGCAGGCCGCCTTCCCACGGCCATGGCCCTTGGCCTTACCAGCGCCTTTCCTTTCGCTTTTCCATCCCTTCTGCCACTTTGCGGCTCGCCTTTCCTCAGTCTTTTCCTTTGTGAATTCCCTGGCTCTTTCTCTCTTCTTGTCTCCTTTCGTTCCTCGATCCCTCGGCGCGGGCCATTGTTGCGGCCGCCGGGGTAGAGGCGCTCGCCCCTCGCTGTCTTCGCCGTCGTCTCCTGGATCAGCCCTCCCAGCCCGTCGCTCAGGAGTTCTCGGGCGCTTCAACCCGGAACGGTCTCGCCCTCTGTTCTCCTCAGCTTCTTTGTTGATGTTTTGGGCGCCGGGTACAGCCCCAGGCCCCTGTTCTCTGCACTGTCCTCCCCTTTGTCCTCTGTCCTCCTCCGGTCTTCTTCTTCTCCTCGGCTTTTCTTGGCTCCAGGAGCTGCTGTCCCTGCTCCCGTCTGCTCTTCTTCTCGTTGTCTTTTGTCGCCTTCTTCTTCTCGGTCACAACCTCTTCCTCACTTGATTCCTCGTAGTCACTTGCACTTATCAGGAGCGCCTGATGGCCCGGAGGGTAGGCCCTTATTCCCCTCCTCGGGTGCTTCCGGCCCAGTCTTTCCCCCCTTAGGGTGACTGGCCTCAGCGAGATCAGAGAGCTCTCGGTCACCCGTTTCTCGTGGCCTGCAAGATGGCCCAAGCGCAACAGGCCTGACACACGCCGGAGTGTCCGGCAGGCCCCGCAGAGAGGTGTACTAGAGTACGCCTTGCACTCTGCACAGACCATCAGCTTCATCCAACACTACGGGTATAAAACATGGAAGTTAGTAACTCTTTACCCCGGGGGGCGTGGAGACATATAATGTAAATATATTTACATGAATTCTATATATATAATATATATATAATGCAAAATGTACATATATGCAGAAACAAAACATGTATATATGGAATACTGATGACATTCATAAATGATTATGAATATGTATGTGGATATGTGTATGTATGTATATATACATATATTCATATATATATACACATATAGCATATATACACATTGAAATAAATATATATAGAGGAAATAGACATGCAAAAATATAGCAGAAATTAGCTATATAAAGGAATCTACATATGACATGTATGTGTATGTGTATGTATGTATATATACACATATACAAAGTAATATATTATATATATATACTGTATATATCTTGGTAAATTATAATAATTCACTAACCTGAATTAAGGCCATTTGGGGATGATTTCCCTTACTAACCATGATTCCAGTGAGGTCGCAGTGAGGTCGTTATAATTTACCCAGATATATGTATATATATGTACGGAACATATAGTTTAAATGTATGAGTACGCAATAAGATGCATTATGATCAATGCGTGCCTTCATCTTGCAGTACCAGTGTATGTACAGAAGATCTACACAAAACATGAATATTGAATATTGGTGTGCAGCGTATCAATGAGTACAGTATGGATCCGAGAGGTCCAGAAGAATCGTCCCAAGATTTCCAGCGCCCCCATGAATCAAATGCCTGCACCACCATAATGCCAAAAGCCAGGAGGAAGCAGGCACTCCACTTCACTGGCCCCAGCCGCTTGCCCAACATCAAAACACCCAAGCCTGACCGGGAACCCTGAATTTGCAACATGGTGACGAACAAGAGCACACTCTCTAAGCAATAATAATGCCAAACTGAATTCGAGCTATTCCATCCGGCCTGCAGTTGTGACAATTTTCATCTGGTACAGAACTTGCTGTACTGGGGCGCTCAACTTTGTGAGGCTGTAAAACATGAGGTTATTCCTTAGCAAGCAGGAACACAGAACTGCACCATATCAGGTCGTTTTTAAGCGCACGTCCAATTACATAAGTTTTTTGTTGCTTTTGAAGATCTGCTCTTGGGAGGCAGGAATACCACCATTGTGAGCCCAATTCTGGAATTTGAGCGCGAAATACAAATGTACATTTCCATGATGATCGTTTCTTCTCCCAAGTCATCTTATGAAGTTGTCAGCTCAAGTCACTGAAATGTGTAGATCAGCGATGGCACCTTGACACTGAGATGCAGCTGACTGCATCTAGGCTGAATAAGCAGTCCGAGTGCGCACAGAACATTACACAGCGTCGGAACAGCACACCCTTGCAGGGCCCTTGCAAAGACTGAGATCTGTGCTGCTGCTTTGGCCAAATCTCGACCAGAATGAGTAAAATGCCCCTTCATATTGCTCATGGCAGTTGACAGGTCACCTCAGATGGTTGGCATTTGGCAGGTCAAATTTGGGAGAGGCATCATTTGGAGTTTTTGCAGGTCTCAAGCTAGTCATAATGCAGCATATTTCTATATTGGGTTTCCAACACATCCACCAGAAAAAGAGCTCAGAGACAGTTCTCTGTATGTGAACGAAGTAAGATTTGCTCGATCGCGGCGATTCAGCTCAAACTCAATGACTTAATCTGACTCAATATGACTCAATAACCTGCATAGCAGCAAAGCTGACCAAATCTGCCAAGGATCTACTTTCGTTGATCACCAAAAGAACACTGGTGATGAGCTTGACCACTTCCGTGTAGAAAACCACAGTACTTGGCATATACTCCTCTTTGTGATTCGGTTTGCTTGGAAGCATTTGAGGATATTCCCGATCCATGTCAATAGGGCGTCAACAGCGCAACCATCTCAAAGCATAATCAACTTGACTGCATGCAAGATCGGGCGAAACTCCCTGCTCTTCAAATAGGATGGCACGATCCTCTTCCTCCCCTCCTCCTCCTCGTCCTCCTCCTCCTCCTCATCATCATCATCATCGTCATCGTCGTCTTCATCATCATCATCATCATCGTCATCGTCATCGTCATCGCCATCGCCATCGTCATCGTCGTCATGAGGCAATGGAAGTGACAGGTGACGAGGCCGTGCCTTTTTGCCTTGAGCGTCTGCCCATTTGATGAGAAGCGCTTGTCCCGTAGTCTGAAACCTGGTCACAAAAACCGAGCTCAAGGGACTTTGGTCTGGAGCTCGAATTTCTCGTCGTTGAACTGCGTTCAATGTTCACAAATTGATGTCTTTAGACCCAAACAAGAAGCGAGGACTTCTCTTACTATGTACTCCGAATGCACCGAAAACAATAACCCTGGTATGCACACGCTTTGCCCCTCCACTTTGTGAATTTCCTTCTTGGTCAGCATGCAAGCTCTCCAACTCTGAGTTTTGTACGTTAAAGCAATCAGTGAGAACCATTTCATGTCAATGCCGCACAGCGTTGGCGGAACTTCCTACAAGGCTCTGGTGGTGTGAGATACCTGGAATGTGCAAAATGTTCAAGAAATCCCTTCTGTGTACAAATATGACAAATATATATATAATGCATCTAGACTTGTATTTGTCAGTATACATGTATCATCATGCATCAGGGTACGCAATGTGTATTTATATATATATATAGATGTAATGTGTATATATATATATATTGCACATACATACATATAGAAATATATAGAATCATATAGATACCTAGCTTCAAAGTTCAAATCGGCCAGGTTAAAGACTATAGAGCGTTCTTTGTTCTCCATCTCGAAGCGATGATAAAGAGGCCATGATTGAAAAAGTTCAATCTTTTGTCAGTGACTGCACCTCAAAACGTAACAACCACATCTTGAGTCATCTCCAAACTGAGATGTCTCCGACCCATAGCATCCTTGCAATTCTGTCCTTAAGCTCTTTGGCCTCCTGAGGATCAGCTACCTTCAAGAGCTCCTTATCCTCATCTGGTTCTTCCTGGTCAGTTTGAAACAGAAATTTGCAACAGGAAGTACCAACAGGATGCAACGCATGTGCAGCGCATGTAACGTAGAATAGTAGAATATAGTAGAAGAGTCAAATGGATTTTTCACGACCACGGTCCCATCCGTAGTCCCTAAGATCTGTATGGGTTCGCATAAATTGCCTTTGCAACCGTCCGCAATGTCCACATGGCTAGTGGAAAATTTGTCTGGTTGGGCAGCACTTCAAGAGAGATAAGAGAGCTGTGACTATCACACGTGTCTTTCGTTTTATGTCTGCACCGTAGACATTCCTTGTGTAAAATTATTTGCTTGTACAATTGCCAATTTGCGATGACTGCCCAATGGTGTCCTTGCAGGGGTCTTGAGTGCATTTCGAGGGTCTAGGGCAATTGCTTTCCATCTCTGAGTCAGCGTCTTGTGATTACGTGGCTGCGCAGGTGTGTTTTTCCTGGAGTCTTTGCGAGGCCCCTTGTGCAGCACCACACAGTGAGCATATGGAGAAGTTGCAAATGCTGGGGCAAGCGTAGCACCGCGGGCGTGTCACTTTGCGAGTCGCAATCCGTGGGACCTGTTTTGTTTGTTTGCGTTAGTATGGTCTGCTTCCCAATTAGCGATGCTGTGCGGAGGTACAAAACGAATTGTCATTGTGCAGTCGAGTATGCACAGGCAATTCTGCAAAAGACGAGTGTTGTAAAAGAGTGTTACAGTATCCTGTTTAAAACGTTGCAGCAGTTTTATTCCGCTTGCATCCGGCTTCGTGGCGTCAGTGAGTTTTCAAAACTTGACCCAGCACTCAATTGTTTGCAAGGAGATACCTCCACCATAACCTATTCAAGTAACAGGATCACTTTGGAACACAGTCTGATGCATCGCTTTGGCCATTTTCGCATCACTTTGGAACACAAAATGATACATATCATCAAAACAATGCCAACCACACAGACATGAGATTTACTGACAGGCGCAATACTTTGGAAGCCTGGCGCGTTCCAAACCGAGAACAGGACCAACAAAAAGACCTCCTATGAGAAATATAGTCGTTAGAACGATGTTACCAAGTGCCACCACGGCTGTCACGCAACATGAAGGTCGATGTCCAAAAGTGCGATGTCCAAACACGCCTGCCACACAACATGAAGGTCGATGTCAAAAAGCGCCAGTGGGGTGGGGTGGGGTGGGGTGGGGTGGGGTGGGGCGGGGTAAAAACGTTCATGTTCTTGTGCACACACAAGCACAGCAACCTCGTCACCTTTCTTGCTGTCCAGCAGACACAGGCACTCCTCTTTCATGATCAGTTACCGGTGGGTTGGGGTGGGGTGGGGTGGGGTGGGGTGGGGTAAAAACGTTCATGTTTTGTGCACACACAGGCACAGCAACCTTATCGCAATACCACATAACAAACATGCACACCCACCCGACGCACACACACACACATTTTGCCAATATTTACGCTGCGGGTATCAAACTCTTGGCCAAACGTTAAGAAAAAGCAGGATCAGCACGCTGCACCTTTACGTAATGGTGATGATGATGATGATGATGATGATGATGATAATGATGATGATGATGATGATGATGGTGGTAATGATGAAGAAGAATAAATATGTTCATGACAAAAAAGAAGAAAACATGATGATGATGATGATGATGCTGATGCTGATGATGATGCTGCTGATGATGATGATGATGAGGATGAGGAGGAGGAGGATGGCAAAGAAGAAAAAGAAGAAGCATGATGATGATGATGATGATGATGATGATGATGGTGAGGAAGCGGATGATGATGATGATGATGATGATGATGAGGATGAGGATGAGGATGAGGATGAGGATGAGGATGAGGATGAGGATGAGGATGCTGCTGATGATGATGATGATGATGATGATGATGGTGATGGTGATGATGATGTTGATGATGTTGATGATGTTGATGATGGTGATGATGGTGATGATGGTGATGATGGTGATGATGGTGATGATGGTGATGATGGTGATGATGATATATGGCCTTAGACGGGAATGAAGATCATGATGATCAGGCGCGTTCCAAAGCGACGCATGAGACCGCGTTCCAAAGCGATGCTTTTGAACGCGTTCCAAAGCGAGTACCCAACCCCATATTCAAAGGTATTGTATGGGACACATGATGCATCGATAAGAATTGGTTGCCAGACTGTGGAATGATCGAAAGAAACACTAAACAATGAATAGTTTTCTTATCCATACTGAATTTCCCTTCCGAGTCTGGCTTTGCAGGGCCAAAATGAAACAGGCACTCGCTCAAAAATGAGCCTTACATCGCATGAAGCATCAGCACGTTGCATAAACTCGTCGTTTCATCAGCTTTGCAGAAGCTAGTAGCAGCTACCTGGTAGTAGGCTTTGCAAACCAGCGAATGGCCTCAGTCTTCTCAATCTCGAGGCCAATGACTTGACCTGGCAAAATTCATCTTTTCTCAAAACCATGTAACAAATCAAAGCAAGACATATCAAGACGTATGTAATTACATCATCAAACACGTGCGAAATACGTGAAACGGCTGCAGAATCAGAATGGCCCTCAACATCCTCAAAATATCCTAATTACTGTGATCGTGGTTGGTAGAATCCAGACTAATCAACTATTTTCTACGGAGATCTTTCAAAGTTGTTTCTACGCGAAGTAAAGATAGTACAAAAAGATACATGCCATGGTGAAATGGTTCATTTGTAAAATTTATATAGACTTGATTTGGACATAATTTGGACCCAATTTGCCACCAAGCCTGCATGAATGTCATGTGAGATATGGGCCTTTCATTGGTTCGGTGTTCACCCAGCCGGCACCGTCGCTCTCTCGTTGCTCCCCACATGGCATGGGCATAGCAGCAAGTTCTTGCATACATTCAACGAAGAAAAAGATGCACAGCATGGTGGCCACGAAGTTGGCATGATGTGTTTTCCTTCTTTTTATTTTTCCTTTGAACGAAATCAAAGAAAACTGAAGGCAGATACCCTGAAGTCTTTTACATGGAATGCCACGAGCAGTAACACAGCTATTAGGTGAGTAGGGCACTTGCCGTTCACTTGCCGTTCTGATCCGTTCTGTGCTTCAGGTGAACCCAATGGTTTAGGCATGGTTTGTCAACCTATGAGTACACTTGTGGATTGTGAGGCACTGTTCCCTTTTGCTTTATGTTGCCAAATGCCATGATTGGAGCTTTTACGCTAGATGCTAGCATGCTAGAGGACTTCAAGCTGAGAATCAAGAAGTTACCAAGCACCAACTCAAAATAATTTTTAACATGTGTAAACAGTACATCAGCCCATAATAGTCCATACATGCCTAATGTTTTGTGATGTTTTGTGATTGTGTTTATAATTGTGGTTCCAAAATCCCTTCTGGTCTCCATGAAGCACTGTCCAAAGCTATCTCTCTGTGTCTCTGTACTTTACTTGATACTCAACTTCTGCAAGCTTGCATGGTAAATTTCAGCGGCACCCTGGGTACAATTGGCGACCGTCCAGGAAGCTAGTTCTAGGGAAGCACCCCCTTATCAGCTGTTTGTACCTTCGTCTGAGAGAGTGGGCTTTCGCTTCAGGTTCTTTTCAACCAGATTTTGGGGTCAGGCAATCACAACAATTCCCAGTGCAGTTGACGGATTCCTGGCTACCAGTACCCCATGGTTCTGAAAGTGTGTGTGTGTAGCTCCCACTCCAAGCTACATTCAGACGTATAAGCAAGTCTAGGCAAAATGGACAAACATTCCATCGCGTTCCATCGCGTTCCATCACGTTCCTTGACTAAGTCACCCCTTTTCCTTGGGTGACCCAGACTTGCCGCTGGCATGTTGATCAAGACATCGACGCCACGCGACCAGAACAGAGCCACATTTCCCTCAGAAAGTTGACTACGAACCCAAAAAGTTTCATTTGGGTAAGAAACATGATATTCATATTTTTCTCAAACATGTAAATGTATACTACAGTAATTGAAGATAACTGGAGTATGGAGTGGTCCGTGACATCCAATGAAGAAAGTGCAACAACTTTGGAAAATGCCTTTCATGATCACGATCAAGGTTGCATGGAGGAATTGGTTTCATGACTCTAGACTCGACTCACTCACCACTACCACTTGGGTTTTGACTCACACAAAGGCTCTCGAAATCCTCGATCGTCTTCAGGGAAGCGTTTGTGGACCTTGGAAATCAAACCATTTTACAAGCCTACCTGGGCCTACCTTTACTTCAAGTTTTTTTCGGATTGGGCCCGACAACTCCAGCAGGAATGGTTTGCATTACATAGGGCAAACTCGAGTACAAACCATAACAATTGTTGAAGGGGAGAGCAATGTCCAATGCACTTCGCTTTCGGGCTTTGATGGGCCTTGTCTGATGCCAGAGCTTCAAAACTTCAAAGCATATTTGTTCATTTTCTTCTCCAATGTTGATTACTTAGTTTTGCTTTTCTATGATATTTCTATGTGTTTCTCTCATCTGGGTGCAGGATGAAGGAAATCTCGGAGAGTCTGAGCTTGTCACGAAGTACCACATGCCTTTGCAAACTCTTTGCATCGCGACACTTTTGTCGCTCTTTGCATCTGGTTGAAAAAAGACGCCTGGCAAATGCGGCGCAGTGTGTCCTTTGCACTTCGGAAACCATTTTTGGATACAGAGTTGTGGTCAAAACCAGACTTCACAGCTTGGTGTGTTGGAAAGGTACCAGCATTTCAACCTTCCAGTTTTTTCGCAGAATGAGGTACAACAAGCAGCAGAGGCTTCGACCTCGTTTCGCTCGTGAAAGGTTAACTCCATTGGAGACTTCCCATGATAACCTGCACTCCGATCACTCTGCTCGGTATTGATCATTCCATGCATTGTACTCTCCCAGCCTTGGTCTCCATTACTCAAAATCAAAAGGATCTGAAACTCTGTTTCTTGGCCCAGTGTTTTCTCTTTTGACAAAGAGAAAGTAAGAGGACGAGCCTTGATTCGGTTCGCTGAGCATCCGAAAGTCCCCACGACCTTGCACAACCGCAGTGCACTGCATAACGATGCTGCAAAGTTTCCTAAACTTGTCTTAATTGTAGTTCGCCACTTTGAACACTCATTTATCATCTACACATGCCTTGTCTTATCTTCACACATGGTCTATATATTGGCAAACAGTTGCACTACAGTTGTACGCATGTATTTCACCCATCGCAAAAGGCAGTTTCTGCTCTAACTCAAGTTTGACTGCAACTAAGGGTTCTGAAGAAATTGCAGTTCTGCCGGTTGTTTTTGCTTAGACGGATTTGTGCTTTGTACCTCTGCACCTGGTTGCTGGTGTTGGGAAGTGTTGAGGATGCAAAACCAAATGTTGACTAAGTAATAACTCAATCATACTAATTATATACAACTCACAAATATTCTTCAATATTGTATGCTATCTTATAGTATACTATGATATGTATAATATGATATAAAATGACATAATATGAAATAATATGACATAATATGATATGATATGAAATAAAATGATATGATATGATATCATATCATCTGACTTAATACGGTATAATATCAAATAATATTTTATGATATGGTATGGTATTATGCAACAAAATTAAATATAGATAATATACAAAACGCATATTATATAATATAATTTTATAATGCCATACAATATAAGACAAGACAACACAACACAATACAAAACAAAACAAAACAGGCAAGGCAATGCAATGCAATACAATAGAATACAATACACTACAATACAATACAATAGAATACAATACACTACACTACACTACAATACAATACACTACAATACAATACAACACACAAAAACCAAAAAAAAACAATAAACAGTAGAAAACAAGATACAATACACTACACTTATCATTTTGAAAAACAAACATGATATATAACGAAATATTTTAAGTATAGTCAAATGATATTATAGTATATCATGATATTGTGGTATATTGCATTAAATGGAGACGATGTCGAAGTAGTAGAACTTGGCTGGAACGGCAAGGAGAAAAAATCAAGGTGACGAAAGCGCTCCGCAAGGTCGCTGTTCAGTGTAGAGCTTCAACGAACGTATCATACTTCTGCGCATAGAGTCCCCAGAGACATGTAGCTGGAAGGAGAAATGTACTTGTACTGGAGATCGAAGCGACCATGGCGGTCATGCCAAAAGAAGAGGATGTTAGCCGGCAAACGGTGAGCGAAAATGGATGCTAGCTAAAGCTTGTGCCCGTGCCTAATAGTTAAATGAATATATATATATATATATACAGATACAGTTGAATAACTAATGAATTTAGTCATACTGTATCCAGTTTGAATTTGTAGTAATAAGTTTGTAGTATTTGACACTATCGTCTCAAAGAGTCCAAGGCCAAAGCTGAGTGCATGGAACGCCTTTGTGTCAAAGTCTTTGACGCTCATTAAGCCACGGCCTCGACAATCTGCTGAGTTGCATTCTAAATTCTTGAGGCTCTCACCTAAAGCTCATTCTGACTCATTCTGCCTTACAACTCCAACACCAACTCCTACACCAACGACACAAACTTGCTTCAAAGGTTGCCGTGCTATGCCATGCCTGTCTCTGGCTGCATGCGTCTGAAGAGCTCTGCCGCATTGCCAGCGAAGCCTCAAGGAACAGTGGCAGAATGGCTCTCGGTGGCAAAAGCTCGTTCAGGCGATGAATCATCATCATCGTCGTCTTCATCATCATCATCGTCGTCGTCGTCGTCGTCATCATCGTCATCATCCTAGTGACAGCGAACTAGGTAGTGGGAACGCAATATTATCTGAGAATACCCACTTGCCAGCTATTTCCCGGGAATTTGCTTGCACAAAGGTCAGATGCAAGATGGTGATGGTGATTATGATTACGGTGATTTTGGCGTTTATTGTTTATGATGTTTATGGTGATAGTGATGAATAAGGTTATGCCATCCCATATGAAAATGAGGGAGTTTGGCCCAGATCTTGCATCCAGCCAATTCGATTCTGGGACTGTGTGATTCAACCTGCCTGGCTCAGCAAAATCTCTGGGGTGGCATCGCCAAGCTCCATTGAATGGATTGGAGGCGGAATGGCAAGCTGCTGAAGCAAGAGGAAGTCAATGCAACTATGATAGTTTGCTTTCGGTTTTCATTCAACCACCTGAACCGTACCTATTGATCCTGCATGATCTCAAAATGATCTCTACATCTTTAAACAAATCAATCGTTGCATTACTAATAGCAGGCGTCTGCTGTTCATCGTTCGGTCCCGATTTCCAGCACGCCTACTTTGCGGCAGCAGTGCACAAACTGTTTCTCTGTCACCCAGCCATTGCCCTGTCACAGGTACCGGTAGTAAAAACATGTAAAAGCACATCCAAAGCATTCCAAAGCCAGGTTCTATTCCTTGTTGATCTGCCTTGTTGAGGACAGTTGAAGAATCTGTCAACCCTCCAACTGCATCCAACTGCCCCATCTCAGCCCATGTCTCCCCAATCCGCTGTTGAGTCAAAGTTTCGTGTTTTTGAATGTCTATCGAGATCTATCCAAATTTCTATCCAGTGAACATTGAGAAAGTTTTAGGCGCCTTTGTGTCCAAGCCTTTCACCCATGCAAGAAGCATGTTCTGATACTCCTCAGAGATGCAGGGCAGTCTGGATGCAATATGGCTCATTATCCTTCTTATGGCTCATGCGAGCCCATGCAGTGGGTCAAAAGAGAAAATCTGCCCGTTAGTGAAAAGGGAACATCCAATCACACTATGCACACTATGCCATATGTGATGTCTCTCCAACAATGCATTTTAACCTGTGTTTCTCTGCAAACGACATGTTTGATGAATTCCATGTTTCTTGAACAGATGTTGACTGATTTGACTGTAGAGTCACTATCAGTGTGGCTGTGTGGTGGTGTGTCCGCAGCTCCTTGGTCAACTTTTCACGCAACTCCGTCAACATCTCATCAGTCTCTGGGTCTAGATCCCTGCCATTTCGACAAGCTGAAGCTTCCCCAAGAAATGCCAAGAAGCCTCAAAGAACGTGCCACAAATTGCCACAAGAACTATCAGAACTATATAAGTTTGGGTCTGCCCATGAGGGAGAAACGCATGGCTACCAATATTGCACCACTACTACACAAGCTTAGCGTAGTGACAACTTGGACCCGGATGATGTGAAGGACACAAAACCACAAATAGCTTTCAGTGGTGAATCAAGATTCATCGAGTTGCACCAAGAGGACCTGCGAGGCAGCGCTAATCTAAGTGAAAAGAGCAAAAGAAAGAGTACAGATCCTATACAGATCCTAGTGGCTGATAGATCACAGCCCACAAAAGGTGCCTGAATTGCAGGAAATCGCGGTCCGTCAACTGCAACCAAAGGCTCCTGGAGCAACTTCAAGTTTCAAAGCAGTAAAGTACACTGAAGTCCACCGCACTTGCAAACCGAAGAGATGAGAGGAGCCCTGCATACAGAACTTACAGAACTATACTATACGCCCATCCGAGGCTAGACCCTACGAGCAAACAGCGGACCAAAATGCCAGCAAGACCCAAAGAAACCAGTTGGAGCCGTAAAGCGAAGCATAACATGCTCTCCCCCTCTGCAGCAGGTCAGCCACCCGCTGTAGATACAGCAAAGGCCAGGCAAAACGCAACAACTTGGATCAACTAATGCAACTACAGTAGTCTTAGTTAGTTACTCCGAGTTACTCAATGTTGCTTGACCTGCTCAATACACTTCAAAACCTCTCTGCGGATGGATTTCTGTGTGGTCATGTGCGATCCCAAAGTCGGAGCCCGTCAGCAAGGTGGGCTTCAACAGGGCGCGTTACCATATGAAAGGAGTATGAGACATTGCAAGAGGTTGGACAAGCCTGGGAAACCTACAATACTTACAGCTTTCCGTCCATTGCACAGAATGTTGAAAAAGCTAGATGACACATGTATGCACATGTAAATAAATATTTTAAAAAATGAAAAAAATGAAGAAATGCGTAGAGGCAGGATGACAAACTCGTCATGCGAGCAAGAAAGGACTGCTAATATGTTCGAGTCATGGAGAAAGACTGCAGTTTCAGAAATTTGTTTCCTGCCTTACTTCATAGTGGAGGCCCAAGCGATTCAGCAAGAAACAGAACCTCAGCCAAAGCTCTGCGGGACGGCCAAATGCAAAAAGACGCAGACATCCTCGCCGTATCTTGCAGTAAGACAAATAGGGACACACAAAATACACAAACATGCAGAATCACAGAAAACCTCCAGGCATCCACACTCCCCAAAAGTGAGCTTGCCCTTACCGTCAACGTCGAGTGCCTGTGCAAAGATTTCCAGCATGGAGTAGGGGACGGCCATCCATTTTCACACAGCATACACTCACACAGCATAGTCTGAGTCAAAATTCTCAGCAGGGCAGGTCTTTGTATGGTACACATGTAGCAAACTCAAAGATTGTATTTCTGGAAAGCTTACCCTTGACTCAACCTCTCGAGTCCTTCTTGGAAGGTGTGAACCCTAAAACAAGCGATCAGCAGGGCTCCTCTCTCCATGCCGCCAGCAGTGTACCAAATTGATGGCACAGTGCCTTCAGGCGTCAGCCCCGACACTCCAACAATTTTCTGCATGTGTCGGGGCTGTCTGTAAGAATACAGGAGAAAGTCGGAAAGCGCCTGTCTGAAGCTGTCTGCCAGCTGGCTCGATTTTGCTTTGTCCAACTGCTCCTCATATCAACATGATCCCCCAGCATCGTGTAGAGTTTATCAACTCGTTCCAAAGATTTCCAAAGAAAACCTGGGCATTTAGCCTTTTGTTGTTGACAAGGGAGGACCTGCAGGGGATTACACACTGCTCTGTGCGTGCGTGGGGGTGTGCATATGTTGCAAGAGTGCGACGTGCCTCCCTGTGGTGGCTGCATGCTGCATTTGTGTGTTTGCCCTGTGGAAGAGCAACTCCCTAGTGCCAAAGAGCACCAAAGAGCATGATCCATAGGAACCCTAACACCCTAACAGGCCCTGACACAGGAGTTTCATGCACAAAGTGAACTACGTCTCAAGCTACTTCGACCTGCGAAGCCTGGAGTGGAGAAAAAAAACTGCCCAGACCGCTCTTGCTCCTCTTTCTTAGCTGGCCTCAAGAGAATGAGAGGTCTGACGGTCAAGATTCTTTCGCAATAATCAGTGTCTAGCAAAGCCACCTGAATTAGGTTTTATATGGTTTTATACATCCAGGATCGTGCCAGTATCTTAATGGGATGAAGGATGATGAAGGATTCAGGATGCATCAAGGATTGTTTCTCTTTGCGCAAGCACTGGGCTCACTGGGCATCCCAACTCGTTCTCTTGGTGGATTGGTGGAAGTCCACCAGCCATGTGTCGTTTCCTTGCAGACTTCAAAATAGAAGGATTGGGTTCTCGTATCTCTCATTCTCCATCTTTCTCCGTGACTTGGAAGAAAAACTGGTGAAATCATGTGAAATCTGTTTCAACTTTACCCTTGCCTCAGTTGATTAGCTAGGCTCTAGCTAACAATGTCTGGAAAGCTCGGCAAGGAGCTGTAACTGTGACAAACTCTGATTTTCTCAGACTGTGGCCATGTCTCTGGGTCAAACTCAAAGAGGGACACGCCCTGAAGAGCTGGTGCACACTCCATGCACGACAGTTTGGGACAAGCAGAACTTCAAAGCAGCCAAAGTTTTCTGCAGTCCCCAATCTTGCGGTTATCTAGACATGTCTGTCTATTCCACGTGAAGACTCTAGGCTCTCTGCTTTCTCACATAAAACATGCTCACTTGAACTCTGTGCCCCAAAGGCTCACATGCCTTGGATGAGGGACCCCTCAAAATGTTGAAGAGCTTCGCCGGATTCATGTCTAAACCCAACCTGCAGGGCTTTGGACTTGTGCCATGTTGTATCATTCCAGCCAAACAACATACGATTATATCATATTCTTGTATGTATATATATATAGATACGACTAGATACGATTACAATCGATTATATATATAGTACAAAATGTGATTGTTTACCTCACCCTCACAGTCCAGGTGAATCCAGGGAAAGACTTTACATCTGCGCACCTTTCTACTGCTTTGGCGAGGGCAGGCTCCTGCAAGGCAAGCCCGGCGAAGAATGCCAAGCAAACGCTACACGAATGATTTTGGAACCAACAGGAGGAAAAAATAGAAAGCAACCCTCTGTCGCCCTCTGTCTGGTGCCAACCCTTTTCCAGTTTTCTGGGATGCCCGGAGGTAGTTGGCACAATCTACACTTAGCTACTGATGCTACTGGGGAGATCAACTCAACGATATTGATACTTCCCATTTAGGACATTCAGATACATTCCGTGTAAGCAGCCGATAACTATGGTTGAGAATCTCTTTGCTACTCAACTTACTTGCGTGGGCTGGCTCTAGTTTTGATCTCGTTTTTATTCTGGAAGCACTGACTTCCACAATGCTCACAGGCACAATGCCCTCTTGTAAGCAGCGAACGAACGCTCATACCTTTCTTTGCCCGGCATTACGCGTCTTTCGCATCTTTCTGGTGCATTTTATCTGCATCAAATGCACCATAGAGTTGAGCAATGGTCACCAGAATCAAGGCAAGCATGAAATAGCCTGAGCGGAAGCGTGTCATCATCAAGAATGGCAATCTTGGACTTTGCTCATGTCTCTCATCTTGTAACATCTTACAAGATCTTACAGCGTCTGCACCTGTGGAACATACAGGTGACTGCATGGTGTCATTGTCAGAGGCCTGGGCCTTCAGGGAATAAAATTAGATATATAATTAGAGTTCAACGGGGCAAAAGCAATATTTGGATTCTTTTTCAATCTGCGTGCGGGGTATCTGTTGCAGGCCCTTTCAGCCAGTAGCTCAGACCGAAAACTGCCAGAGAGCAGAGCGAAGACAGTAAGAAAACGTAGTCAAAGTGAAGGTGGACCGAAGACAAGTCGACTTCCCCCACCAATGCCATCAAGTCAGCTCGATCTCGCTTAGGAACAAAGCGCAGGGTAAGGATGACGCAAGCTGCAAAGTACATTGCCATCACCTCCGACAGCAACAAGGCCAGCGAATTTGATGTAACAGATGTGGAGACCATGCGAAAAATGGCCAGCAGTCGCTGAATAAACTGCCGGGTGTTGGCCAAGGTCAGGTAACCCACAAAGATCAGAGACAGCATTGGTGCCCAGTAGCTAACATCCACTGGAACTCTCAAGTTGAGTAAAAGGATTGTGAGTAACCTCGTGGCTGGATCATCAGCCTGTGCACTTCCACGTCTTAGTAAAAGGTTGACGGAAGACATCAAGATTTTGTACACGCAAATTGCCGAACAGCAACGGCCAAGTACATTCATGACCTTTCCCAAACGTGTGCGAGCCTTCAGCTCACACAAACGAGCTTGAATGAGTTCATCGAGCTCCAGAAAAAGCTCACGACTAAAGGCCTCTAGAGCCTGGATTTCTGTGGCCAGTTGCTTCCGGGTTGCGGATGGTGAAGTGCCAAACGAACCAATTCCGCCAATTCCCAATGTGAAAAAGCTCGGGTTTTGAACAAACTGTGCCACCCGTCCAACAATGGAGATGGGCTCCTCTCGTTTGGCACGAGTCTCTTCTTGTTTTAGGTTGAGTTCTTGCCGCTTTCGAGCAGCTATGAGTCTCATGGTCCTCAACAAGCGTTGCTCTACGTCGGCGACCTGTTGCTGTGTGACCGGTCGAAGGAACGAGTGCATACTCTGAAAGGGAAAATTCACAGCCCCAAATCCACTCAGCGTTGCCACCACTGTAATACCTAGTACACCTATACGAGCTACGAGAAGGTCGGCCGAGAAGTTCACAGAATCAATGTGAATCAACTTTCCAGACAAGTAGATTGCGTACCAAAAAGGTGGCAATGAGAGCAGCGCCGAGGCTAGTGCTAATCGATGAGAGCCGTAGCAAATCGACCTCACCGCTGTCCAAACGAAAGATGCCGGCAACACCACGTATGAGAGCCAGATTAAGGTCCAGTGGTCTACCTTCCATGCAAATGCACGGACATCTGCATCAAACAAACCAGCCATGGTCGCCAGCATCAACTGAAACATAGATGAGGAAGCGGCAAAGGTTGCTGCAAAAAGAAACTGGATGTATCTCTGCTTCACCTCCAAACATGGGAAATGAAACGAGTCTTTTTGGCAAATGGCAGGGCCTGGAGGCCTCAAACAGAACTTCTCCCAAAAGATTGAAATCTAAATAATCTATAAATATCTATATATATATATATAAATATATATAAATATCTATAAATTAAAAAACCGGTACCCGTTGCTCAATCCCCAAGGCGGCCTCGTAGTCGCGGTACAGAAGTTTTGCAAAGAACCAGTTCGCCACGGCGAAAAGCATCACATGGGAACCAGCTAATAAGAAAGCTTGGAATCGCCACCATGTGGTCGACTGCCCAGACTCTTCATTTGCGGATATGTCAATGACATCAGCCAGCGCTCCAGTCTCACTGCTTTCAAGACTAAGAGCTGTTGCAAGCACTGTAGCATGTATAAAACCAGATGTGGCACCTCCCATCGCAGTCCATCACCGCTGTCTCTTCATCTTATGTTTGTTGTTCTCTACTGACTTTTCAGTTACTTAATTACAGGAAATCAAGGCGTCAACCAGTGGCACTGTTTTTTGTCTTTTGGGGTTCCATGGCACTCCACAAGTTTGAGTCACAGTCACACCTTCTAGAAAACATGTTTATGGATTCCTGAGATCTCCTGTGCGCGTATACAACAACAAGCAAGTGATTAGAATTGTCACTAGAGCAATTCAAGTGACTTTGAGCAGAACATCCACAAGCTGGTGTATCTGGTATATATTATGTCTCTCAGGCATGTCGTGAAAGGCAGGCATCCACGAATTCTGTCTACAGTAGATGTTCTGAGAAGTACCATGATCAAATCCTGCAAACAGCAGTTTAACGCCACAACCTTAGCAACGTCAGATTGAGTCAGACTTCATCGCAATCCACTACAAGCTCCTGCAAAGCTGAACAAATCAGAGAAGAATCATTCGAAATCACATCCATTTCGGGAGAAAAAACTCATCCAAGCAGCCGCAGCTCACGCCGGTGATGAGCAGCGTCCAGATATCTGGGTACCGCTGAGGGGGTGGCACCACTGCATGCAGGAAGTGCAACAGGACCCCCACCAGCACAGTGACAAGCCTCAAATGAGACTTTCACGGATACTTAGCCTGAAACCCAATCAATAGCTACATGCTTTCGAGAATTTCCAAAAAATATACCACAATGAATTCATAGAACGAGTGCGAACCAGTCTCAAAGTACCAAAGCACAACGTTCTTGAAGTTTTGAAGCCAAGTCGCAAGAGGGATCTGCATGCAGTATTTGGAGGATTTGGAGAACGCTCGCAGAGTACTATCAGAACTGCTAGTAAGCACAGGATGCTCAGAAAGTATGCTGGGCAAAGGTCATCCTTTACCATCAGTGGATACCTCAGTGAAACGACATGAAACGAATGAGACGGTGGAGGCGGTGGATTGGCTTTTCGGCTTTTCACTTGCCACACCCTGAAAGCTCGGAAGAAATATTCCAAAGATTTCGATGGACAAAAGAATCATGGGAGGATGAGCCAGTCTCCAGTGCAGGAAAAAATGTTTCAAACATGTTCAAACATCTCGAGTTCATGCCACATGACACCAGTATTTCATGTGCATCTGTGGGCTTTCTTCGGAACTCTATAATTTTCCTGGTTGCCCCCCGACTTCTTAGGATTGTGCAGGGGTCCACCTCACCTACGTTTGTTGGTACCACTTGATGGCAACCGTTTCTTAAAGTTTCTTTCCTTTATGCCTTCGCGTTCTTTTCTTGCTCTTTTTTTTGCCTCTCATCTTCCTGTCCTCTAGTACATTCTTCTTGCCTGCCTACCCTGTTGCGTTTGAGTCTCCTTCGTTATCGTTGTCCGGGTCCCTCTTCCCATCTTTCTTTTAGTGTTAGTTCACTATCTCGTTCTTGCCCCCTTTTCTTCGCATCCTGTTTTTTCCTGTACAGTCCCTGGAGACTGGCCATAAATGGCTAAAACATGCTAAAACCAAGGCACATAGAGAAGAGACTCACTAGCTGAAAGTGCACAGCCAGAATCCAAGGAATCCCAGCTGAAGATCTTAGAGGTCTCCACTGTCTCCACTCTTTTGCCAAAGCGGGAGGAAGTAAGCACACGGCCAGACTTGGAAAGAGTACCCCTTTTTCATGGACCTGTAGGCATGCATGGTGCCATGCTCTAACAATCAGTAAATGCTAAACATCTCCATACATCTCCACATGCTGTCACAACATCCTGTCACAACGTGCCGTCACAACATGCCGTCGCAAACAATTGCTCTTCCACAAGCCCTCCAGGTCTGCAACATTCTGCAACTGCAACAAACACCAGTGATGCAGAGTCAAGCATCAAATGCATCCCGTTTCCCATGTTTCCCAGCCTGAAAAGCAAAGAGAAAAAAGGACATTGAAGACGTAAAGAGTGCTGCAGCAAATGCGCCTGCGCATCTTCAAAACTAAACAGCCTTTAGCATCTATTGAAATAATTCCCAGGCTCTTGCTATGCCATCATTCTGCCATGCAAACTTGCCTGCTTTTAAGCAAATCACACCGGTTGGATCTGGTATCATTTTCTGAACGAAGTTTAGTTTCCAAGCTTGCACAGTCTGAGATGCTCGGCACATGCAAAGCCAAAGCAGTTATGTGCCAAGAAAGAAGCAGAAAGAATCCAGTTCAACGAAAGCACTCACCTGGCCCTGCTTTGCGCCGCAGTGTACAGAACGCAGAAGGCAGGAGAGACACTAAAGTTGTCGACGCACAGAGTAGTGGCAGTCGCCCAGTTGGCACCAGCCGCTGCACCTTGAAGACCTGAAAGCCGAGTCTCATATTATGAGGCTCGTACGACTCATATGACTCATATTACTGATATGTATCATGTATCCAAGTTCATGCATTCCTCAAAAACAGAAAAGGGAAGTCCTCCGGTGCAGACATTTTTTCCTCTTCCCTTCCTATTACCACTTGACTTGTGGAAAGGTTCCGTGTTGATGCCGAAACCCATCAGAACCCAAGCCTCTACCTCAAGCACTAGCCACCAATATTAATGTAGTGGATTCTGCTAACTGCATGTAACTGCTTCCTCCTTGAGAAACTGCGTCCAAGCAACGACTGAAATCGAACACCAAAAATTTGCCACCTTATCTTCGTACAAACCTCGTGCAAAAGGAAACATGCGGTGGAGAACTTGCAGCACAGCCTCAGGGCAGGTCAGGATATGCAATTGAATAATTTTTGCAAGTTATCGGAGCCTACCCGGGCTGATCTGCAAGAAACTGCTAATCAATGTAATCTTCAAATGTCATTCCAATCCTTTGATTGCAAGACCAGTTCAGCACGCATGCAGTCAAAGAGGCTGCTTTGACTTCCTTTTTGCCATCGATTTTGGTTTGCAAGCAATCTCATGTAAGGACCGAGTGTTTCAGCCTCTTTTTGAAACCACGTAGCTGGCAAAGGTTGCTGCGTCAATAACCAAGGCCCAAATAGCAGCAGGATTGTACAAATCACAGCAGCTCCAGCAGATGCAACTCCCAAGACCGCGCGGTCGAAGGCAAAGGGGCGGAGGCACTGCGACAGAATCCCAAAGAAAAAGGCGGGAGCCTGAGTAGAATGAATTTCTGAATGAATCACGTTTCTGATATGCATCAAAATCGCTTCATAAGGTGTCCGCAGGAGAAAGTCCAACCGTCCAACTCAAACCCAGGGGAAAGATTTGGCTGACAGTCATGAGACCAGTGACATAGTACAGAGATATTTGCTTGTACAGCAAGGCAAGCGTAAACAGAACCTTAGTCGAATGTTGGGGCTAGCATCTTTCCATTGGAATCATTTTGATGACTGTTTGGGGGACTGGAATTGTGCTGAACTAATATCAACTCAAATGTCATTTTTGGGTAGGTGCAGGAGAGGATAAAAAGCCGGTTCCCTGAACGTCGGGTTTACTCGGCAACACGACTATCCAAGTAAGAAAGGGTGGAAACTTCAGAAGCATAAAGATTGCATGAAGTGTTTCATCACTTCATCCATTAAAAAAATGTGGTACAAGTCAGTGCAAGTGCTATGTTCCCGGGCACTGGCTGGCACGATACGTTTCTGGGCAACGCAGCCAGCAGCTGCCAAAGAGAGGCCCAAACAAACGCAGTTGTATTGGAAATGCCCATGGTCTATGATGACCTCAATGAACTGTCTCTTGACACTTTCCTCTCTCGTCTGGATTTTCGCTCAAACTTGAAGTTCCATAATTTCCTCAAAAGGGCAAAGCAACAAATTTCAAGAGCTCTCAATTGCACATCGCTTTGAACTTGTATGAGCTTGTAGAAGTAGCTTGGAGGCCGAACCAGAGGTGGCAGTAGCCACAAGAACAGAGCCAAGGGTTGCCATGCTTCAGCAAAGCTCTTGGCCGCATACACCGCTCCTTCCATCAGCTCTTAGAGTGCCAAATTTTGATGCCAAATCCAGACATTGCATGACATTACAAAATGTTCCGCCAAATCGAATTCATCCAGTCCTGGCAAATAGATCAGGAGGTCAGAAACCATCACAGAGGACCGCAAGAAGGCCTGCTTCATTAAGCCCAGCAGAGAAAGAAGGGACAAAAATTCGAGGAATCAAATCATTGAATCAGCGTATGGGCAAGAAAAGTAACTACTAATTCTTTCCTTTGTCCCGAAATCCAAGCCACTCCAAACTTCAGTTCCAGTACCTTCAAAACTTCCCTCTGGCTCTTTTCCCAAAACTTCTCATAACCCTTCCTGATGTGGAAGGTTGAAAGACTCTGAAATACCCATCGCATGGTTAGCTCCAGCAATACAGCCTTACACTGCAAGCTCTCGTGCCCTCGACTGGTGTGAAGCGCGAAACAGGTGGGATCCACCTGGTGTCCAATGGTCCTTAGGTTCAGGTTGCTGGCATCAAGGCTCAAGTCATGCACAGGACAGGGGCTCCTCTAGCGGTTGAAGACCCTGACGTGGAAGTGGGCCAAGGACCAACATGCACAAACAATCATCAAACATCATCAAAAGCAACAGACACATTGCGTGATGGTTGCCTCGCGGACTAGCGACCGTTCATTGTTCTGTTGTACTACAGCTCTTGTATCTCTTGTAATATATTGTAATATCATTTAAGTATATGGTATGTATAGTCTGTATAGTTAATCTGTGAACAAATGGATCCTTGTTCTGGATGTAGTTATTGAGCTGTGATACCCGTTATGCTGGTAGCTTTGGACAGCGTTACGGCATTGCAAGCGGAGCTCGGACTTTTCCTCGCGCAGGGACT
>Ga0126342_10002611_pt1 | contig 28443 bp, 18 predicted proteins | sample Cyp1metagenome_FD_92528 | JGI IMG/M metagenome (GOLD analysis project Ga0126342, IMG submission 92528) | Coral microbial communities from Lord Howe Island, Old Settlement Bay, Australia - Cyphastrea 1 metagenome | ecosystem: Host-associated > Invertebrates > Cnidaria > Coral ... | reverse complement strand
TTAGGGATGCAATCACTATAACAAGCCCAGATATAAATAAATATAAATAATTTAAAATTATAATATCACATTCAAGACCCAAAAAAAAAAAAAAAACAAGAAAAAACAACAACTCCCAGTGGTGCTCCTCATCAGACTCCAGGCCTGGCTCCCGGGGCGCTGATGACAACAATGGTTAAGAACCGGGATTCCCAGTGGATAAATGTGGATAATGGGATATATAGAGAGCATAGAATTACAAAACCATTTTTTTTCTAATAATCATCATCATTTTAGAAATAGTTGGCATCCAAAATCATGCATTCCCAAGCAATATGTCCATAGGGCACATGTTATATGAATCAATGGAGCCTATAACCAACACGAGAAGTCTCCAAGAGCCAAACCGCGTTTAGGGCAGCACGTTCCTGAAAAGAACAAATAGAACCTGCAAATACCCTCCGGAAATCAAACCAGGCAACAAGAAACATACCCATTTAGTTTGATGATTTCCAATTTCAGACCTCAATTGATCAGAGATTTCCCAGCCAGGTTTGATTCCCATTTACAGCAAATATGGGCTCCAGAGTCTGGTACATCATGGATGACGTTTCAGGTGCCACAAGGTTAATTCACCAAAAATGAGGTGATGTTGGGATAGTTAATGTGGGTAAAACAATGCCTTAAACAATCCCCCAAATCACCATAAATAGGTGGTGTAAACCATTCCCAAATGGCTGGTGTATGGCATTGTTTTACCCACAATACTTCCATTGCAACGATCTCTCTCTGGTGGTTTTGACTGACAATTCCCCAAAGCAAAGTACCCGTTTGAGAATGATAGAAGCCTGTGCTTTCGCGGGTGACCCTCTAGCTCCGCGGCTTTCCCCCAAAAATGCAGCTGGAAATGCACCATGGGCTAAACTCGGATTTACTCTGGACAATTTAACATAGCAAACTGGATTCATCACCATAGTAGATTAAACCAAAGGTCAACTTGATCTTTTCAGCTACCAAAACATGGCCACCAGCTATAGCTTTCAGCTGTCAACTCCTCTTTTCATCACCAAACACATCTTTATGTGGTATCATCCACCGCATCGACGTCATAGACGGCCTTGGCAGGATCATCGAGGGTTGGAAGTCGGAGAGAACTACCCTACCCGCGAATTGGCCTAGATAGGCCATAATCTGTCAAGACATAAAACTTGGTTATAATGGTTAATACATGTTAATATTGGTTCATAAATGATGATTACTGATAGTTAATGAATGTTAATGATGCTTAGTGTATATAGGTAAAACAATGCCATTTTTACCACCCATGACTGGGAAGCGTAACCATACCACCTATTTCTACATGGTGATGACTGGGGGATGGTGTAATGGGCTTTCCCAATCATCCCCAAAAATCAGATGTCCAATCGAACGCGTGGTGTCCCCATGGTAATAGCATGAACTTGCATAAAGAAAACATATTCCAAGTAGAGTAAATCCCATGAAATCCAAGTAAGTTCCACACATTCCAATGAAGTTCCATTAAATTCCAATAAACATATCCATTAGACCCTGCAAAATCCCATGAAAATCCCATAAAACATGCGTGATTTTGCCTCAGAAAAAAATCTACCATCTGGCCTTTTAACATAACTATGGAACATCACCATTTTTAATAGGTAAATCATCATAAGTCATCTATAAATGGGCCATTTTCCATAGCTTTGTTAAATAACCAGAGGGTGCAAAAACTATACAAGGCCCATTTATAGATGGTTTACCTATTAGAAATGGTGGATCTTTCCATAGCAACTTGTTAAATAACCAGAGGTTTCACCAAGGCACAGGGAGGTGCTTCAAGGTCCAAAAGGCATAACACAAGGGCGCCAGCGCTAAGGCTTTCATGGTTCCCAAGGCGCCCAGCGCCTTGGGAAAAGCCCGAAAGCTCAGGTCGGTCTTTTGTTGGGATTTTTCAGTTGGAAAATGGTCACTTTGATGTCGAAAACTGAGGATGGGTGGGGAAAAACAGTGAACAGCTCACAGTTTTGATGAGGAAAACCATCTGCAATATGGATATATAAAAGATATCAATGCGGGATGTTCAACCAGGTCCCAGGTTAGATTATGTGAAATTATTGGGCGTCGGAGAAGTTTGGGATTGGTCTATGGTTCATCTTCAGGGTCTCAAACAAGAAAAAAGCAGTTCCATTGGCCAGAAAAAATGCATTACCATCTGGTTATGACTAACATAGCCATGGAAAGATCCGAGATTTTTAATAGGTAAACCATCTATAAATGGGCCATGTTCCATGGCTATGTTAAACAACCAGAGGGTAAGTTTACTGGATGTTGGCAGCCACATGCTGACACCTAAACTGTATGTGTTCATGCTTTGTTTCTCTGGGATCACCGGAGGTTCTCCGCCCCTTTTCCGTGTCGGCGCAGTGGTGCAGCAACTGCCAAGAGGCTGGGAGAAGCAGCAGCTGCAGAATCAAACCGAGCCCTGCGGACATGGACCCAGCTGGACTGTGGTCAACATGAAGGTTTTCTTTTTCTCGCTGCAGAGCTCACGGGTAATCATGTGACTTTATATAATAATAAAACTATAATATAAATTATACATATATATATATAATAACTATTATATAACATATATATGTATACACTAATAAATATATATATATAAGGCATCCAACAGCTCCAGGGATATCAGGGATATTCGCCATGGATGACATCCAGTATTGAAGAATTTGTATGACAGTGATTGCCAATGTAGGTGTCTATCTGTGGCTCGTTGGCTTGTCAAAGTTCACGCATCATGCCAAGGACTGATTGTTTACTTAGGGCCTTGATCAGCTATCAGCTGTCAGCTACTAGCTACAACTTATGCCATAACAGTTATGCGTCTTCATCATCATCATCCTCCTCATCCTCCTCATCCTCCTCATCCTCCTCATCCTCCTCACCATCACCATCACCATCATCATCATCATCATCCTCATCATCCTCATCATCCTTATCCATCACGGCCCATAATCACCCTTCATCATCCAGCATCATCCATCACAATCCAGTATCATTCAGCATCATTCGGCATCATCCATATTTGGAAGGATGCACTGGTAGAGTGGCACCCCAAACCCGTGTCAATGAAAAACAAACCGCAGTTGGGGCTACTGCAACATGCAAGTATGTTGAACCTATGTTCAAAAAATCATCTATGGATCATTTTTCCATTCAAACATCATTTATTGATGTGTCCCATTACCGTGTTTGACTACCAATCATGCGGTCAACTCTGGGGTTCTTCGGTCTCCAATCGCCGAATCTTAGAGATACATATCTGGTTGGTGGTTGAGCCCTACCATTGGTTGGTACAAAAAAAAACTGTTAATATTAATGGTTAATATGGTCAATGGTCATTATTAACGGTTAATGATGGTGAATAATAATCTGGTTGGTTGACCTAGCCCTCTGAAAAATGAGGGAGTGAAAGTCTGTCTATCTGGTTGGTGGTTTCAACCATCTTGAAAAATATGAGTTTGTTAATGGGAAGGATGACATCCCATATATGAAATGGAAAATAAAACAAATGTTCCAAACCACCTACCAGCTATATAATTCTAGATATACATATATCACTCTCTCTCCCTCTCTCTCTCTCTCTTTATTTAATTGTTATTTCACCCATCCGACTTGAGGGCGCATATGATCACTAGTAAGTGGTTTGTAACCCATACATCACTAGGGCATACCCTTTGAAACTGGATATGAATGGATATGATGGTTATGAACCACTTACTAAGTGGGATGCACATCCAAGCATTGATATCCAATCATTACAATTTTGTTGATTGTCCCATGAAGCTTCGTTTTTGTGAAACATTGGGCGATCGACACGTCGAATCCCATTCCCATAGATAATATAACCTGCATAAATATTATACATATATATATATATATATATCGATTATATATATTGTATATTATATATATTGTATATATATATATACACCATATATATATACACCATATATATATACATACATGTGTCCCCGGATTGTCCCATGATATCACCATTATATCACCTTAACCTGGATTAGAATATGGAATTATAGATTCGTTACTTTCTAATGGAATGACATATGATGAAAGAGTGAGATACATCCCATTACAATACTATTACGTCACCATAGACTTAGAGCGGATTGAAACAGGTATACATTCCCCAAAATCGACCGTGCCAAATAGGAGTGGGAAGAGTACTTGGCACTAAAAACTGTCGATCTTCAGCTTCGCAACTATTAAGTTGCCGGATATCTCCACTCCCAAAACTTAAAAAATCAACATAGAAAATCCCTTGAAAGGACCATTAGGATCACTGTGAAATCACCATCACCGTGAAATCCAGAGGGTAAATCCCATTAAAATCCCATTAACGTCCATTAAATCCCGTTAAAATCTGTGAAATCCCGCATGTTTTCCACCGTCGTTGCCTTCTCCCATGAAGGCGCTGGCGGCTAAGGCGCAGCCCAGCACAGCAGCTTCCGCGGTTCCAGCGCTGAGCCTGGAGCTGCTCACTTTGACAAAAAAAACGGTGTTTGCTTTATGGTGATATAATAAAGAATATAATATTATGATATATTGATATATCATGATATAATATAATAATCTAATATATATATATATATATATTATGATATATCAATATGTACCTTCTTTTAGTTAATCATAGTTATTTTTTTTTAATGGTGATATAATCAATACTGGGTGGTGGTTGACCTACCCCTCTGAAAAATATGAACGTCAATGGGAAGGATTATCCCATACATGAAATGGAAAATAAAAAATGGTGAAACCACCAACCAGGATAAATAGATAGATGGATGGATAGATATATATATATATATCACTAGAAATCAATAGATATAACCACTAGATAATCAAGTTTTGTGAAACATATTAATAACGAACACAAGCCCAGCTTAGATGAACATAGATGAACATACATATTGAAAAAAAAAACATTTGACATGTATGGATATCTAACTTTATGTTTTCAGAGATGTCAATAGGTCATGATTCAAACCCCAAAAAATGCATCAACGCACCAACAGGGCGAGCTTGACGTAGGATTCAAATGGGGGTTTCCATAGTCATGGGGGATCCCCAAACTCGATGGGTTTTTGATGGAAAATGACAATTTTTGATGGATGATTTAGGGATACCCCCCATTGGAAATCACCGAGTTTCCAGAATCATAGGGTCAGACTTGGCTATGTACCCGGCCTGGTAAACATGCAAAAAACTATGGAAAGATCCACCATGTCTAATGGGAAAATCCACTATTTCGACTGGGCCATGTTCAATAGCTACCTTAAATTACCAGGGGGTAATTCAGTGTCACGCGATCTCCTTTGTCGCCTCAAAAAGTCAAAAACTGAACTGCGAGACAGGAACCATCCCAATTCTGAACGGCTGTATCCTGAATAAGTTACCGTAATAATTTGGATAGCGCACCCGTTCTGAACGTCGAAACCAAGAAATAAGCAAAAACATTATATAATTATAATGAGTTGACCTTGGATCTGTCAAACTTCCGCTGGAATTAGCACAAACCACGCCCTACACTTCTATATGAATACTTCTTAGACAGGGATCCCCAAAAGAAGTCCTGAAGATGTCCTTTTTCTGGTGAACCATCACCAAAATTGCATGTGATTTTGAGGAGCTCACGTTTCCCTCAAGTTTTGTCCATTTTTTCCTCCTTCCGGCGACTCCACGGCGCCTTCCAATCTGCAAGGCGCTCGCTAACAGGATGCCTCTAAAACACCGAGGCCATGGTCTTCATCTTCCGGGGTGGAAAAACCCAAAAATTTGTCAATGGACAGGCCATTTCTCTTTTTGTCAATGGATGAAACCCCAAAAAATGTTCATAAACTCTTCGTTTTGATGAATAACATGCCATGAGAATCGGTAAAATTCACCTAAATTCAACGGTTCACGACCATTGAGCCACATATACAGATGCCTGAATGGTTCACCAAACTGAACTGTAATCAACCAAAATGTGAATGTCATGGGAATTAACCATCCAAATTTATTTAAAAGGTTCGCTCACTTGAACGAAGGTCATTTGGGAATAGTTACCCGGTTACCCTCCGGCGTCATCAAAGCGGCAATAGAAAATCACCCATTGATGACTTGATGACCAAAGGGTAAATCCACCAGTAAAAACACGAAGTGTTCAAATATAATCCCACTATGAAATACCATGAATATCGAATATCCCACAAATTGGCCCACACATATACTATTACATATTGTATATACCATTTAAATATTGGGTATTAACAGTGGGATAATAATGTTCTGGTATTACATATATATATATATACTATAATCATCTATTATCATATATTGTACATACCACGAATCCCAGTGATCCCCAGTGATCCACAAACACAAAGTCACTAAGTGACGTCCACTGGTTGCCCGCCTAGACTCAACTGACTCACCAAGTTAAAACCTTGGAGTTGCCACAGGTCGTAGCCGCCCAAGCTTAACGCCACCTCAACCAGCGGCACGGCACGGGTGAAGGGATGGCCGTACCGTAAACAAAAAGTGTTTTTGTTTTGGTGTATCCATTTTTTGGATACCTAACTTCGCTAAACTTATAGATCGAATGAGCTGGATGTAGATATCTGAGATTAGAATAGATTAGGAACACAAGGCAGAAAAGTGAGCTCTTGGGACCTCGTAGCTTTGCTTTTGGGGCCTAACCTAGTGCTATCTAAGTCAGGCATCCGCAATCACCTCTAACCACGCACATGTTATATATATATATATAGACATACAGTAGACAGAAATTCACATGCTAGACCGCGACGACGTCGTCCCTATGTGCCTAAAGAAAAAACGCAGAAACTCATGGTATATCAAATCACCAGTACATACATTATCAATATTAATCATCATTTGTGTGTATAGATACCCCCTGGTAAATTAACTATAGCTATTGAACATGGCCCATGTAATTAGTTGATTTACCTCTTAAAATGGTGGCTTTCCATAGCACACTGTTCGTTTACCAGAGGGTACCCATCATTATTACCATCATTATTACCATCAAAAATCATGATTACAGTTACTAACATCATAAAACATTTACATACATTTTATCATCATTACCCATCCTTGTTGGTGTCTTGTTGGTGTTAGTGTTACCCTCTGGTAAACATACACAAAACTATGGAAAGATCCACCATTTTCAATGGGAAAATCCACTATAAATCACCATTTTCAATAACTATGTTAGTCATTACCAGAGGGTAACTCCCATTAAATCACTATAAAATCCCATTAAACCACAATTAAATCCCATTAAACCACCATTTTCCTATGGTTTTCCAAACTGCCCGGCTGCAGTCACCATCACCACACCGAGTGACCCCCCGCATGGCCAGCGCGCAGGCCGCCGAGGCCAGGCACAGGGCGAGGATCAGCGTCTTGGGCGATGACAAGCGAAAGAAGAGGCTGGAAGACAGCAGGGCGGCGCCTGGCCATGACTGAAAAAAGGTGACTTTGTTTCATGGAGTTTCCGGAATTTCATGGAGTTTAAAATGGTTTAATGGTGGTTTTTCATGGTGGTTTAATATGGTTTAATGGTGAATTCATGGTGAATTCATGGTGGTTTCATGGAGTTTTGATATGTTTTGATGGGAGATTTCAGTCAACAATGAGGATTCTAATGCAGATTACACCATTGAACAGCAATCCCATTCACCAATCCTATTAAACACCCCCATTGTATGGCCCGAATTATATGGTTTCATCCCCTACTAAAGCATGGTTTTCTGGGGGTGGTGTTGAATATTGGAGGGATGGGATTAAACTGATTAAACTGATTAAACTGATTAAACATGTAGATGTCATGGGAATTTTACGAAGGGTAACATAGGGATACATAAGGTAAGTGGATGATAAGCCATGCCCTGTGGTAATTAAACATAGCCATGTTCATCCATGTTCATCCATTTGAAATTTGGCTGTGTTTGATTACCAAACGATACAAAACTGGTGATGTTTGGATGTCCATCCCACTTAGTACCCCCTGGTAAACATACAAACAACTTTGGAAAATCACCATTTTTAATATTTAATAGGTAAATCACGGTAAATCATCATAAATCAACTATTTCTATGGGCCATTTTCAATAGCTATGTTAGTTTACCAGAGGGTAATTGGATTTGAAGCCAACTGGCTTATCATCTGGGGATTATCGCCATTCGGCCCGGCCTAGCGCCATGTGGTGGTCGGTCAAACTGTGGCCATGCAGCGCATGCAGCAGAGGCAACAGGGCCAACTGCACGGAGAGCAGGAGCCACGCCAACGTGACGCCTGCTTTGCTCCAGCTTTCAATGGGAGGACCTACGAATCATGGACTTAAGCTACTTGGATTTGCTTAAGGAACTGGAATGACACCAATATTTTCCATAGATTTCCCAAGTGGATTTCCCATAAAATCACAAATCGTCTTCAGCAAATCCAAGATAGCCCATATTTTCCCAGCTGGAAGCATCCATTGATGGTGGATTTTCCAATATTTTCCATGAAATCCTATGAATAGCTTATTGATTGTTGAAGCGAAAATTCTGCGCCTGCCAGCGACAACCAAGCCGGGATGGGCAGCGGCGCCTAAAAAAGCCACTTTTGCGATTGGGAGCTGCTGGTGTTTGGGTGAAAATTTGGGAACCCCAAAAAAATATGGTGGCAATGTGGAAAATCCAGAAAAAGAAACTACAAGTTGGGGATCGTTATCGGTAGTTATGGTGAACATTTTGGGTCCCAAAAATTGGAAGGTACATTGACATGATGGTCCAAAAATATGCAAGCAAGGCTGCAGCTCGGACTCGGGCGAAGGACATGGCATGACATGGCTATGCTCAAAATGCGACGTTCAAAACATTCAATCAAAAGGACATTTGAGGCCAATACTATCACTAAAAACACAAAAACTATATGAATTCCTGCACAGTAACCCCCAAAGGAAGTTAGACACTATGATTTAACTACCACTATTTGGTTCAATGGGAATTCCAGGATCCTAAATTGGAGGTATACTAAGTATACAATATAAGGCAATCTTTTGTGGGGATATTCCCTTACATAGGCCTTATATAGGCCTTACGGTAGCATTTTTGTTGGGATTCTTTTTGGTGGTCGCATGATCAGCGACCTGCGCTTCGTCAGGCACTTTTCGCTCAACCTGCATGGCTCGGTTAAGACAAGTCTGGCTGTCATCTCACTGGCCTCGTATAACAACCAGCAGGATTGTACAGTACATTGGATATAGTATATTATAAAACATTGCATATACATATATATATATATATATAATTATATATATATATATAAACGTGTATAATGTACACATGATGATGGCAATGTTCTTGGTGTTGTTGTTGTTGTTCATGATGATGATTATTATTATTCTGATTATTATACATTTTTATTAAGATCACGATCTGCAAGACCGCATGTTGGATCGCAATACCATAGAATCATCAAACAACAGGGGGTCAGTAGCTGCTACCCCCGAACATTTGCTGCAGGTCTATGGAAAACAATCATCCGATACCCTTGACATCATTCATATGACCCATACAGCAATACATGAATTTCATCTTTACCGTCCATACCATTCCGGAGCTGCAGACACATTTGTAGCCATATTTGTGACATATATGTGTGTATGTGTATATACATATATATATAAATAAATATATATATATATATATATGTATATGTATATGTATATGTATATGTGCACATGTAGACCGTCACATAACCACAAAGTGAACATGAGCAATAGAAGCATGAGCAATAGCATCACGCAATTTCGACAAACTGTTCTTCAAAACATTTTCTCAAAAGCAATCCCTAGCGAACAATTGTTCCCCCCCACAGACGTCCCGGATGTCCATCCAATCTTTCGGTATCAAAATCCAATAACAATAAACACAGAAATCATATGGCATCATCTAATCTTCCAGGAAATCTTCACGAAATCCTTCAAAGTAATAACAATCCTCACTAATTGAGTTCGCTTAAAATCTTGATTTTATAACTAAAAACAAAAAATCGAAAACAAAGACATCTCAGATCTCCTTAAGTTGCTTTATTTCCAATTGTTATCCCAATAACCCAATATAAATTATATATATATATACATATACATATGTGTATATATGTAAATTGTATGTATATATAATATAATATCATATAATATAATATAATATAATATATCTATATATGTATACCGCTGCTCTACCAACCACCATTTGCCGTTCCACTGGGAGCCTGTGGAACGACCCAATGGTTGGCCATGGCAAAGTGCAAGGTCGACACCGACAAGGCACCCAGGGCCAAAGCTAAGCGCAAGGCGTCCTGGGGACTAAGCAACAGCGCTGGAAAACGCTGTCAGGATGTGTGTTTAATCAAGGAAAAGTAGGTGGTTGAACATGCTTAAGCAACAAAATCTGAGGTGATGATGGTGATGTAACTATGCTTAACTGACACACATGGTGGCCGAATGAAAAAGGTGTGATTAGATGAGAAACCAAGAAAATTGGAGGTTACTTGTCATTAAACATTCACAGGTTTACTATGTAAACAACAACGGTCGTTTCCCGTTTTGAAAATGATCTACATTCATGGTGGGTTTAATGGCAATGGAAAACCGACACAAACGGATGTGTTCTCCCATCAATGTTGGCTTAACAAAAACCTTTTGTAAAACCTGTAAATGATCAACTTGCGGAGAGCAAAAATCACTGCCTTCAACTGTCTCCTTAAACTAATGATTGTTGCTTGGGACCAGCCAACTCCGGCAATGCGTTAGGAGCTCATTGCACGCCTGAAAAAGACATTTTATTTTTTGGAGGCAACCGCAATTGGCAGCGGCTATTATTAATTAATAGTAGCTAACGGTAGATATAACCATTATGTAATCAGTATTAATTAATTGTTAAAATCAAACATATGAAACCACATGTGGCATATGAAAACGCAATGTCATTGGAAACCGTGCGTTGTTTGACCGTGGAACTGCGTAGTAAGTCACAGTTGCCAGCACCTATCAAGGTGATCCCGCAAGCGCTGGGATGAAGGATATCACTATCTCCCGGTTAGGAGGGGGAACATGCTAGTCCGTCCACTTCCCCCTAGATCCAAACATGTCACCGCATCATGTCACTTGATCATCTCACAGATTGATGATCAAAATAGCTAATATGGGTGTGTCTGAGAGGTACCCTCTGGTATTTTCCCATTAAAAATGGTGATTTTCCATAGCTACGTTAAATTACCAGAGGGTATGCCCCCAAAATAGCAATGTCATCATGAAAATACGATGAATCCAATGGATTTGACCCCACAGAGCTCCCAAGGGTTTCCACCTCCGGCAGGGTCAGTGAAGTGATGCTAGGCCCCAGTAGGACACCGTAGAAGGCCCCCGCCACTCGCCAGCCTGGACAAGGGCCGAAGTTTCCACATGAACGGATAGATCTCCTCCAGTAAATCAACATAGACCCTGAGAATACCCAATTTCTCATGGAAAGTGATGGTCCAACACCGGACTGCTGGCAAGGTCTACGTTTGTTTTCTGGATAGTCAGGATAGATATGGGCCTTTATGCCATTTGGAATTTTGAATTAGCATGACCATCCAACCCTTTCAGTGCTGAGGATCTGAGAAAAATCAAATGGCTTTGTTGAGGATGTGCTTTGCTAGAAATGAGAAGTCACATAACTAGAATTATCCATACTGGCCATACTGGTAGCAACCCTGACAATCAACAAATCTATACAAATCTGATAAATCAGTTTCATCAAATATAAATATGGCTAATTCAACGAGGATATGGGGGTTTCCTATGGTTTCTGGGGTGCCCCCAAATCATCCAAGTCATGAGACCTTTTTTTTTTCGCATTGAAACCTACAGTTTTGGGGCACCAAAACATTTTAGGAAACCTCCTAAAATAAGTATAGTCTTCCCCAAATAGATGCCAGGACGTAGATCATCAAATGAGCAGGGATTTAATGGGATTTACTTGTCCAATCTTTTCCATCTCTCTGGGAATAACTTAATATAGTTGGCCATATACTCCATCTATGGACATATTTCTGTTTGGCTATGGGTCAAAAACCCTGGCACCTGATGAACCCCAAAAAAGATCAAAATAGCCGGTAAATGGATGTTCATCCCATGAATCCCATGTTCATCCAACTAAAATTGATAAATAATTGGCCCATCCCCATTTCAACATCTGATGTGTTTTTTTTCCACCCAGCCTCCCCAGGAAGGATCTCCATGCAGCAAGGTGCACAGCAAAGGCACCTGGTCGACATGCTCTGCCACGGAGAAATAGAGACATCAACCATGGAAACGAGGAATAAAGCAACAAAAGCATGGAATTAGAATTAGTTATATAACTATAAAACACATATTCAAAAGATTCAACCAACAAAACAGGAATTAACAACAAAATTGGAGATTTAAATTGGCACAAACGGGGATTTCAGCAACAAGCAAGTGTTTTTTTGTTTGACAACTCGTTCCTTCCAAGTCCATCATAATCCAGTGCGTGATAATCATCTTCCTCATTAAATTTGAGAAAGGTTAGGGTGTCACCTCCTATTTTTGAACAGACCCAGAAATTACTGTATTGCTTAAATAGCGTATAGCACCATGATTTTTACATTGAACTATCACTACTTGTACATACATATGTATTGACATATTGATATATCTACATAAAATCATGTATTCATACTACATACACATATGTACATATGTTTTTGCAAAGCTGTATGCTATATGTAAATAAATATGTGTAAATTTAGATCTATCTATCTAATCTAATCTAATCTTATCTAATCTATCTATATACACAACAGATACATACACACATGCACACACACATACCCTGTCATACTACGGTTGCTTTTCAATCTTACAACCACCGGCCGCTCCGAACGCTAAACAAATCGGCCCTTTCTCCGCCTTGATGAAGGCACCCGCCAGGGCGGCCCAGTGGTACGACAACAGGGACTTGGGAACCAAGGCCTAAGATCGGATGGCTGTATGGTCATGCAAAGATAATCGATATATATATATATATATATGTAATAATGATTGTTTTATATTTATGATTATTATATATATATATAATCATATATAATCATATATATTATATGTGTGTATATGTATCTGTATATATAATATGGTGTATATGGGTCCAACCTACAACATCATTGGGAGCATGGAGGGGAGGAGTTAATCAAGCAAATGGTGAAAATGTAAGGGCTGTTGGACATGTCTCACACATCGAACTTCACTAAGCAGAAACACGGTATCGAACTTGATTAGCCTAAAAAGCGTGACCGTGACGATGAAAGAAACTAATCCCAGAATTGGCGTTAGGGAAAAAATACAGGACACCCCCAACATTTAGCTGGTGAACAAACAATTGGTTGCAGGCTGCAGGTTTTCCCAAGAACACCAACCCAGTGAAAAGAAGAAGCACACGCTAATCCACCAATAATTTCTGCAATTCCGATAATAAACCTCCCTCCAATTTTGGATGATTATGCGCTGAATAAATCTGAATACCACCAATTTCGGTGTGGTATAGTTTGATTCTTATCAAAACTCATAGGTATACCCACTGACCATCGCATTGTTTTTATTCGACATAACCCCAGAGCCCCCACGCCACCATCGCTGCCGACGGTACCAGTGGTGCTGACATAGCGAGGCCCAGGGCAGAAATGCTGCTGGCGGCTCCCAAAGAGCGCTGCAGCAAAGGCAGCCTGGCAATCCAAGTGAATGGGACATTTTTGAGAGGAAACACATGGTGGTGTATGGTCACCCCTCCCATGCAATGTGAATCCAAACATAGTGGATATCCTATGTAAATCTCTATGAACATGAATTGATGACCATCGCCCATCGCAGAATATGAGTATTTGTCTAAACGATCAAACTTTTGACCCTGGCTCGGAAGTGTTCTTACATTGGGGGAGCACAAGTTATTGTTTGTCATTTCAAAGGTAAGGAAACCAATTGGGCTTGGGGTACTCCAAATTTAAGACTTACCCATATGGATATAAACGGTTTATAAACGTGATTAAAGGAGACCTCCAACCAATCGTTAGGACACAATCAATCAAACGAGAATGGGGGGCAAATGGTGAAACATAGACAGCTGGAGACATATACGGACATATCAGCGAGGTCTTGGGGATTCCATTTTTCGGCTGTTTCAATGTGATCGAAAGTCAGAACCATCCAGTAAAGCAATCTACTGTCTCACCATGTGTTCTTTTTTCTTGTGAGGGCAAATAACGCCAAGCAATCCATTTAGGCAAATAGATCATCCGCAAATGCTAAATCCCCTATGTAGACTTAAGCCATAATGCAATATATTCTACATCAAAAACTGTTTAGCATGGCGAACTGGACAATCACCTAATATTTAAGGTCTGTGACGTTCATCAAACGAAATGGTTTCATTGCTACAGCAACTATAAATAGGCCATTGCTTCCATAGCAAATTGTTCGTTTACGAGGCAGATAAAATTATGCCATCCCTGGTATCCTAGTTTGAATCATCCATACTAAAGCCACCTGGAGATTCTATCTCTGTTTCTTTCCCACGGCTTTTTCCCAATGACATTTCCATATACGCACAGCTCCCCAGCTCCGTAACGCGGCCCCAGTGACAACAGTGCCGCAACGGCAAAGCCCAGCACCGGTCGCGCCAAAAATACCATGACCTCCCGGGAGGCGATGGTTCGATGGTTGGGCTTCGGATGATGGGAATCCCAAGAAATCCAGGCACTTGGGAATGGTAATACACCTGCATTTCACCAATTTTTTGCAGCAAAAAATGGTGATTGAGCCAAAGAGAATGGGATTTGAGCAGCATGGAGATTTTAATGGGATTTAACCGGCGAAATGTGGTCACTTCACTTAACCAACAAAGATTGGGATCTGGCCAGCAAAAAATGGTGGATACCATCTATAAGCCGGAGGTTTACTGGGAAAACCATGGAACTGAATTGATGATTTTTAAGGGCTCATGCAGACTCATGCACCAATGTTACATGGTTATGGAAAGCATGACCCATTTGTACATGTTGTTTTAATGTTTAAACATGTTGCACAACATGTGATTTTCCATAGCTATGTTGAATTACCAAAAGTTAGAAAAAAGTGTTGAAAATGGTGGTTTTAATCCCACACATATATAGCAAGTATCTCTCATTGTTATAGTCAGAAAAATATTGATAGTACTGTGTCAATCCATGGAGATATCACGGGATGCGCTTGGAGCAGCGGCAGCTCCCTTTCTGCCGTTTAACGAGATTTCACCTGGGATTTCCGTCGCTAAAGCCAGGTTTGATTGCAAAAATCATCTGTTCCTCCAAGAAAGGGATGATTACACCATATTACACCCGTGGATCTTCATGTGGTATTGGCAAATAAGTCATGGCGCCATGGCCCTGGTCGCCAAGGACCAGCTACCATGCAAGGCTGGCGCCCTAAGTAGCTCTTAAACGACAGGGCAAGCCTAATCCATCCGCGAAATGGTATGTTTGCGTATCAAACATGCCATATCACAGAATACCATGGCATTTAATCATTTCAATCCCTCCTGTATTATTAACCCATCAATGATAACTGATATGTATACATATACATATAACATTATATAACTAATATTATACATACATATATACATATATATACAGTATATATATATATATATATCTGTGTGTGTTCCCATCAATGATCTTAGTGATGCTTGGATGCAGAAATCTCTGACCCGACCCGTCCCCAATAAGCAACTCACGCCCAAGGGACGCTGGTGTTCGCGTCCGCGGTGGGCAGGATGGATTCAATGCAGCTGTGGAGGGCCAAGACAAGGGAGGCGGAGGCCCTTGGCGCCGCTGATCATGGGAAAATATGTAAAGTCAATGGGATACTATGATCTACTGGGAATATGAATGGGAATATGATGGAATCTAATGGAAACTAATGGAATATACCCTGCTACGACCATCATAATCTTAGGATAATGAGGACATGGGATCCCATACCTACATGGGATAATGGGGATAACGGAATATACCATATCAAATAGGATTAATAACTAAGAAAATTAGTGGGAAAAAAGAACTTAACGATTTAACCATCAATTAGCCAATTATGGGGATTAACCATCAATTATATATATATGGATTTGACCTTCAATTATAAGGTATATAATACGGATCACTAATGAAGCTAATGGTATAGTAATGGAATAATACCAACCATCCTAGGGATATCATGGGAATATTCTCATGACATATACTGAAAATATCCTGGTGATTCCATAGAGGCAATGGTATGTCATGAGAATATCATGGTAATACCATGGTATTTTTTTAATGCAACGGGATGTCATGGGAATACCCGCTCTTTGTTTTCTCCCTTGCCCCCTGAACTTCAAAAATCCCAAGAGGTTATACCATGGTAAAAAGTAGGGGACCAAGCCAAATATGTGTTTAATCTCATTGTCATATAGGGGGATGGAGGCAGCAATTAAATCATATTAAATCAATCAACCACTCAAAAATGCGAGTGGCATTAACATTTGAGTCATCAAGTTCTAGTGGCTTGAGTTGTTAAAAGCGCCCCGTGACTTCCTTCACTTATTTCTAAAACATTCAAAAGTTCCAGGGTAAATCCTCAAGTTCGACACCCAAATGTGCAAGGGTCCATGGGTATGGTATACCCTCTGGTAAACTAACAGTTTGCTATAGAAAATCACCATTTTTAATAGGTAAACCATCTATTTATATGGGCCATTTTCCATAGCTATGTTATGTTAGTTTACCAGAGGGTATGGTGTATGGTCATCTATCCCATGGGAAGTCTGACAATGGGTTGATGACCGTCTCTCTGGGCAATACCTCCCATCCTAACGGATGATGATCATTTGTCCTATTTCAAACAGCCATATCTGGTGGCCCAATCTTATCCAATTTTCACATTCAAGGGGTTGGTGTAAGGGAACATCTTAACCGGATGCCATGGTTTTCCCCATGGTAGATATGGTAAATCCAACGAGCAATGGTAAATCACAAGCAGTGCCATAAACCACCCATATGGATTGATGGGTCAGAAATCCCACCCGACATGGAAAATGTGGGGATGGTTTACTATTATTGCTTTGCTAAGATTAAACATCAGAACCTATATACTTCCTACATTCCTCTATAGTTCCTATCGAAATGGTTTTATGCAACCCCCCCATGTGTGAAACCGGCAGACTTTTTGGCTTTTACCGTGGGAACCAAGCTTCGTGATCAGGACGCCGGCCCTGCCGGGCTTGTCGGGCGCCATCATCTGGGCCTCGTAACTTAGGGGTGATGGAAGAATTCCTGCACAAGTTGGTCAAACCATGGTTATGATTGGTGAAAAAAAGATGAAGAAACCATAAAACCATGAAAACCATGAAACCATGGTTTCACAGTATCACCGGTAACCATGTAACTATGAGAAGTAGTTGGTAACTATGTGTATATTCCAACTGTATAAACCATGTGTATAACTAGTTGGTAACTATTGGCAACTATGAAACATTGTACAGTAATTGTAAAGAAAAAAGCAACGGGTGATTTTTTTTTTTAATATTATAACGCATTAATCATCTACCATGGTGACAACTTCCATAAGGTCTGAATGTATTCAACAACTTTCAAATTATATAGGGTGATTACATATTTGAAACACATGGATCTATATAACTATTTTCATAACAATTTCTAAACTGAGCACAGTGATAACTTCCATAATTTGGGTACATGGAAGTTGCAGGGTAAAGTTGGTAGGTCCATGGTGATAAACTGCCATCACTTGGGGTGTAACATGGAGTGTAACCCAACTTCTGCATGGAATGTATGGTTAGACATCCACATAGAAGACTGGAACTGAAGCCCTGAAGAATGGGGTCGCTGTGAAACCTACCCACTTGGTGTGAACAGAAAGTGGTTGAAACCCGGTTGTGAGTCGTCCCATTTCTTGGCAATATGTTCCGTGGCTGAGACCAGTTTCATGAACATATGGAACATTCCACCAAGTATAGATCATTTGCCTGGAACCTCTTTATTTTTGCATGGCGTGCCATCTAATTACAAAAAAATGTAGCTTTGGGCTAGACCATTTTTTACCCCAAACCAAGGACAATAGTATTGCTGGTGACTTCACATCAAACACTGGTTGAACACATCCACAAATTATACAACCCCCAAAAAAACTGAATCATGTCTGTTGTTCTTTGGCTAGATCCCTACAGTTCAAGGTCAACTCTTTTTCAAACATGGAGGCAAATGCTCAATCTCCAAGCCGCATCCGTTGGTTAAAGAGATGCCCATCCCAGATCATCCCAGATCATCCCATGGCCTTCGCCCCAAAAGTCACCGATTTATCACCTCACCGGAGGCGCCAAACAGTTTGAACACCGGACGGTGGTGAAAAATCGGGAAGTTGAGCACACAAAAGCTGCCAATCAAAAAAGGCCTCAAATAAGAAAATGGGGATTTGACTTGAGTTGAAATGAGTAGCAACTGTTTGGTGAACAAACATTAGGGTGTAAAGGTGCGTGTCTGCCGCGAACTTCAAATACAATAACTGATTGGAGATGATTCTCCATGTTTGGCAAAGGGTCGCAGCTTGAGGATACCTTCAAAACATGATGATCAAACCAAAGGAAAGCAGCATCATTGCGCCCGGCAACAAAAATCTGACGCGGGGATCGCGTCTTTCCGGGGCCTTCTCAGACTAGATTTCATCACAGGTGGATCTGAACGGCAATGCTAGTAAAGCAATAATGACAACCCATTAATAAATTTGGAGGTGGTTTATTATTGCTTTATCATTACACATCTCCTGTGTCTGGGTTATGGATGGTTATGGGGTACCATCCTACCTTCGACACACCGGCAGCACGGCGCCTGACATGGACATTCGGTGGCCACCGGCCGAAGGGCCCGAAGGGGTTCCGGGCCGTGATGGCAGCCATGGGCTGGAGCCAAAGAGTGCCGGAAAAAAAAAAAAACTTACAAGACCTACAACATGGCCTTCTAACTTAGGTGTGCATCCCATTTAATCCATAAATAGTTGGGGTGTAAATATGTATATATTCATATATATATATATATTTATTTATTTATTTACATGTATATGTATATAGTTATTTAAAGTTATATATAAATATTTACATATTTACATATTTACATATACACATATTTACACATATATATATATGATTTTATCTATACATCTCTCTCTCTCTCTCTCTCTCTCCCTCCATCGCCTTCTCGAAGAGTTCAGCAAAGCTAAGGGCGAATGAAAAACAACCGCTCCACCATATATATATATATATTATATATTATATATTATATATATACATATATGCAAAGATTTACATATATATGAATATTTACATATATAAATATTTATAGATAGATAGATGGGTTCTATGATGGCTACTGAAAAAAAAAAAACGTGATACCAAGCCAAGGGTTTTGATGGCACACCAAGGGATCACCAGCTGCAATAACGAACCCAATGAATAATTGGCAACCAACATGGCAATGTCGAAACATAAGCGACAACAACAACAACAAATACGAATTACTTGGTTTATACATATATGCATAGCATATATACATATTATATTAAATATGTCAATATGTATATATATATATATATCTATATATCTATATGCATATTATATACTCTTATCATATGTACAATGTACGCATGATGCTCCCTTGGCAAGTTAACCTATGGCCCAACGTCGTGGAAACTGAAATCCCCACAGCGTGACCCACGCCTTCATCTTCCGCCTCAGTCATGGTGGACGTAAAATCCACCGATTTGACTGTCAGATGTTTGTGGTCTACCCCATTTTCATTCACGCATTTTATCTATGGAGATATGATGATATGTGGGCATTGCGATGGAAACTTTAGTAAACCTCTTGCATTTTGACAAGACATATGGTAACATCAAAAGTTACATTCATGTTTCTGAATATATGTCCTGTCCCCATGCTGTGGCTTACATACACCCCAAACATGTTTGCTACCAGGTGGCATCCAGGATACCCCCAAATGCGGCATGGAACCCTGAGAAGCGCAGGACAATGTTCTATGGTCCTTTCTGAATGGTCAATCTTGAATATTTGTTGTTGATCTTCACTCGTCGATGGATCTTCTTCTTAGGCTCCCCACGTATACCCGCCCCCCTCAGCAGTCAACCGGGTTCCGCACCTCCTGTTCTTCATTCGGCCTCATAGCTTGTTGTTGTTTGAATGTGAAAATCCCAAATGTGATCGCCACCAAGAACAAAGTTTGAGAAACAATGGGGGTTAAGTTTATGAAGCCTGCGGAAATTGCAAAGTTTTTGAAAACAACCCTACACTAGCATTTCAAAATTTGGGGTCTTCGAACTTTGGCAGACTACAACTATGACAGACTATAACTCGAAAATCGCTTCAAGGAAGTGGTATACTACAACTCTGACAGACTTCTCTCTAACCGGTCTTTGGAAAGAGGCACCCATCACGAAACGTCCAGGGATACCAAAAGCATCTCCTGTAAAAACTCCTGGAGGAATCTGCCCTCACCAAAGTTGGAGCCTTTCATCAGCAAGTGCAACCACCAGCCAATCATGACAAACATATGATACAACAACAGGATTAGCAACATACATATTTACTATCTGATGATTTTCCCAGCCATAAACCTCCATGGCTAGTTCAGGGATTTCCCAGACAGCCATGTTTGATGACACCGGAAGGGCATATTCCACTAATTATCAGAATATATGTATATATATGTAAAATACTATTATCTGTCATCTATTGAACATTCATCGTAATCAAAAACTAAAAATAATAATAATCATCATCATCATCATCATCGTCGGCACCATGACCATGACCATGACCATCATCAACATCACCACCATCATCCTCACCATCACCATCACCATCACCATGAACCATGAGTAGTAACCATTGTAATCCCAGTTAATAGCATTATCAACATAGATCATCATTGTCCAGTTAACACATCTCCATATTGCTTCTGAGTCATTACCCTGGCTAGTAAGCCCACGAAGTCTCTTATCCCATTAAATGGAGGTATAACTATGGTTCTTAACGATGGCATCCCATTATTGCTAGGAGCCCCTGCTCATCGCTCAAGGAATGGACGGAGGAATGACCAAAGCTCTCGGACTGGGGCGACCGTTTCATCATGGAAAAATCATGGAGAAGTGATGAAAATTTAGAAGTCAACCACTTCACCAGTGAGAATATTGTTGTAGTGAAGAATCAATGTTTCAAATGCTTTTTTAATGCAGTTTCCCTTCGAATTCTGGGATTCATCCAATCATATCTGTCAGGATGCTGTATGCAAGATATACAATGATTGATAGTATAATTATATACATAGGCTTACGACCATACTTGTTGGTTTAGCCCCGATTAGTTTGGGGTCGAACAATCCCTAAACACATTTGACTTCAAAAATGAAATGTGGATATTTTACTCCACCATACCATGTTGGGGAAGGGGGAACATTTAAACATGTACAAGTTGGGTGGTAGTTGCAGCCCCGATGCATGGGCCAAAATAGCCGGGCAAATGGCTTTGGAGCCGGACCATTCATCTCTTTGTGGTTTTCTTTGGCACTGATTGTTGCAACCGGTCACATGGAAACTGGGTAGGTGGATGCATAGATGAATGCATATATATATATATAAATATCACACACAATTTTGGTTGACAATATGTCCACGATACATTGCTTGTATACGCTTTCTCTCCCGCATTTCTTTCTCCTTCCCATTTCAAGGGATCGAATGGGTGGTCAAAATCATGCACCCAATTGAGCCAAGTTGGTAAGGTCATTGGTACCGTCCAGTAAACTTGATCAACAACTATCACTATCAATAGGCCCTAGAAGTTGGGTAATTTTTTAGCCCTTCCCCATGAGTTGTTCGGGATTTTGATCCCCACATCTCCTCACTACTGACAATATTCAAGCATATGCATCCCCAATATTCTGATGACTAGACTGCACCATGCCTTGCATGCCTTTGTATCCCAATTACCATGGCACCTTGGCCAATCTGATTGGTGCTCTTCAAAAGACAGGCTTTGAACTTGTTACCCTTCCAGTCGGTTTTCCCAGTCATGGTGGAATCCCATGAGCTCTCAGTAAATTCATGCATCTTTCAGTTAGTAAAATGCTAAAAACATATTTCAGTGGATAAGCAGCAAACATATATAACCAGTGAGCATAGCAATGTATAAGCAAAAGTATAACCGAACAAAATTACCTTTGGCACTCAAACATGGCTAGCTGGAAAATCGCCCGTTTAGTTCGATGGGTTTCCCATTTATAGATGCCCATTGATATAGCTCAGGCATTTCCAAGCCGGCCATGTTTGATGATACCAGAAGGTACCCATTATCATATGATCATACTCAATCATGGAGTATCTCAAAAAAACACCATTGCTTTCTGCGTTTTCCCAATTATACTGCCAATTGTATCCAAAAAAATATATCCAAATAAACCCTATGGATCCAAGTACCTTCTAAGGAAGTACTAAGTACTAGTATGTAAGGGTTGATTCAGGGGTTAAAATGGGCTAGGCACCTTGTCAAATAGCATTTGGATCCACATTGAAAAACAACAAAAAAACGTTCATGAACGATATTTGATATCACAATTGTTTTATGCAATTTTCATATCATTAAGTATTCAAACAATGATGAATAAGTATAAATACATAATTTATATATATATATATATATGTGCATATATATATATATATTATACATATGTAGTCAATGTATATACATATATATATATATGAGCATGTAATACTGCACAAATTTCATCATTCATATTTTATGGATAGCCTCGCCTCGCCCTCCGACTCCTCGGTGACACACTGCGAGCCCGAGGCAAGGCTCGGAGTCCTCACGGCGAGGGAAATCATCACTGACCCGGTTAATGGTTAATGGTTATGGTTATGGTATTCAGCTGGTTGAACGGGAAATTTACAGGAAACAATACCCCCTGGTAATTTAACATAGCTAGTGAAAATGACCATTTATAGTGGATTTTCCCATAAACAATGGTGATTTCCATAGCTATGTTAGTTTACCAGAGAGTATATTGTTTATTAATGGTTAATGGTTAATGGTTATGGTTTATAATGGTTAATGGTTCATTAAGTGATTAATGATAAATATATGATTAACTATGTTTATTAATGGGTAATGGTGATCATGAATATTGCCATATATATATAGTGTTTATTGGTTTATATTAATATAATCTGATTAAGATTCCTGTTATTATGATAATCATCAATCATCATTAATATATTGTTTATTAAACATTGCCATGATTTCATCATGATGATCATCAATCTGGTGAAAATATCATACATTATCAATCATTATCATAATTCAATAACCTGAAATAAGGCTTGTATTAGGGATAATTACCGTATAATTGTAAAAATAAAATAGAGGAAACAAATAAACAGTGAGGGAGAACAGTGCGGTCGTTATAATTTACCCAGATCAATGTGTGATCGAACTAATTAACATCCTGGAAACACGGAGCTACCCGTTTTGTGGGAACAAACACTTTTCAACGTTCATTTTTGGGGGTAACCCCTAGACTTTAATATCATTGAATCAAGACTTTGAACATCCAATAGCCTTCGATCCATATTTAAAAAAAAAGGTGCAATTTACACCAATTTACACATCTGAAACCATCTGAACTTCATGATGTTTCACCTTTGCCCGTCACCGACCTTGGCCTTTCGGTCGCCGGCAGTTCACTGAAGGCGGATCGAAACATATCCGACGCCGCCAGCGAGCGGCCTGGCGTCAACGGAGAGGTCGAGACTGGTTGGTGGTTTTAACATGTTTTAACCATATTGAAAAATATGAAAGTCAATGGGAAGGATGACATCCCATATATGGAAAATAACAAATGCCTGAAACCACCAACCAGTTTAAGTTGAATGTTAACCATAACTTATAGTTGACTTAATATTATAGATATGTACATTCTAAAGTGAACGCAAGTTTAAGTTGAACACATTGCACTTAACACAGTTGAGAGTTGTTTATGTTTTTTTATATGTATTTGTTTTCACCTGAATGAATCTTTAAAACACCGATTCATGATGGCATAATAATCAGATATGATAAATCGGCGGCCGTTTGTCCCGGTTCACGCCAACATTGCCAGAAGTGTTATAAATGCATGCCAATCAACCGATTGATCATGGCGCACAGGGTGCATCCAAAACAAATTCACATCATTCGCTATCATCACATAAGTGTATCTAGACAATTTATAATTTATCCGTGTATTATTTGTGTATTGGTTTGTTTGCCTTATATTGAAACTGTCCAACCCAATCCAAACCAGAATCATGACTGATTTTCAACAGCTGGGCGATGACGATGGGCCGAATCTGGTAGCACCTCCCCTCTTCACATCCCCCTGATAGTTTTGGATAGTTTGGTCGTGTGCGTGGGTTTGGGTGCTGGAGTGCCCAAATGTAGGTAGATGATGGTAGATGAAGTGATCGATATTCTCCATTCTTCTTACGTTGCTAGATCCTCAAGGCCTCAAGGTACCGCTGTTTCTCTTCAGTCGCAACAAATGGCATCCATTCAGGAGCAACTCAGCAGTTGCCCTCCCCACACAAAGGTATGCAAAGTAGTCGGCAAAGTCACCCCTACCAAGCCCATCCTGAATCCAAACCCAAGCGTTAGCTGTCGAAGTTCGCTTGGCAGTGTCACTTGCTCCAGGCTCTGATTGAACTTTTCACCCAGGGTGAGGATTTGAAGACCATCCGGCAACGTCACATCTTGCAGACGGTGATCAAACAGTCGGCCGAAAGTCAACTCTTGCAATCCATCCGGCAATTCGACACCCTCCAGGCTTCGGTTGAATGCATCGCCCAAGGTCAACCTGCGGGTGGGATAAACACCACCAGTAGGGATGGAACTTGGAACAATGTTCCGGCCTCAAGCTCTTGAAAACTTAATCATTGTGCCCCGCAAGAAAATACTCACACACAAATCAGCAAATCAAATATAGAAAATCATATGCCATTGTTCATTTTCACTCAACTTCAGGTGTACATAAAGCCATGCGGCACCTTTGCAAAGCAGTGGGTAGCTGCAACCTTTGCAGCTTCTGGTTGAAGCCACCCCCTAAGGTGAGGTCCTTCAAGCCACAGGGCAAGGACAGAGTGTCCAGGGGACCGAAGTCGCTATCAGCCAGGGTCAAACGTTCCAGGCTGCCGGGCAGGGTCACCTGAGCGAAGGTGCAAGTCACATATGGGATTTACCCCGTCACCATCCCCAAGTTTGAGGTTTATAACATTGGGTATACCATGGTATAGCCCTAGAACTGGGATGATGTCTCCAAATGCTTGGTGAATGGGATGGTTTGCTGTTGGGTTTACCATATTACTCTACTTGTACCTTGCATGAATCAGTCATATTGGCAAATAAGTTTAGGTGTCATAAACCTGTCTAACATATACTATGTTCCTATGCAAAATCAAGGGTTGTACTAGAGGGTGTGTTGACCCCACATTTATCTATGAATACATGTGACGCAAACACCTTTTCTTTTTTGCGGCTCACCTCTATGTTGTGTAACCAGCGTTTCATCTGATCTCTAAAGTTCCCCAATATGTATATATATATATATATACATGTATATAACTGTATATATACTTTTATTATACATTATATATCTATGTCCTATATTAAATCCTATTATATTCAAAATATATACATTACATATATTAAATATAATATAGTATTACCCTCTGGTTATTTAACATAGCCATGGGAAATGGCCCACTTATAGATGGTTTACCTATTAAAAATGGTGATTTTCCATGGCTACGTTAAATAACCAAAGGGCAATATTATATAATATGCGCAGGGATCATCATAGCCACCCCACTGTTTTGCAAGATATGTTCCCTCCATATTGGAATAGCACCGGCAAGCATCGTTCCAGTGAAGGAATCCCCGCCAGGAAGTCAACACGTATACGGTACGGAAAACCGATGGTGTCCCATGGAAAATGATGGCAAATGAAGCGGCTAATGGATCAAATGGTAGGTGTTCGAATGTGTTAATGTGTTCAATATCATTTCATATCCATGTTGGTTTACTGAAGGATAGATTCCCAGATTGTCCCATGATATGCTCACTGGCTGTTGCTCCTACCAGGTCCTTTTGATGGATTAGTTCACAGTTCTTGTTGCTATAAACACCATTTCTTCTGGGTAAATGATAAGCAATTTTTTGCCAAAATAAGGCCATTGCTGGGGATAATTCCGAATGATTCCGAATCCAACTCCCATGATTCCAGGCTTCGGTCACGACCTGAGGTCACTATCCTTTGCCCAACATGTTTCTTCACCGACCTCTTTGAAGCTTCGCTTGGAGGCTCCGCTGAAGGTCAAGCACCGCAGCTTGGGGCATTGCCCCAGCGCCGAACGTTCGGTGGCCCCCAGCACCAAGCGCTCGAGGCTGGGCAGGGCCAGGTGCTGCAAGGGTTGGTTGAACTCCTGTGGCTTTGGCTAAGCTATGGTCAAGTCATAGACACTTGTCTTACCCAGTTTAAGGATTTTAAAGTTACCCCCAAACATGCGGACAAATCGTTTTAAATCACTATTTCAGTATGGAGTTCTGTTTTCTATCTTTTTAGCATTTGCTATTTTTTGGAGGCATCCAATTTCAGAGAAACAGTTCTGGGATGATGGGCAATGAATCTAACCCATGAAACGTGGCTTAAACATGGTGAAATTGCGTTTTTTAATCGTTGTTTCAGAGATATGTCAGCTTAGAGTTTTGTTGGTTCATCATGGTTCATCTCATGGCTAACCTGAGCTCAGAGCTCAGTTTCAGCCCATGAAGCAATTGAAGTGTTCAACTTCGATGAAATTTGAGGCTTCTCATGAGGTCGGAGAATGGGTGAAAATACAGGACAACACGAATGCCAAGTGATCATTTTTTGTTGGGCACTACCTGCCCATGTTGAAAACATGGGGCGTAAGGGGGTTGTACACTGTACACGTTATAAATAGTATTGGGTTTGAGAAAGCTATATACCAGTTCTGATACTGGGTTGCAGGTGCACCTAGCTCTTGGGCTACTTGCCAGGCTTAAGTAAGGCTTCACTGGGGTGAACAAATCCAGTCAGAACTGGCAGGGGTCTGATATTCTAGGTGTGACCCACAAACATCGACGAGAAGCTGACCAGGCATTGTGTATGGATTTCGCGAAGAAAATGAGGAAATCACTTGGACATCAAACAGTCAAATGAGTGAAACCTATAGTGAAATCTCTCCATCCAGGAGGTTCAACTATCGAGCTGTGGCCAAACCAAACCGAGCCGCTAGCAAAATGCAGTTTCCTTTTTTGGGGATGGGTCACCGGTCACTCATATGGGATTTAACCAACAAAAATGGTGATTTGCTGGGATTACCTCTGATTACCTCATGTTTTGGTGGTTCTTTTTGTGGTTCGTTTTATCTTGGCCCGTCCTCACCCAGGATCAGCTGTTGCAAACATGGCAGTTCTGAGGGTAAAGGCTGATCGAAGTCCTTTCCCAGCGTCAAGCTTTGAAGTTGCGCCAAGTCTGATCGCCCCGCCAGGCTTTGGTCGAACCGATCACCCAAGGTCAAAGTTTGAAGCGTCCTGGGCCATCTGCATGGATACACCCCTAGAAGCCTAGAAACCTCATCAGGAACCGACAAAGACTGATCCAAAAGTCAGGGAACTTCCAACAGAATCATGTCCACCCCCAACTTTCTTAAGCTACTTTTTTCAGGATTTTCATCTCCCAAAAATCCACAGCCCTCCTTGGAAATGTGACCTTCTCCATCCCGTTGACCTTCGGCCCAGCCGTCAACTCCTGGAGCCGCTCCGGCAGCACCACCTCCGACAGGTCCAGCGGGCAGCGCAGCGTCAGGGCGCGCAACGTGGCGGGCAACGCGCCCGCTGGGAGAGGCTGATGGAAGCCTTTGCCCAAGGTCAAGCGGTCCAAAGTCGGCAGGCTCCTGAGGGCCACAACTACTTTGATGTAAAAAAAACAGCAAATAGGTTTGGAAAAACGGTGTATATATATATTCTATATATATATATATATACTTGAAGGTCCACACCGTTTAGTAAATGGATAGCACAGATATGGCATTTACTATTTGTGCTAAGACTGGTTATAAGTATGGTTATATCTTGGCTATTTGAGTTATAAGTGATCTA
>Ga0126342_10002610_pt1 | contig 28446 bp, 31 predicted proteins | sample Cyp1metagenome_FD_92528 | JGI IMG/M metagenome (GOLD analysis project Ga0126342, IMG submission 92528) | Coral microbial communities from Lord Howe Island, Old Settlement Bay, Australia - Cyphastrea 1 metagenome | ecosystem: Host-associated > Invertebrates > Cnidaria > Coral ... | reverse complement strand
TTGTTTTTTAAAGGGGATCAATTAAAAGTCAAATTGGCCAAACTGAAATTTTCGGAAATTGGAGATGGATGCCTGTTTTTAGTATTAGGGGGACGTTTAGTATTAGGAGGAAGGGATTATTGTCTTTTTTAAATCCTATTATCACATTTTTAATCTTATTTATCTGAATATCTTAGTATCATCTGAGTTTCTGAATGTTGATGCAACAAGATGTAAAAAAGGCTAGCAGTCTCAAATCAGTCTCAAATATTTGAGGTAATTGCCGTTATGGTACCTTGTTCAAATCGTCAACATTTCACTATATTTCACCATATTTCACCATACTTCATATTTCACCGTTTGTTTGGCAGATGTTTGGCAGGTCAGACAGCTTTACACATGGCTTGTGCCTGTGGGGCACTGCCATTGGTGTCTGCCTTGCTGAAGGCAGGAGCAAATCCCAACCTCTGCGATCGCACGGGAGCTTCGTGCGTGGCAATGGCAGCTTCCGCAGGTCATGCACACGTACTCCAAAAGCTGCTTCGATTTGCTTGATTTCATTGCAGAAATTTGCAGAATCTGTTGAACTTTTGTGCATTTTCTTGTTCCATCATGTTCCATCTAGGAATTAGATGGATTTAGAGGCTCCGATTTGGAGCTTGGGAATAGGTTCATCTATGTTCATCTAGACCTCCATTGCGGATAAGGCTTCTTGAACACAAGACGATTGTGCCCACCTATGATGTGGCCGGATTGACACCAGTTCACAAAGCTGTGGGTTTTGGGCAGCCTGATTGCTTGAGATGTCTGCTGCAACATGGAGTTGACCCGAACGTCTTGACAGGAGCTTCATCTGCTGAGAGTTGCTGGATGGCATGCCGCAGAACTACAATACGATATATATATATATATATACAATCAACATGTTCAAACAGCAGGAATTTGCCAGAATGATAGCTAACGAGAATATACACATCATATAAATTCATACATTTTCTCTTTGAATTAGATCGCAGATATCACAGTATCAAGTGATCATGTCTTATCATCTTTCAGATTTGTATGGAAACTTTGTATTTCAGGGGATCGGAAGTGCGATAACTTGAGGAGACGTGACCCTCCCAGCCGACTACGGCGCAGCTCCATCTCGATATGAGACGGCTTTGCACATCGCTGCGCGGCTGCTGACTCGAGCCATCAACAGCCCAGATGGTGCGGGTTCATCTGAGCGACAACAGCGACAGCAACGAGAGCTGATGAGGATTCTGTTGGAATTTGGAGCTGATGCCTTGGCCCAAGACGTTAATGGTGACACGGCATGACACAGCTTGAAAGTTCTTGTAATTGCGCAGATTGACCTTAGACTTCTGACGACTTCATGGTATCATATGACATTAAAATGCATTAAAATGCATTAAACATGGAAAAATTGGAAAATCATGGAATCATCGATCTGAAGGTTGATTTGAGACTGGATGTCAGATGCTTGATATATGCATGATATGCGTGATATAGTCTGTGGAGGTATTTGATGAATTTGGTTTGGCCAATTGAGGCGACACTCCGTTGCACTACAGCGCTCGTACCGGTGATGTCTGGGGATTCTGCTTGCTCTTGCAAAGTGTCGATGATCCCAAAGCAGCTCTACTAACATGCAATGCCTCAGGTGAAGATGTCTGGAGCAGCATCCATGATTCCACTTTTCCAATCCGAATAGCTGCAAAGACAGCTCCAGGAATGCTGCGTCTGAAGCAACGCATAAAGCTGCTGATTTCTCCAGACCAGTCGCTTGAGTAAAAGCTTCCTGACAGCTCTTGCAGAAGGATTTGAGATGCAGAATGATTTGTTGTGATCGATTTGCGCGTGTTTGTTACTGTTTGTTCTCTTTGACACACAACGCAGACTCTGGTAAAATTCATTCCACTGTTGGATACTGTTGGCTTTGTATCTCAGGATGGAGAGCACCTTCATCCCTTTGAGGGTGACGAAGGTTTGCTGAATGGTTCCTGGCAGCTCAGCTGATTTCTGATCCAAACATATCTATATACCATCTGGTTATTTAACAACATAGCCATGGAAAATTTGTAATAGGTAAACCATCTATAAATGGGCCATCTATACCATGGCTATGTTAGTCATAACCAGAGGGTAAACCATCAGCATTTTTAAAACCCCAGCCGCATCCCAGCCGCATCCAACTGCTGTGGTCTGCCGAACGGTTCCCAAGGCTCGACCCGTTAGACCCGGAGGTCTTCAAGAAGTGGCCGGACCGGCGATGGCTGGAAGATAATTGGGGCGGAAAATATTAGGGAAATATATGGACATGTGCTTGCAATTGGGCTTCAATATTCATTGAAACATATTGAAATTTTCTGAAACCATTGTCTTTAGACGAGCATTGAAGATAGCCTCGCTACAAAGGAAGAGGCTCGTAGGTGACAAAGAAACCAAGTTTCACAGTTTGGTAAAGAAACCAAGGGAACAAGGTGACTTGTAGGCATTGTAGGCATTGTACTGTAGGCATTAGTAGTCCATGAGATGTTGCAAGTTTGACAGCCCTTTTCAGGCCTGCCCTTGATGTCCCTGTCCCCGAATTCGTGGTGCAGGATGCCAAAAAAGCCACGCCCTATGTAGCTGTGGTGGAAGCTGGTGAGACCATCGTTGCGCCCAAGGTGAGGGGAACGATTTGACGCTGCAGGCACTATCGCAATCTGATGTGGTCCAAATCAGCTGCAAAAATGGTATAAAAATGGTCCCTACATTGGAAAATCTTGGAAAAAGGGGAAGATATGGAATACCTGCCATACCATCACGCTAAGGTAGTCAAATGCAGTCTGGTCAAGATCTCGTCACAAAAATCTGTCCAGGGCTGGTGGCACTACGCTGTGTCGCTAGACAGCTCTGCCACATGGCTTGAATCTCGTGGGGATGCAGACCCCAAGGACAGAAGCATTGCACTGGCACTAAGTATCATCTTGCAATTTCTTGCAACTATTTGCACTTGCGTTTGTATGACGCTTGTATGAATTGGTGCTTTCCACTACTGTAATTAGTTCCGCCAAGTATTGCCAAGTTGCAATCAGGTGGATCTAAACGACACACTAAAGCCGTAGACACAGGCCTGTGGAGCATACTGAGCAGCAAAGGTTACCATCATGCGGAACTTCTACAGTACCAGTAACCAGTGGGACTTGATACTTGGCGCAGATGGAATTACAGTCTGTGAGCAAACATATCGATTGCAGCTTGCAAACAGGAGTGACTGTGACGGTGCTTCTTTCAGACGTGCAACCAGCATCAGCCAGTGTTTTGTTTATGGGGTTTACTCCGTACTCCGAGCACAGATGTGTCGTGGCCAGTTTTAATGGTGAGCGCGTGTCATCTCCCAACTTCTGCACCCTGCCAGAATTCGCCGCAAAGACGGGGGCTTGGCCAATGCGATTGCAACACATGTCGCTTGGCATCGCTTGGCATCGCTTGGCATCGCTTTCTCATTTCTGAATATTTCTGATACGTTGGATCCTGCTGGGATGATTTCGAATTGCCTATTGATCGTTATTGATCGTTATTGATCGTTATTGATCGTTATTGATCGTTATTGATCGTTATTGATCCTATTGTTGATATTGTTGGCTCTGAAGGTGTTGCGGAAGCAGCCCAAGCTCAAGAATCAGCCCGACTCGGTGCCTGACTTTATGAATTGATACATGTTGATACATCATATGCATCTGGAAGGCTCCAAAACGTCCGCTTCGCAGGGCCCGGGCCGCCCATCCTTCCATCAACTTCTCCGTTCACTCCCCTCTCTGCTGAGGTCATCAACGAGATTGCCACAAAAACCGTGCTGAAGCTGCGCCGGGAACCTGGGGTCACCATGCGGAAGTCAGGAAGTCTTCGATCTTATTCGAATAATTTATTACATTTATATACTTATTTAATAAACTAAATATACTATTTAACTTACAGAACTATTTATTACTATCCTGCAGAAATTGCAGAAATTCCACCAATATAAGAGAATTACTGTCATTTAGTTAGTTCTGCATGCTGGAATGAGGTTGCTCTCAACATGTTTCAACTCTGTTTGCGACATGCAAGTGGGTGAGGCGAAACTTTTGTGGAGAATCGGCAGAAGCTGGTGGCAGAATGATCGTCCATGAGTTTCTGCATCAAAGGGCCTGACACAGTCATGGGATTCAACTTTTACGCATGCCCAACAAATATCAAAAAGGTCATTCGATTGACATCTCTAGCATTCCAGCCATTTGGGTCGTTCCTTTGGTGCGAATGATTTTGGGCACCAATGGTCGGATGAAAAAATGTGGGGCGACGGCGCTGATTCTGCGTTGTGGCCTTTGAAGGTTGACCAGTGATGACCCATGGCATGTGCTGAAAGTTGTTCAAGCGAACGCTGATGTTTTAATCGTTGCCTTTTCCAAATGTTTTGTATGCACTGTAGTGATATGTTGGCTGTTTGGGGGCAAACCTTGACACGCTCCTCGCAGATGAAACATCAAAGGTGTAGGAAGGGTTGAGTTTAGGGCTTAGGGCACAAGCTCCCGGTCCACTCAAAGCCCGAAAGCCCGAATTCAAAGAGGTCAAGACGGGTCAAGATGGCCAAATGCTCGGAATTGGACCAGACACAGACTTTCCAAAATTTTCAACAGAGGAACTCGTGGACCGATGGACCAGGATGGACCAGGCCATGTGAGCCATTGCAACTGAGGCCCTATTTTTTTTAGCAGCCCTTCTAGCGCTATTTACAGATGTGCTCGCATACGATGACAACTTGACTGGAAACTCAAGCGAAGCAGCGTTTGTGTCTCTTGGGCTTGTTTATACTGATCTTAACTGACCTTAGAAGCTCACGTTTTGCACTGACCAGCACCGCATGCAGCAATCTCCAGTCTAATTCTATCTAATTCTAAAGCCGTGAAAGCCGTGTGCTAATGATTGACCCTGAGGTGCGCAGTTCCTGAATCCTACTCGAGGGAAAGCCTGAAGAAACTGATCGAATTAAATTGTGCAAAGGCCGGCCCAGCTGATGACGTCAAGGAATTTGCAGTGCTGCAGAACGGTCCATGTGTGTTTTTCCACGTCTTTCCATGTCTTTCCTTTGAAGTCAGTGTTTCTCGACATGTTCAAACGCAACAATTACATACAATTGCTGAGTTGAAGCCCAGTAGTGTAGGATGACGTAGAATGTACTGTTCATATTCCGTTACTTGGACAAGATTTGCTTGTTTGGGACATTTTGGGACATTTTGGGACATGGGAATCATGGGAAAATCGAATACAACCGACTGGTCATGACTGGTCCATTGTGAGGTCACCAAATCTGTGGAGGATTTTCGATCCATGGGATCTGGCGAAACAGATCTTGACCGAGGTGCCATGCTTTAGACATGCGTTTGGAGATGTGGAGAAAAGATGAAAAAGATGAAAAAGGATGAAGCAAGGCATGAAATATGAAGAAATTCTAAAGAAATATGAAGAAATGCATAGAACATAGGTAGAACATGGGTAGAAATGCCCCTCAAAAAGTGCCGTCTGAGGGTCGCCCAATGTCTTTGTCGGGCGGATCTGAGGCCTGGTGATGCTGCTTAGGGATGACTATAGCCTGGACAATCTTCAATGGCACGCGAAAGGCGATCTTGCCTTGGAACTGTGCCAGAATGCAACCAGGCGCGAAGATCATCGAAGATCGTAACTTCAGCATACCAACAAGCAACAAGCAGAGTCTCAGAAGATCTCAGAAGAGTCGCATCCAGCTCCCTTCATATGTCATAAGATGTCATAAGTGTCATAAAGATCATAAATATGTATATATATATATTATAAAGATCGTAAAGATCATAAAGATTCTAAGAGTTGCATGCAGACGCTTGTGAGAGATGGGGTTATGAATGGTTATGAGTTGTGACATGTTGTGATCAATGTGTTGTTATGGTAGGCAGATTGTTGACACCGAGCTTAGCCTTTGGAGACTCACCGAGAATGAAAGCATGACACTAACCCGAGAAGCGGCAACCCTGGCGGTGAATGCGCCACTCGCCAGCAGTTAAACACACGGCAACACTCTGTGGCATTTGACACTACGATGTCGCCTTGTTATTGCGAATCATTCATTCAGAATGCGGATTTTATTGATATTCGCACACGTGCATACTATTGATATCTATAGAATCTATACTGCATACTGCATTGTTGAAAACCTTCGTAGATCAGTTGCAGTGGTTGGGACATCTCTCACATAAACCCACATGCATATTCCTGAATCTCCCTGAAACGTGTCAGGTGGGGTGCTGTGATGCTCCAGGGCCGGAAGTGCTGCACATTGCCTTGGGCTGAAACGTTTGTTGAAATCACATTGAAATTATTGAAACAGATCTAAATAGATCTAACTTGAGGTCAAAATGTGTAGATGAAACTGATGAAACTTGAGCCTATTTGATCCTAGTTGAAGCATCATCCCGTCATATCCCGTCATCACAACACCGCTGTTATCAAGGCCTCGGGCTCCCTATTGCATCGACACCACTTGGTCAGCTTCAACAGCAACTTGGTCCAACTTGGCCCAACTTGGCCCAACCCCGCCAACAGTGAAGGTGATGTGAAGGTCAGACCAGTCATTTACCCATTCTTACCGGTCATAAACTGGTCATTTAGTATCACTTGGTGTGGCTTGGTTTTGTGCTTGTGCGGATTTTTGCAGCTTGTGCCATCTGAGAGGTGGCACTGTTGGTTCCAATCGCGTTCCTGGCCATCTTGCGCCTTGGTTCTGAGTTCTACCAGACAGAACAGCATGATATCAAGTGATATCAAGTGATATCAGGTGATTCAAGCTGGCAAAAGCTGGCGAGCTAGAGAATCCATGCGCATTGGCGGCATTTGAAGATTTTGTACACTCCGATAGACGATAATGGTGTTTACTATTGAGGTTTACTATCTCAGTGGTGTCGTCTTGGATCCTTCCGCAGCCAAGCAAAGAAACCGAACAGATGGTAGAACGTGCCTGGGATAGCAGTTAGTAACAAGCGGTTACAAGATTCTAGGCACAAAAAGGGAACAAGTGTGTCAGGCAAGCGCAGGTTGCAAAGTTTTGCAAAGTCAAGTGCGCATGTTGGACGGTTTCCGAAATTTCCAGAACTCCAAAAGATTTTGCGGAACTGACACACACTCATGTCCCCATATGTCCCCCAGACACAGCAGACACACGTTGAACGCGATTGGCATCGATTGGCCGATGCAATCCTTCACGTCAGGCGAGGAAGTTTTTCCAAGCAGACCTGGATCTCGAACTCCAAGAGTCTCTTGCAGGAGTGCTTTGAAAAAGGTGCCTCGGCGATGTCGGCATGGCAAATCTCATCAGGATATCTCAGGATCCAATAGCTTATGACTGCTTATGACTGCTTATGATATTATCAAATATGATCAAATGCTTTGAGATGACACTTCACTCATCTTCACTCATCTTCACTCATCTTCACTCATCTTCACTCATCTTCACTCATATCAAACATTCCACATCTGGCTCTCAGGCAGTGAGATGCCATTTTGGCAGTCTTAATATATTTAATATAGTCCTCTCTTCCGTTTGAAATCCTCCCAGCTTCCAAGGAATTGGAGGTGGAGTGGTTAGAGCGACATTGCCTGCGTGTTTTGCCGGGCGCTTCTGACTTCGCCAACTCCACCAGTAGTCTTTTTGGTGCCTTGAAAGAAACCTTTGACTTTCAGGCCGCTGCTGAAGATTTTGGGACAATGTGGGCTATTTGTGTGTGGTTGTGTGATGTTGTGTGTTCAGTGGTCACTTTGATGCCACTTGTCACTTGACATGCCATGCGCAAATCATGGTGTCAAATCTGTACAGTGTGCACCAGTACGCCCGCTCCAGAATTTGCTTATTACGATTATATATTATTATGTCAAATATTGTCAAATTATGTCCATCTTGCCAATGGAGATGATATGTTCTGTGGTCGACTTGACCCATCTTGACCCATCTTGACCCTTCGTGTATAGCACCATCCAGCTTCCGTGCAGCTTCCCAGCTTCGCAGGCAGATAGTGTCCGAAATCAGTACGAACATTTCCTGTCGCTGTGGCGCTCTTCTTGCGCCATGGTGGCTGACCGCAGCGTGGGCCATGGTGCATCGGTCAATGAGACTGTGCTGCTGCAGGAGGCTGGGCATATCAGCCCTATCATATCTCCAAGAAGTCAAGGAGAAAGGACCTAAGGACGAAGGAGTGAAGATGGGTGAAGTGAGTTCAGAATTTAGGAACATCGAAATGCGCAAAGGCATACCTGCTCTGAGTTTTCTTTACTCCTATTTCACCAAGGAGTTGTGAACCGACAAGAATCTACATTAGAAGATATTAGAAGATATTAGAAGCATGTGAGTCGTTGTTTGGATTGTGCATGTGCATCACACATTTTGTATAGCTATTATCCCGTTCCATTCGGTACAGTACATTTGTGCAATTAATTTCTGGCACTTCGCACACAGGGTTATTTGGATCTGAAAAATACGCTGCTCGTTTTTAAGCAAATCTATTCCGCTTTTGTGTTGCAATTTTTGTTCTTCCCTGGATTATTTTTTTTCAGAACTTCATTGCAGAATGTTTTTGTTACAGGATCGTTATCCATTGAATAGATTGAATATGATTGAATATGATTGAATAGCGTGTTCGGAGGTGCCACCATGTGCCACCATGTGCCACCATGTGCCACCATGTGCCACCATGTGCCACTTGCAGGCGGCTGGAGATCTATACTTCGAGATGTTGGATGGCTTTCTTCGTTGGAGAGATGCTTGTAAAAAGAACTTATGTCGATTATATGTCGATTTGACATCGGATGACATAGGAATGACAAAGGCTTGAGAAACTTGAGATGGTGATGTATTGCTATATGATGCTATATTCATTGCTTCAGATTTATGAGCTGTTCCAAAATGTTCCAAATAGCCAAGGAGAATCTCCGCGACTTGGAAAGTGCAAGCGTGCCACCACTTTCGGATGATGAGCCTCTTGGCCCGAATCCCGAATCGAGTGATCAAATCTCAGATTTGGCATGATTTGTCACTGTTAATTCTGTTAATCTGCTAATAATTTGCTATATAGTCTATTATAGTCTACTATATAGTCTAACTGTCTAACTCTTAGTCTAAGTGTTAGTCTAAGTGCCTATAGGGCCTAAGTGTTTAGGCAGCTGAAGTTCGGTCCACCAAGACCTCGACCGATTGGCGGTGCCAAGTGGGAACCACTGAAAGAATCGGTGGAGCCTTCCACTGCTGCAGTGCTGTCGCGCCAATTGACAGAGATGGCAACCTATTTGTTGGTCTGGGGCGAGGCTCGCTTGGATTTGCGCATTGGCGCATTGGCATTATTTGGCATTGCTCGATTCACTAATTGATCCAGATTGATCCGTTCGCTTGACTTGAAACTCAGCGAATACTATAGTTTTCAATATGTTTGACCATTCTCCATGTTTGTCCTTGAAGCCTTGTATATTCCCATGAACTGCCATGAACCAACCGTGGAACTCCACAGAACTCGCCAGTTGATGCTTCACTGCTGTATGCTATTTATATGCCGTCACGTGTTGTCACCTTTTTTGCGGCCACTTTGTGCCTTTGCGCCCAGTGTTCTTTTGGTCAGGCCGGCAATGTGAGATTTATGCCAGAGGCTCGGCCCTGCGTCCGGTCGCCCAAAAACGTAAAATGTGTATTCCAAGATTTCTAATCTGGCTCTTGTGGTATTCTTTTGGCTCAGAAATCGAATTTCGAAGCTTCGCTTGGGGAGGCCATTTATTTCATCACGGAGCTGGCACTGGCGGCAAACCCTGCAGACTTCGAAGCGCTCTACGGCACAAGTATCCCAGAGCCCAGTCCACCCGGAGCACCTTTCAGGACATTGCAAAACCACCCGTGTTGCACTTGTATCACTTGTCGTGCAGAACGATTATGAATGATTATGATGTAATCAATATGTAATCACTTTAATCAATGTATATCAATGTTGAATATCGTTGTTGAATCATGTTTTGATCATTTTTTGTTGAGGCACTGGAAGGTGTGGTCGCCTGCTGAGGAGCAATTGCTTCCTAAGTAAGATCATCCGTCCCATTTACAATGTGGTCTTCGATGAGTGGCACCTCGGCTTTTCAATAAGCCAGCTGACTTTCTGTGAAGAGTCACTTAGATTCACTTACAGCCATGTAGCATGTAGCCTCAAAAAGTGCTTCAAACACGTGAAGAGTCTGCCAGGTATCAGTATGTGGACATTGACCAAAACAATCAGAAGGACAAGAAGAAGCTGAAACCAGGTCTGGAGAACTTTCTTCCTCCGGATGCTGCTCGGACATAAAATTGATGTCATCGCTGTTGGAAGCATACATGATGCGTGGTGGATTTGCGTCCGTCACAATCGCCATACTCTACACGCTATGACCTTTCAGTTTCACATGTTTCACATGTGCGATCGTGTGTGTTGTTTCTGTGCTGGCGATAAGGTTGCAAACTACGATGCTTCTTGTCACAGACTTGTCTTGAGTTCTATCGCTGGAATGCTTAACCATCTGAGGCCTCCCACTTATGTTCTGTCTATTGAGATATGTTGAGATAGCCTTGCATTTCTCCATATGTTTCATTATGTTTCCGCCGGTTTCCGCTTATTTCTTCGGACATCAGGCATATTTTAGACTTCAGAATGTGTTGGGTACGGTATCCAGCTCCAAGAGCTCCACTCCTTTTTCGCAGCTTATGTGATAGCTGTGATAGCTGTGATAGCTTTTGCAATGACTTGGGGGTAATAACTTTTGCAGTACAATATATGATAATATATGCTTAGGTCATGTCAATTTATGTTAATTTCATTTATGTCGATTAGTCGGTTGCACATTTGCGGAATCCATTTTTGCCAAGTCGTCAAGGATTGGAACGAGTTCTTCTGTGATCCTTCGCGCATGGTGGAGGGTCTCCTGTTGCAAGATGGCACCCGGCTCTTCGATTTGCCTCACGAACGACGCTTTTTGGCTTTGCCACGGGTGGACTGGCAGGTGCACCTGGGGAGGACAGGCTGCAGTCTCTGGGAAATGGAATGAAATCTGAAATACTCATGAAATACTCATGAAATACTCATGAAACATGTTGAAACATGATGAAACATGATTACATAGGGCCGGGGAATTGTTTCAAAATTGGTTCAACATCCGTCGACATCCGTGCTCCCTTCGAGTCACCTAAAACATCCAAAACTCAAGTAATGTAACTAATGTAACTCACGATATTTCAGGCGATTGCCTCGAAACTTGTCCAGCTGCCTTGTCCCCCCAACACATTTTGACATATTTCCATCATATTTCCTATGCCAAGATTTCCTATGACATATCTTAGAATATCTTGGACATATCCTAAACTTCCAGCGGCGTCGCCATGTAGGTCACATTGGAAGCAGCTGAGACCAAAACGCACAGAGAGATCCACTCTTTGTGGGGCGTTTTTGCAACAACGCATCGGATTGTTCTTGTGCACCTGGTCCTTTTTTTCTCTGGTGTGTGAGACTTGGCTTAAGCTGAAGCCGGGCTGGGACAGATGTTGAGGTGTCGCTGACCAAAGAATCCAAATGCCAAACCCTTCAGATCCTTCCAGGCCCTCATGCCATACAGTAATTCTTCATATTACAGTCATATTACCCAATTATTACCCCTTATATACCTCCATAATCCTTCATATATTATACATGCACACATATCACACACAGATTGACATGACAGATGCATAGATTAAATAGATTATTATTTTTCGTAATTAATAATGATATTAAATTATATAATAATTACGTATCGATTATTGGCCCTGAAAATTTCTGAGGTGCCGTCGCTGGAGATCCTGAACCACTGGATGGTCAACAGCCTTTGCTGGGCACCAGTGGCGGTGTTCGATTCGCCGCCGTGGCGCTGGTGGTGCCGCTCCATGCTCTGCTGTGGTCCTGTGCCCGGTGGCAAGTGACAGGACCGTTGGCACGGGCTGATACAGGTTGATCACAAGTTGATCATAAGTTGATCATAAGTTGATCATAGCTTGATCTGACGATATGTGACCAGATGTGACGCAATTCGACAACTACATGTCAATCATGTCACATTCAGGTCACACTACTGCTGCCTGCATATGCCTGCATAGATGGTGTTGACTGTTCACTTTGACTTTCATTTGCTACTATTTATCAAAAATATCACAATTTGCGAATGGGCATTAAGGAATGACTTGGACATGATTTGACTGTGGCGTTTCAAGAAGACCAGGACGGGTCCTACGTTTGCAGGCACCTTTGGCGTGCTTCAGCCGCAGTGACATGGCTGCATAGTTGAGACTCCCAGGATCTCGCAGCGTAAATCATGGCCCAGTTACGGCCCAGTTCACCCAAGGTATTTGGAAGGCACTTTGGTGGAGCTGGCCTCAGAACACTTCCGTTGTGCGTCTGTGAGCCGGGAACAAACACGTTGATCATACGTTGATCGATGTTGATTTCCATATTTACATACTATATCATACTATCTAGATCTATGTAGATGTCATGTCATGTGATTTTGTCAATTTGACCTGAAACACTGTTTCAGGATGCTGCCTGTCCTGACGTATGCCGGAATTCGAGACTCCACCCTTGGCGAAGACAGCCAGCTGGGATTGCCCTTAGTACCTTTGTTGGTCTTTCACTTTGCGCTGTCAGGGGTCGGCTTGGGATATTTGCTCTTTGTGCCATCGGGCTCATGCATCCGAAGCTGCGGAAGTAATTCCGATATGATGTGGGAGATGAGTCCCGTTCCACTCCTTTCACGGCTGGTGCGCTACATCTTTTGGATTACACTCTTCGCCATCAAATTCATCTTGGCCTTGATCATTTTCCGGGCGATGTTCGAAGCCACAGTGGAATTGCAGATTGCTCTTCCAGGCCGTGAGTCTGTTTCAGAACTTTCCAAGATCTATTACAGCACGGAATGGGGATCTGATTTCCTTCTATGGTTTGCACCTTGGAGGCGATCTGGAATGTGAGCTCGAAGGTATATTGTATATATACATGTAGCCTTGGAAGGTCCATTGATTGAATAATATTGAATACGCTGAACACGTTCATTTTCGAATAATTATGAACCATGAATCCTTCGTATCATTTCATTTCAAATATTTCAAGTAGATTTTGACTCCAAGATATGTCAGTCTTTTATATATCAGAATCATTAGATCTTTTAAGGTACTGTGGTCTACTACCTTTGTTCTCTTCATCTCGGATACGCAGCTCTGGTTCACCTTGCTGTGCTCCATCTTGGGTGTCGCTACAGTGATGGTCCAGCGGGGCTGTCGCTGTTTCACCTGGGCCTTGGAAGATTCCGTTGCGAAGCTCCCCGAGCGATTCTCCAGGAAGGCCCAGCCAATGCCAGCCAAATCTAAACTGATGAAGGATTCTGTAGAGATCAATATAGTGATTCTATGTGCTGATCAATACATATCAATACATATCAATACATATCAATACATATCAATACATATCAATACATATCAATACTGAATCAGAATCATTCTGTAGAGACTGTAGAGAAATTTCGGTATCAAAAAATCGACTTCAATAGAATCTTGAAGAGAATCTGGTTTCAACTAATGTTGAATCAGATTGACGCCATTTAAAATGACATGGGATGTACGACTCATCACTGTGCTTCCCCACGAATTCCAAAAATGCATGGACATTGCAAAAACATGCAAAAAGCTTGTGTTCAGGTGCTCCCATATTCTTTCGGAATGTCTGAGAGCCGGGTTGGTGAGCAGGTGCGCCTCTTTGTGCCAATTTGCCTTGCATTGTTGGTTGCTTGCGTAGGTCCTGCAAGAAAAACATTTCAATGTTTGGCGGAATGAATCGTAAAATATGCGTAGGAGAGAGTCTCAACATGGCATCAATACTTGAGATATCTTGAGATGCCTGTGACGCGCTGTGATTCTTTGGCAGGTGGCACAGTTTTCGCCATATTTCCCTGCTATTTGGGACCGAATCCTGGAGTACATGCGATATGAGGATAAGATTGACAACCACCTTATGGGGGACTTGTCCTTCAAATCTGGGGAGTCTGGACATCAAGTGTCTCAGATGCCAAAGGGGGTGGTAAAGGCTGCATTGTTTTGAAAAGCCTTGTACGTTCTCATGATTCTCATGCACTTGGGGCAAAGATCTGCAAAGCACCAGATTTTCCGTCGAGTTTTCCTTTCACAGATTTCACAGATTTGATCTTATATATATATATATATACATATGTCTTATCAGTCTTATCATAGTCTTATCTGATCATTCTGATCCCTGTCGATATCTTTAGGTTTACTGGCAACAACTTCGACAGCCTTTGGCCAAACGGCGCCGTGAACCCATCTCTCCGGGTGGCCGTGAAGTGGGTGAGGATGGTGCTGAGTTGATGCCAGGTGGCAGCTATGCAGCGACCACGCTGCCGAAAGCGGGAGTGACGTCGGGACAGACGACAGGAAAGCCACGAAGGAAGATCAAAGTCCCCGATATCTTCAGAGAGAAAACTGCCTTCGAGGTGAGCATTCACAGGGGATGGTCTGGTGGCGGATCTTACATTGTGGGATACAATTTCAAGACTTTAGATAGATAGATAGATAGATAGACAGATAGATAGATAGATAGATAGTTTCAGATAGATAGAAAAGTGATGGGAGATGATCAAAGCATACTACAATGTATAGTCACACATTATGATGTTGGAGAATGAGAGGTTCTGAATGATGACTAAGTTGATAAGATAGAATGCTGCAACACTCATTGACTTGGTTCCCAGGGTGGTGTGACTGGTTGTGTCAAGGGTTCGAAGCCAACCAAACTATCTGGGTGGAATCTGAGCGGAATGAAGGTGGGCTTCAAGACATACTGCTGCATGCACGACGCCCACTGGCCGAACAATGCGGATGCACCTTGGCATAGATTGGCATTTCAACCTTCACTTTCCAATGCTGGTATATCCAGAATCCAGACCTGATGTATTACAAGTTGCATGATGTTGCATGTCTTCTATTGCGTTCTTTAACATTTGATAACATTTGAAAGCGATGGTGTATGATGCTGTGATATGCTGTGCTTTCTGATCGTTGACAGCGCTGTCAACGCTGTCAACGCTCAGCAATTTCTGAATATTTCTGAGCCAAGGTCCAATGGCGGCTGCTCGCTTTGTCTCGTGGCTTGGGACTTCCTATGCCGCGACCCTTCCGTGCGCCGTACTTCCCGGGCCTCACGGTGTGTACCATGGCCTGATGGCCTGATGGCCTGATCCTAGTTGAGTGCAGCGCAAGGTGGAAAAGGTTGCGCACAAACACACTCACACACTGATATCATATGATATCATAACTCTTTATTAGTATTACTATATATATATAACTATTATCAACTAAATAAACTACACATAATTTAATCATATACACATGCTCACATATATATAAATAAGTTCAACTTTGGTTCGATAACTCGTGTGTCGTTTTTAGCGATCAAATTGCGGTGTCAACGTTTTAGCAAGACATGCTGTGACATTGTAACCAGAGACGGCACGTGAAGTCGGCAGATTGAGGCATTCCACACTACGGAGAATCCATTCTGATGTTGAAGAAGGAACTATTTCAGGGGCGAGAGGAAAATGTTCCTCTTATGGATTGGTGTGGGCCTTGGTTTTATGCTCAACTCATGACCTGTTATGCCCCGGAGCCTGAGGGTTTCTGATGAAGCTGTTGGTGACACTTGCTGGTTCATGGTCTTGAGATGTATCGAGATGTCTTGAGGCTTGCCGCCAAGTACGAGGAAGAGTTTCTCACTTTTTCCAATCGAATGCAGGCAGGGTGCGGCTGTCCAACGTCCCACGGATCAAATATGATCAAATCACACCAGACGTCCATAAATGTCCATAGAGGCCCATAGAGGTCCATAGACCACAGACGTTCAACTTTGTTTCTGTGATTTTCTGTGCAAAGCCGTTGGCTTGAAATTTGCAGGTCAAGTGGGGGGACAGCGGCTGGCCCGTGCAAGGAAGTCAGTGGGAAGAGTACCTTGGCCACATTTGGCCACATTTGGCCACCTTGGATCACCTTGGCAGTTGCCAAAAGATCCAAAAGGCCAAAACGACGTGCTTGAAGTTTTGTGAGCCATTGCTAGTTCCGCGCCTCCCAGATCAGCCTGAATACTTGCAAGATGATTTCATAATTCATCATAATTCTTGCAAGGTACACAGATCAACAGTGGAGCACCATCAGTGCTTGGGCATCGATGCGTATGCAGACACTATGGCGTACAGCATCTCAGCAGATTTTGGCAAATCTCGATCAGATCTCCCGAAGAAAAAACACTTCGTGATAGATGGGTTTTTGTTCCGCAACCTGTAGCAACCTGTAGCAAGGTTGCAGGCATGTGCCTATACCATCCGGCTTTGCAATGTCACTGGGAGGCCTCTTGGATTGAAGCTGAAATGGATGGGGAAGTTCAGTTGAAATGGAGCTCGCGCCAGGGGAAGCCATTCATAGAGCTTACATATGATATATATATATACGTATATATGTATATACGCACATACACATACATATGCCAACATCATTTTCTTAATATCCAGCTCAGGTGCAGGCGGATCGCAAGAGCAGCCTGGCCAAGCCAGGAATTTGGAATGCCAGCGACTGCTTCACATGTTGCTTGGCCGACCGATTGGGCTCTTGTGACTGTCTGTCACTGCTGTCCCCAGCAATCTTTCAGACACCTTGACTCCCCGACAGGCTTGGTTTCAATGCAAATGTCCCTTGGATATCCTTGGATCATCTTGGATCATTTGGCCGCTTTTTAACTCCAGTGCGTTTCAAACCCATTGAACCAGCGGATCTCACTAGCCTAGAGTGGAAAGTTCTCAATGGTATCAAGATGTATCAAGTCTTGGATTTCTTTGGTATCAATTCTAGAGACATGTGCCATGGCGGAGATGATGGCAGCCCTTCTGGCCTGATTGCCTCTATGGTGTCTCAAAAATCCAAGTTTTCCCAAGGTACAAATTCTTTGACCGGACACAACTGGCGCACACCAATAGGACTGAACATGACTGAACTTACTGCGCGCAGCAGCTTTTCCTCAGGAGTTTGGAATGCTTGATTCACCATTTGAGGGACCAGTGATCTTATGTCCAGACACTGCAAGGTCGTATCGAATCGATCCCATCACATTTGATCACATGGTCTGTTAGTTGGAAGCTCTTTGTGGAATGGCTGTTTTCCCAGCAGCGATGCAGGATGTTCGCCAAATTCCCAGACTGTCTGAAGGTCGCGTTCATTGACTGTGCTGCTTGGCTACGCTGCCCAATCCCCTGAAGCTTCGTGAAGAGAACGAATCCCAACCAGTCTGCTTTTGCATGTGTGACGATAGCCAAGAAACATCAAGAAACTTTGTCACACATCAAGGTTCCCTTTGGTGATGTTTTCCAATGTTTTCCAGGATTTCAACCTTTAAAACAGGTTTGTCAATTGTAATGGGATGATGATAGCATATGATAACCGTGATAACCGTGATAACGTGACAACTCATTGAAATTGGTGGTCCCTGGTAAAATCAAGCCGTTGAGGACGACAAAGGCATCACGGCCGAGTTGGACTTGGTTCACCCGAAACAGAAGCGGCGCTACTACAGCAGTCTGATTGACGGCGCATGTGAGGAACTCCCAAGTGGTTTGAAAAAGGCGAGCCCTCCTGTGCAGCGTTCCAATGAAATTCGCATTTTGCTGGGTTTCTTTGCGATTTGTGTGCTCAATCTCATTACATGAAGAGCGTCAAACCAAACGTGAGTCTTCTGTTGCATGTCAGCTGTTTGAAAAACAAATCATTCATCTTCATTCATGGTTTGTTGGGCTGCTCATGACTTGTCACTGTGTCATTGTTTTATTTTCAGCCCTTCACAGGCAAAATTCCGCGTGGAACTTCCCGGCTATCCGATCTTGGGAGATGGAAAGGGTGACAACCAAAACCATGCCATTCCCTTCATGCGGGGTGTGTTCACTCAGTGCATCGACGCCAACCAAGGGGCATACTTTGATCCTGGTGCTGCATATCTTGGGGGTAGGGGTTGCCATGGGTCGCTCATGGTGGTTGCGCCATGTTGCTCTGGTTGCTCCATGTTGCTCAAGTGTGAGCTGATTAAAATTCATTTCATGTTGCTATGGGAGGATATGACAGGAACTCGGACATTTCAGTTCAACTTCTGCAAAATTGCACTTTTGATGATTGGACAGCAGATTCAACATACTGAGGAACAGATGATGTTACTTCCCTGTGCTCTTGGCAACTTGGATGATTTTGGGATGTACAGGTTTTGGAGGAGTTGTTCCAGCACCTTGACCCTGGATCTGGATCTGAATCTATGATGATCTATGATGTTTCTATGATGCTTCTATGATGCTTCTTGATGACATTTGACATTTGAAAAAACATGTCCTGACCAAGGCGAGTTCCGCTCGAAGAAGCGAGGAGATAGCCTTTCGAAGAAGATCGTGGGCTTTCCGGAGCACATTACCAGAAACTCGGCAGGATGATACATACATAGCATACATATGCATATCATATGCATATTATAGCAAGGTGCATATAGCAGGATGCATTGCAGGATTCATACCGCATGACACACGGCCCAGATCTATGCATTTCTTTGAAGATGCACCCCCACTATCCCCCACTGATCTCATGCAGATGCGGCGATGCGCATATCTCACATGAGACAGACATAGACAGACGCCACATCATCCTTTGGTCCTTTGGTCCTTTGGTTCAATGCTGTTCAAATCTACATGCATCGAGGTGACATCGGTTCCATCGGAGATTTCGCGGCCTCGGCGGAAGTGGCGTTCGGCACGATTCTCCAGCGAACATATGCCACTTGTATCCACTTGTCAGCTTCAGCTTGCTTTGTGAGCTGTCTTGGTGAGACCAGATATGACCAGATTAATTCTTCTGGTTAAGGCCGTACTTGGCGCTCGTATGCACTACGGACATCCCGATATCATGAACAAGCCGCTTGGTGAAGCGAAAGGCTCCTGCGGAACATTCAAACAACAAAGGTATAGTGTCGTCACTCATTGGAAGCTTAGAAAGGCAGCCCCACAGCATGACATGATCATGACATGATCATGACATGATCATGACATGATCATGACATGATATGGCATGCATCTTGAATCATCTTGAAATGTGTCTGAAACCAAAGGCTCTTCATGATGCAGCAAGGAGGCGTTTCCAAAGCAACAAAGACGGTGAACCTTTCGGAGGACATTTTCGCAGGACCCCTGGATTTGCTGAACGATGCTACAAGATGTTTTGTAAGCATCAAGGAAATGGTCAATTCTTGGAGGATTTTCATATGATTTTTCATGGGTGTTCTCTGGGAGCAAATCCAAGCGATACCTGCAATACATTTCCCATCATTTTCCAACATCCGCTGCAGACGGCGTGGCCAGGAATGGACTTTACCTTGCGTGGTAATGGACGATCCATCAAGCCACTAGGCCTAGGCTTCCAATAGGCTTTCACTGCTCTCAGAGCAGAAGCGAGCAGATGCCACACACTTTAAATATCTTTCAATCATTTCAATCATTCTATATTCATTCGATATTTATATAATTTTATATAAATCACTAAAGATGTAAAGTCTGCATAGCTTAGGCACTCGGAGTACTTCCACCTGGCCAAGGCCGGCCTGACTGGGATGACTCGGAACTCTGGGGAGCTCGGAGATACCATGAGATCCCCAAAGCACATCAAAGATCATCAAAGGGACATATGATGAACATATTGGGAGTTATCGAAAAAATATTGGGACATATTGGGACATGCTTTCTTCCAGTTGTGGCGCTGATTCGTGTAATCTCGTGACATCTCATGAAGGTCTGTCATGATAATTGAGTCATGATATCTCATGACGTTTGCCAGGGGCGCGATCTTGGCTTCAACACGGTGCTTGGCTTTTTCTCCAAGCTTTCTTCCGGCACAGGCACCGGGATTCAGTTGCTGGCCGGAAATGTATGGACAGGTAATATCACGATGTTGTCTCCTGCGTTGTGTGTTTGTGGTATTGACGCAGAATCACAGCAACAAGTTCGGAAGCCCATCACCTGTTTTTTTCAAAACGATGTAATTTAATGTGTCATAATATCTCTTATATCTCACTCGCGCTCAAAATCAAAACTAAATAGACTAACCAATACCATCACAATATACAATAAAAATCTAAAACATCATCAACATATCATCAAAATGGTGATTTTGGTGAAATGAATCGGTGACCGAATCGGTGATTTTTGGTGACCTCGTCGCGGAGGTGAGCAGGTCCTGACACGACAAGCGTTCCGCTTGGGACAGGTGCTTCATTTGCCGGAGGCCATCAGACAATGACAGCATCTTGAGTTAAAGCTTTAAAACGTCATTTCATAAGAAAAAATCATAAGAAAATGTCATAACATTTCCCAAGTTGCTGGGAACTGCTGGGAACCATGAAATTCTATGAATACTTCTGAATACGTAATGCCCAGTTGTGCCCAGTTGATAATTGGAGGGCATTTGGGGGGGCTTAAACCCACAGAGTATCCACAACCGAACACGAGTTGTACGCAGCCACATGATTTTTTTGGCTCTGAAGATCTCTGAAGGCCTTGACCTTCTACTACGATCCTTGCCTGCAACGTCTGTAATTGCTGTCCTTGCTCCGTGGGATGATTCGAGTTGATCCGTGATGGCCCTTCCAAGGCTCACGTGGGCTATTACTTCACGTCCTTTGGCCGCACATCGCATTGCCTTTGACAAATTTGATACGTTTCATTACGCTTCCTCTAGCGCAAACGAAGTATAACGAAGTTCGGAGTTTTCTGATGACGGATGTTTGGGTCATGAAGCTGCGCAGCAGTCTCCCAAAATCATGCCATGTAGACCACGTAGACCATGTAGACATGGAAAGGGAAACCTCTCGGCCGACAAGACTGGAACAGGCAACTGTTTGTCTCTTGGAGTATGCCGTTGCTGGTCTTCGTTTGGCTTCTCGTTTTGCTGGCCGACGAGGTGCAAAGGGAACTAGACCAGGTAGCGATGTGGAAAAAACATGAAAAAAACATAAAACATCTGCATGTTACTGATGTTACTGTAGCGACTTGCAACAGTTGCCAGGTGCGAGATGGAATCTTTGAAGCTTTCTTGAACTTGGAGCAGGTTCGATGGGTATAGACATAGACATACATAGACACGTGTATAGACACATGTATAGACACATGTCAACATGTTATGCTAAGCTGAAGGGGATGGAAGGGGGGAAAAAGATGGACGGAAAGTGAGACAGGTGAGACATGCTGTGCGGCTGTGCCCAGACACGTCATCGTCACGTCATGCTGCGTCCAGGTCAAAATGACATCCGCGGAGGTCATGGCAAAGACAGTGGGAGTCCCCGCCTCAAGCTGCTCAAGCTGAGTGAAGTGATGTGACTGTTGGAAAAGTGTCATGTGATGTCATGTGAACTTCTCCAATAAAGCCCAAAATAAAGTCCAAATTGATGCAACTTGCATCAACTTGCTGTGAGCTGTGAAGGTGTGGTTCTCTTGGCTCCTTTTGCTCTTCTTGGTGGCCACATCCCTGCCACTCTTGGTTCCTTGGCGAAGTGAAGGTAGCATGAAAAATCATAAAAACATAGAGACTATGAGGCATATGAGACTATGGAGAAATCGTGCCTATGTGAAGTCAATGCGAAGCACCTCCAATCATCTCTAGGTAGAACCGGCTGCCAGCGTATGTTGCAGGCTGAGATGTGGATGGAGCGAAACCTCAAGGTGCCACTGAAGCAGCATTTGTAGCACGCGTAGTTCCTGCAAACGGAGCTGATGGCAGGTGGTTGCAAGACCTTGAAAGCCTGCGTTGAAAGCACTGAAAAAGACAGTATCATAAAGATTGTGCCACTGTTTGCAAGGCATTTTGATTTTATTCTGCTTGACTCTGAAGCCACTGGCTTGGCTAGGTTGCATGCGAGCGATTCTTCAAGCAGATGCTTACCCTATCACCGTTTCTTGGTCTGTCATTCAGATTGAAGCAAATTAGCTCCAGCCCAATGAATGGCAGCTTGCATCGGACATCCCACAACTCGATTCTACAACTCAAACCTGTTTGACAAGCACATCGAAAGATTCCCTGTGCTTTGCTGGCTTGCACTTCTCAGATTTTTGATTTTGACGCCACTGAGGTTGATGTTCATTTTTCAGGCCAAGATTATTGGCCACTATGCCCCACGCTTAGCAATGTGAATGGATGTGAATGGGGCAATGCTGCAGTGCTGGTTCTGTTGCGCCTGATGAAATGGATTGCGGTGCCATCACGTGTCACAACAGATACAACACTTGGATGACATTGGATGACAATCGCACATTGATTACTTGACATTTTCTCATCGCCGTCAGGTCATCAATGAGATTCGCTACGGCGGTGCCACTTATGTCTCCACTGGCCGAGGGCTGCCAACAGATCGACGACCATTCATAGGTGAAGCAGTTCCGGGAAAGCTCCTCAACTGCACAATCTGCACGATGCCAACTTTGCCAACGCCACCAGTCCTTTGAACAGCGAAATTTGAAGATTTTGAAGCAATTTCAAGACATTTCAAGACCTTCAAAATCATGCACTGCTGCGATTCAACCAATGCTTTGATTATATGTATGATATTGCATTTTCCATGGCGCCGTGGCAGGTTTCAGCTGAAAAAACTTGGAGGCCTTTACCTTGATTATGCATCGATCGCATACTACGTCTCTTGTCAGAGCACTGTAGCTGTTGATACCGCTAATACCCCACTCGTTGAACGATTGGAGAGTCAAAAGGCGGTGCATTCGAACAGTGGGAACTGAGGACGGCGTGACGCTTCTTGCGGGAGTCGTGCTGATTTATTTGGCCGGAGGTGTATCAGGTGCTGGAGTCTTCCGCAACGACGTGTGGTGGGTCTTCATTTGTCTCTTCCTGACTGTGGCTTCGTGGCTGTGGGCACCATTCATCTTCAACCCATATCAGCTCCTTCAGCTGCAACAGATGCATCAACATCAATCATATATCTCATATATCAATCATATCTAATAATCTCATATATGAAGATATATGTATATATAATTGTAAGCTGCATGGATCTGCATGGATTCCCAAGACCCTTGGACCCATTGCATCCGATTGCCACAGCCGCTAACCGACATTCGAGGTTTGTTTGGAAGCATTTCTGTGAGGAGACGCTACCTGACATTCACATACATTCACAAGACTAGTCAGTTGCAGCTTGATGCCTTGATCTTTGCTGATGGCAGTGCCAGGACTTCCGCTGTTTGGTCGCCTTCTTTTTGGAGGACATGGCTAACATCAGAAAATGGAGCACTAACATCATCATACATTAATGTCATCATCCAGTCACGTCGGAGATGTTGGCCTGATCACACAAATCATTTGATCTCCTTTGCTTTTTAAGATGATTGAATGTATTTGTCAACTTGAATGCAATCTTAGTTCTGACATGTTGTGACCAATTTATATAAATTTATAAAGTCATTCTTCATTTTTTTGGACGTGATGCGGGAGCCCTTTGCCCCGTCAGGACAGCGGCAGGCATTGGGTTGAGTGGTACGATCGGACTCAGCTGAAACCGCGCAGTGGCGGACTTCATGGGTCTATGGCAACTTTGACTGCATCCATTTGCATCCTCACATTTTCAGCATGCACCTGCCATTCAAAGAAATGCTGCCTTTGAGCTTAAGGTAGACATCACGCAACTGGGTCGCAGCCATCATCGTTCCAGCAATCCTGGGACTGGATAGGACAATTTCGATACATATAGTACGTGAGCCTACTGGATTTTGGCATCTTTGGCATCTTTGGCCTCCAGCAACTCCGAGGTTTGTTGTTGCCGTCTTCTTCCTGGCCGCTTGGTACGCCATGATCAACATGAAGATCGATGCGCTGATGTTAGCCTATTCAGGCACGTCAGCTCGTTTTTAAAGCACATAGCAGCTACAAGTACTGTTATCATTGCACATGCTGCTGATACTCGATGGTTTACCAAGGTGCACTTTCCAGCAACATGCTGCACATTGCAACTTGGCATCAACTTGGCAATTAATTTGAAAATATTTGAAATATGTTCTGAGCTTCGCAATAGGAAATGAGGGCCGTTCAATGCGGTTCTTTTGATGGCCCGACATGCCGAGGCAGCCTTGTTGCCGCCGACCTTCGCATCCTTCACGTGTCTTGACTGCAATGAATGGCAAGCTATGAGATCTATCAGCTCGTGTTGACAAATTAACATAATTAACCTTTTAATTAATGGAAAAGTGCTGGACATGTACCAGCCTGCCCCATGCACTGAACAGGCTTGAACACGCTGTGGAGAAGCCGAGGTATTGCATCATTGTGGTTTTGTTCGAAAATGTGGTTGGCTGCAGCAGTATTTTAAGACGTCGCATGCGACCAAGCAAACGCACGCCGCTTGACTTCAGGATCAATTATCGAGGTGTTGTTATATTGATATTGAATGATATTGATGATAGTCTATAATTGATAATATTAAATGATATATTGATGATTATTGAATGATATATTGGTGATATATGGATGATATAATAATTTCATGTTGTTTCCAATCTGTAGCATCTGTAGCCACTCAGCTGTTGCTACCAAGGCCGGGTGGCATGACGCGGCGCATGGGCTCAATGGGCAAAAAAATCTTTGGCCGAAAAGCCGCTGTAACTGGGCTCCCGTTGTGATTTCCAGGGAAGCGATTTCGCAGTGGCATCATGTGATCAACCATGCACAATATATATATATACAGTATATATATATATATTATAAAAAAATGTTATAGTAAATATTTGATAACATTATATCATATATAATATGTATATATGCAAGTAATTTGTCATGTGTTTATATTATATACGAGAAGACACCTACAGAAATAGATACGTTATGATGCATGATGATGTTCGGTGATGTGCGATGATATGTGATGATAAGTGATGATGAAGATTATGTGTATAAGATTATGTGTGTGTAAGATTATGTGTATCCCTCTCCGCTCAAGAAAGAGCTTCCCACAGAAACACAGTTGAATATCTTCCTCAGGATGCAGCAGCACAAGCAGAACCACCAGCAGAGGTGCCGCAGAATTCCTTGGGACGGTGCCAATAGGTCGATGGTCTGTGTCAGATGGATTTGCAGTTGACCAACAGAGTTAATACAAGATATGTCGGGCAGTGTTGAGCTGTAAAATGTAAAACCGTTTTCTTGAGGCTGGCCACGATGCGGAAGCCGGTCGAGAGTCTACCACTGCCACAGATGACGATGAGGAAAGCGCTATGGCGCTATGGGATAAACCAATCAAGCTGTTTCTCCCTGGCTGAGATAGATAATCGATGACAATCGTATATTATAAATATTTAGAAATCGTCATAGGACCACCACAGATCCACCACAGATCCACAGTATGCCTTTGTTATTTTTGTTCTAGGTTGGCCCATTGCCTGAGATTTTGAAGCTGTCCATATTTGTCCACATTTGTCCACCTGCAGGAAGAGGCGCCCCATGCAACTGCACAGGCTGCGGTAGGGTGGATTCCACAGTGACAGGGATTCATCAAATTTGCCCCATTGGGCCAATCATTGGTGGGACTTGGGGAGGTTTCTTCATTTGAACCAAATGCATCCAAATGCTATCCGGAAAGAATGGACATGCCGCATATTGCCTAATGCTTGAACAAGGTTGATGTAAATGAGGAATATTAAGTTATGATGACATCAGTGACGTCAGTGACGTCACATTGACAGGATCGCGAAGTTGCGGCAGTGGCACCAGCGCTGCCTGCAGCAGGGCCTGAGGCACAGGGTCCGCAAAGAGCCTCAAAATTTGAGTAGGCGATGTGTTTCATTTTGAAAGCCTGCTTTGGCTTCTAGGAAACACTTTGTTGATAGCTGATCCAGCCATAACAAGGATCAAGGGTGCACTTGATTTTTGAAATCATCGGCATATCAACGACCCCAAGGCCCCAAGGACCTATGCTTAACCGTGCTTAACCTATGCCTTCGGGGTTTAAAGTCTCACTGGCATCGGGAATCCAGGCAACACAGCGATGGTGCATCCTGGCAGCAGAGCCTCCAAGCAATTTCCACACCATGGCATTGGACATCTTTGGACATTCAACAATTAAACGCACCGATTTGCTTGATGTACTGCTCTGCAATTTTCTCAACTTGACCTTCAAGTTAAATTTGTCCAAGGTGAGCTTGGAATTCCGCGGCTTGGCATGCACACTGTAAGCTGCATGCTTTGGAACTTCAAACCAACTCCATGAAAGCCCAGAAAGAGATCAATGGCTTTTTGAGAGCCCAGAAAGCCTTCAAGTTGCGATCACGCTGTCAATATGGCTGCACAGCTTCCACCACAGAGTCTTTTGCATTGGCCATTGATTGGCCTTAAGGTTGACATTTTCAGCCTGGACAGTGACCGTGCTTGATGTCGCTGAAGCTGTGTCTTGCCTCAGTTGCATGAGGAACTCAGCCTGTGGATCTTGTGGGTTGGTGGAGTGACAGCCCTGGCACCCGTGTGCAACAGGGGGCTGGGGATTTGCTTTTTTGTTTGGGGGTGTTGATGGTGTTGGTTCTGACCAAGAATCATCTCGACCTTGGTGTACTGAGAAGTCATAGAACGCTGATCACTTGAGGTCTATGCCATCTATGTGTTCGTCGCAATTGGCTGGAGGCGGATTCATTTTTCCATTTTTTCCCGTACAAACATGTCCCAGCGAGTTCAACTGCTGTTGTATTTTTCTTGATTGCGGTAAATTGATGTTGCAAATTCACACTCTCGCAACACATCCATTTAGCGAGCAATCACCGGCAATCAGATGACCCTGTCAACATGTGTCTACCATCTCCGCTTCTTTGTGAATTCTTTCCCATGATATTTGAAAGGACATAGAACACCACCTGCAATAAAGTTGGTTCAAAGGAATGCCTCAGTGGCCGGCTTCATCCTCAAGTGGGGCATGCTGATGATGTGCATCTTTTTTGGCTGCTTGGCTGCAATGTGCTGCAAGGCTCTTTTCTTTGAGACTAGGGAACCCGTTTGATTGCTAAGCCCTGCTAGGCCAGATTTGACATGGACAGACGCTCATCACTCATCATTTGGTGTTTCCCTTTGGTGAGGTGAAGGAATGCTGAGGCAGGTCTTTGCGCAGGGGATCTTCTGGGGCACTTGCCACATCATGCCATGTGCCATACCATGTGCCCGCTGAAATGTGTTGCATGTCTTGTGGGCTCGTGGCATCCAGTGGCATCCCGTGGCCAGGGCACGTTGCTGCAACGTTTTGGGGTGCTGTGGTCTTCCCTTGCAGCCCCTCGTGGAAAGCAAATGAAAAGACAACATGTTTTTGTTAGCAGATGCTCAAGATTCAGTGTCCAGTTCTATTCCTTTCTGGGCTTTGCTCCAAGTTTCTTTGGTCCAGATCCATTCAGTCATGTTCTGCACTTAAGGCTTTGGGTCCGTGCGCATCGCATGGCGCGGGACATCATAGTGTTCGGGGCACTCAGCGATTTTCAGCTCCTTACGCAACAGAAAAAGACAAATGATAACGATATCACAGGTCGGTGAGAGCCTCTACACTGAGGAATTTTTGCCTCCTGCACCATGGATTTTCAGGTATCCGGTATCCATTCTATAGCTAATTAGCAGCTAATTAGATGGTTGGGGTGCCCTGTGCCTTGCTTTTCGAAGAGGTTTGGTGGCTCATTCGGTAGGACGAATCCTGTTTGTGTCTTCACAATGTCACACACCGCTTTTCCAGCTTGAACTTACACATAGAAATTCGAAGAAATTCATCTCATTTTTCCGAGGATACGGTTTGGAGGTACCAATTCTGCATTACAAACCCCGCTGAACTTGAACATAAAAAGTTAGGTAATTTTATTGGGATCTTTTGGGCTAATTTGGAGACATTCACAGCTTCAAGGCATGAACCTTTACAACCCCACTCCATAGGGCGCCTTGTAGACATTGTTCAAATTTGTTGTAAATGGTACGTGATTCTGTTAAACTATTTTTAAACAATAGTATAGTAATTGATTCTGTTAGAATAATATGTTACCGCGAATTATAGCACATTAATTTGTAAGATGCTTGACTCAGTTTAAATATTTTCGACCCTGACCCTGAAGCTGCGTCTCAAGTCCAGAAGGAAGACTGGTACCGTTTGTTTGTCAAAATAGACGCCTTATATTATAAAATCTGCACAATTTAGAGCGAGGGCTGACGAGGTACGAGGTGAATCTTTGCAATTTAAGCGAGGTGAATTAATTAAATTCAGAAAACGAGGTGGGCAGAAATTGCTTTCAAAGCATGTGCAA
>Ga0126342_10002609_pt1 | contig 28450 bp, 23 predicted proteins | sample Cyp1metagenome_FD_92528 | JGI IMG/M metagenome (GOLD analysis project Ga0126342, IMG submission 92528) | Coral microbial communities from Lord Howe Island, Old Settlement Bay, Australia - Cyphastrea 1 metagenome | ecosystem: Host-associated > Invertebrates > Cnidaria > Coral ... | reverse complement strand
TTGGCTGAACCATATGCTGTGTATGCCCATCAACCTATGAATCTACCATACCCCTAGTGCAGACAAAGGGTTGCCGCCCTAGTTCAACTGGAACGACTTCAGAGGTGGTTATGGACATCCCTAGGTGTTCTCCATCTTTTCCCAGGATCTTCACATGTTCCCACTGTTTTTTCCAAGGTTTTCCCTACATTTTCCCAAGATTTTCCACCGGTTTTCCCCGTGAAAACCCACCATCTTCGTCTCATCTCGAGGCGCTTGCGCCGCTTGCGGGTTTCGCAGCAGCGCTTCCTCAGCCTTCGAGAGCCAAGTGTCCAGGCGCTGGAAGAGCTCCTGATATCGATGGAAATAGCTGTGACTAATGGGATCATATTGGGAACAGTACTAATTATTAATTATTGGTATTATTGTGATTAATATTGGAGTATTACTAATTATTATTGGGATTTATTGGGCATATTTGGGTATAATATTAGGATATTAATATTAACTATTTGGGAACTAATCATATTAATAGTACTATTAGTAATATTGGGAACTATTGGGAACTATTGGGAACATTATTAGTAATTAATAGTACTAATCATATTAGTAATTAATAGTATTATTTATTAATTATTGGTATTATTGGGATTAATATTGGGATACTAATTATTATTGGACATATGTTGGTATAATATTTATTGAGGATTATTGATAAACTATTGGGATAAATTTGATTGGGAAAATGTTGGGATTGTGATTCATTGCGATGGATTGGTGGGATTATTGCAACATTTGTCTGATGATGTGCATAGTTATGACATATAGTAGTGACAGTAGATTAATGATGAACTGTTGTGATTCATATCATTGTTGACTACTACAATAATCACTACAATAATGTCCTTTTGGAAAAAATAGAGGGGCCGGTTTGGTATACCCTCTATCATTTACCTGTTGTTAAAGGGGTTTCTTCTAACCCCTCTATTAATCAACCAACCAATGGGAAAAGGACATCTATTTGACATCACCTATGGATTGCTTTGATTATTGTTGCAACAAAGATTGAAATTGTCATTGTGTTTACTATTATGTTTGTTGTTATCATTATGTGTTATTAGTGTCAACTATATGAATGTGGGGAACCCTCTCTCTATATATATATATGTGTGTGTGTGTGCGCGTGTTATACATATGTATATAGTAAACCTACCATTTGGATCCATTTGGATGCTTGAAATCACACCCATTGGGGTTGTCACCTCCTTTTGCTGCAGCAGAAGGCGTTGGATTTGCGGCACGTCGTTGCTTTGTGAGCCGGCCGGCTCCGATTTGGCTTCCATTGCTGCGCGAAAAAAACGGATGATGTGTGGTCAAAGGCCGGCCAAGCATCCCCAAGTGAGCATCAAATTATGGGTGGTATCATCCCCAAATGGGAAGTTTATGGGGGAACAACTGCATCTGGTTGGTGGTTGACCTACCATCTTGAAAAATATATGAAAGTCAAATGGGATGATGACATTCCCAACATATGGAAAAAAATGTTCCAAACCACCAACCAGGCATTCTATATCATTATGTGATATGACATGATATGACATGATTGTATACGTATCATTTTGTTACGACTCTCTTCGAACATCACAGTAGAATTCTTACTTAGCAATACTTAGAGATATAATAAGATAATCCACCTAACATAAGTATAATAATGTTCCTAAACATCGTCTTAGGATAACTGTTCAATCCTTGACCGATCGGTAGCTTGAGTGGATGGTGCGTTGCAGCGATCTGTCACCTCGGAGCCATCTTGCAGTACGCGCTGGGGTCAAATTAGTGAAATCGTAAGTGACTCTCGCAAGATATGTGTGAAGTATATGTATATTATATACATATATAGTATATTACATACATACATACATATATATAGTATATATGTACATATATACATATATATATAGTATATATGTATACATATATACATATTAGTATATACATACATACATGTATACATATATATATATACACTAAACTTCACTAAACTATCATGAAAGTTCATTAAATGGTCGAACTCGAATTATCTAAATCCTCGCACCGAAAACCTGTGGCGTTCGAGGTGGCCAAAAAGGTGACCGGTGACTGCCGGCCGAGTTTCGGCTCGGGATCAAATCCCAGTTGGATGATTTACCTATAAAAAACCTATTACACATGGGTGATTTTCCAGAATTTACATGGTGATTTTCCAAGTTAGTTCAGAATTTAGTAAAAATTAGCTATGATAAGCTACATTAGTTAGACATCTGGTGAATTTCCACCGTTTTTCCATAGCTACAGTAGCTACATGTTAAATTACCAGAGGGCATCAAGGATCATCTTCCGGGAAGTATCCTCTGCCGAGCCTCCACCGCGCCGTGCTGGAGGCGCCATGAAGACACATGGAGAGATCATCTAAAAAATCTGGAATATAATCAATATAGGGGATGTATAGGGGATTCATAGGGATTTTATGATTTACAGGGCTGCAATTGGGAAGATTATAATACGCCATTGAAAACATATGGACGTATTCTTCCATCATCATTGGTTTCATTTTATCAGCATCTCTTGATTTTGCTACACTTTGCAGGTTGTCGCTTTCTAGCTCTAGGGCAAACTGTTGGAGTTCCCCCAGCCAAAAATCATTGGTTTCGCAGGGTTTGTAAATGTCCGACTTCAACACCCAACAAGAAAGGGATATAATGATATACCGTAATCTCCAACAAATACATTTTCAGGTGATGCGATTTTCAAATCCCCACTCTGTGGGGCATAAATCCCATCCAAAAAATCGGAGATGAATGAGATGAATGAGACTGGTGGAGAATTCTTCCATTGGTTGCATTCCAGATTGCCAGATACCAAACCTGGTCTCACTGGTCTCACCAAACGAATGGCAAATCATTTGCAGATGATTCCAGAAACCTCCATTAATCACCATTTTCAATAGCTATGTTAGTCATTACCAAGAATGGAGAGGATTTCCATGAGATATCATGGAGATATGTCACGCTAAACCTCCATTTACAATTGATGGATTTATGCTGATGACACCGGAGAACGGTGTCACCTATGCCTATGACCTGATCCCAGCGAGGTTACCGGGCGACGGCAGCGGGATCCAATTGCCATGCAGGGGCGCAACTGGAGATATGTGTCATTTGGGGCCTGAACATGCTGCAAAAAAATAAGGTAGATGTTCTCTAAAATTGCAATTAAAGGGGAAAATGATGAGTTAAACCATGTTAAACATAGTTAAACTGTTTGCAGATATGTTCAGACATGTTCAGACTAAACTATAACTACTAAACTATAAACCATAATTACTAAACTATAAACTGTTCAAGTGCAACTATTTAAAGCAAGGAAACAGATGAAACACCAACGAAGCCTTGGGATCCCTTTATCAACCGACCACGAGACACCAAGACATAGCTCCAACGGATATTCTTCGGGGTTCTTGAAATGGGTTATCGCCAAGTCACCATGGTTTTTAATCCTAAAATGGTCGTTCATGACTTGGATGATGTGGGGAATTTGGGGTATACTGGTATACCATTTTTAGGAAACATCATGAAACATCATGAAACATCCATATATCTGGGTAAATTATCATATTTCACTAACCTTCTTGGGGCCATAAAAGGGGATAATTTCCCTTACGAACCATGATTTCCAGTGAGGGAGAACAGTGAGGTCGTTGTAATTTATCCAGATATATGAATGAGGTTCCCCTCTGGTAAACTGTCCCATAACTATGGAAAGATCCACCATTTTTGCGACTGGGTAAATCAATTATTTCGACTGGGCCATGAAAAATCATGACACATCCATATGAATACCCTCTGGTAAACTAACAGTTTGCTATTGAAAATCACCATGTTCAATAGGTAAACCATGGTAAACCATCCATAAATGGATATAAATGGACCATAGCTTCCATAGCTATGTTAGTTTACTGGAGGGTATAACTTAACCATGGCATACCAGGCTATCCATAGCTCCATTCCACTTGGAGCCCCTGCGCTTGGGCCCTGCGAAGATATGCCTCACCAAAGACAGCTCGTTGCAAATCATTGGGAGAGACCATTGGGAGAAGTCGTTTTTTGGGAGAAACCATTGGGAGAAACCATTGAAATTGGGAGAAACCATTGAAAATCACCATTGTTTTTTTCGCAAACCCAAAATGAGATCAAAATATCGCAAAATCATTGGTTGAATCGAAGTCGATTGCTGTTTTTGGGCGGGCAAAACAAGGTAGACCCCATAGTAAAACCCAGGTCGTCTCATGATCGTCGTCTCCAGCCCGGGACAACAAAACGTTATCCAATATCTGGGGTGTCCAGTTTGTATCAAGTTTGTATCCCCACATCTCCCAAAATTTGGTTCCTTAAGATCAATTAAAACCATTTAAAACCTATATTATCTATATTCAAATCCTCCATGGTTCTTAGCTAAGCCCCCATGGTTACTTGCCAGTCGTCTGGTTCAATCCCCGTGTTTGCCGCTTCTCTGCTGATCCCACGCCTGCAGGGTGGATGAGGAGACACCACACTTCGAAGCGCTCTGTTGGTCGACCTGGGACCCCTGGGAGACTTCCCCGATTCCCCGGCGGCTCAAAGCTGCAGCTTTCCGATGCCTCCAATCCAAGAAGTGTGATGAATTGGGTGTGATATGAAAGAACTAAATGTAGCCCGTTTTTCGTGAGAAACAACGCCATGTTGAAATCATGCATATCATACATGTCACAAGAATATGTGGGAACCTTCAAGGTCTTTCACGTCTAAAAATGTGGGAAACCCCAATTTTTGAGTATATCATCCCTTACCCCATAACCCCCTCCAAAAATGGTAGGTTTGATGGCAGAGTTACACCTCCTCCACGGAATTTCGAACGCTTTTCGCTGTGCGAGACGCCAGGGGCGAAAAAGTGTTGGTTCGGTGACCATTTCCACCGTCCAAGGTGAGAAAACCACTGGTGGTGACAAACAAAACATAACGAAACAAAGGATTACCCGATAATCATAATATAGAATCATAGACTGATTGGTGGTTTCATCCCTCTGAAAAATATGAAAGTCAGTTGGGATGATGATTCCCAATATATGGAAAAATAAATCATGTTCCAAACCACCAACCAGTAGAATCATAGAATTGGGATGAATTTTGACCACCATCCCGTTTGGGATTGGAAATGTTGGAAATCAAAAGCCTTGAAGAGAACACCACCAAGTCTCAAGAAAGCAACCACCAGCTGTAAAACAGCATCTTGTCAGTATGGGTCTTGGGATGTGTTGGGTCTATTGGAGCACCATCATCATAGGATGTTTTCATACTGCTTCATACTGCTTCCTATAGTTAAACATACCCATCATCTGCGGGTGCCCGAATTTTCGCCTGAAATTCTCATGAAAATCGTGGTATAACCAGCTACCCACGCATCCGCCGGACTCCATGGGGACCTGAGCACCGAGAACTTCGAGGTTGTTGGGCCTCTACTCTGAAAAGGCTCATAGATAGACCCTACCTAAACATCCTAAACCATCTAATGATATTGCAAAGTAATGTGTGTCTGTTCATGTTTGATGAGTTTAGGGTTTCGGTGAAGGGTTTTTTCGTTAACATTTTGAAATGGGTGGGATTCTATAAGTTGCTTGTGTCGCACATCTGGATGCTAAGCAACATAAATGGAAACATAATCCATGAAGAATTGATTGGCTGAAAGGTAACCCGTGCATTTGATGGTAGCCAGGTGTTCCAGTAGATGTTCCTACTTTAATCCAACCCAGTGAAACGCATGTGCCGGTACAAATCCCAATGCGCATGTTGCTTAAATTCTTTCTTTTCGTGTCGGTTAAATGATATTAACTCACCATTTTTGTTGGTTTGATTGATCCTTTTAGACTTTTAGGTTCCCCTGGCAACGATGATCCTTGCGCACAAGCCGCACGAGTGACGCACTTTTCTTCCCCCATTGGCAGGACCGCGACTTCGCTTTGGCTCGGGAGCCACCCGCCAGAGGAGAGAGATCCTTGGCTGGTACGCCCAAGACAATGGGAGAACCAACCATCGAATGGTAGGAAATGTTGATTCATGTTGGCGAAAATGCTGATTATTCTTAGAAAATGGTAGAATCGAACCTTCAAATGTGGCCCAAGGCTCCAAAACGGGAGATGGCCGTTACAATTCATTGCAATGATGTTTAGGGGAATCTGGGCCCTTGTCCACGAGCCTACGGAAGATCATGTGCCGCATTCCAGTCGTGCAGTTTCAGGAGATTTGATCCATTTTGGGCCACGTTAAAATCCAAAGTTTTGATCGTCAATGTTAAATCCATTTATATCCCCATGTTAGATGGTTAAATTATGTTAGATCACTGCTCTTTTTAGCCACACCACCGATTGAGTGTGACCTCACCACTTTATTGCTGGCCAAAAAATCTTGGCTCATGCTCTGAAATATCTCTTCACCAAGAAAATTTCAAACAAAACTCATGAAATCATCCAAAACCTCAGTTTTAGATCACTTCAATCCATTTCAATCCCCATGTTTTCATCATTTTTGGTACCGAGGCACAACGCCTGCCTCTCCGCGTGCCCGCTGCGGTCATGCTCCCCGCGCAGCGGCTGCAGGCGTCGCGAGCGAAGCTGGCCGTGGCCGTGGCAGTGGAGCACCTGCGACTGGCGCTCGATAGGCAAAAACCATAGGAAAAGTGTGATTTAACCAAGAAAAATGGGGATTGATTGGGATTTATAGCTGATTTATGATAGCTAAGTTGACTTATGACTTGGTGAATTCTAGGGTCTATGGGTGGTATAACTGTACAGTAGTTAAGGGGTTGATAAACCAACTTAGAACTGGGGGGGGCCTCACCTTGTTTAGAGGATTTGATCATTCAAAAACCCCTCAAATGTCACTATCAAGATCTGGGTGTTACATGATTTTTGCATAGAAATGAGAAGCGTGGTCCAAAATGGTGCATAAATGGTCCATAAATGGGTGGTATAAACATTATTGTACGTAACACGCACACACACACATATATATATATAATTATTGTTGTTACCGTCATGATTATCATTATTATCATTATTATTATGTATATATCTTATGATTGATTACTATGTATTTGTTTCTTTATTATATTATTAACTATGATTAGTTTTTGTTATCATAAATTTCTTATTTTTTATTATACTTTACTAACATTACGGCACTCGCCCACGCCCACGTTCTCCCAGCCTCCCCCTGCAGCGTCCCTTCCACCCACGCCACGATCAGCTTGGCCGACGGCTGGGCGCTCTGCCAGTCCCCGCGCGGCCACCAGTCGCGCGTGCCGCGCCGCGCGCGACAGAGCCAGGGGGAAGCAACGGCACGGGGGGAGAGATGCAACTCCTAGGGTTGGGGCAGTTGGACTTGTACTTTTAGGGGGTTGGAATGGCGTGGGATTGCTGAAATATGGCAATTTGATGTAGCAATGATGGTGAAATACTGGGGACTTGGAAGTCTGATGTGAGCACATCGGAAAACACCTTGCCTCAAGGGTTTGAATGGATGAGTATCAGTTGGAAATGGAGCTACTAGATGCTACTGCTACTAAGATCATCCCAGGGATCGTCACTGCGTGGTAACTGGGGTTCTAATAAAAGCCATATATATAAATGGTATGACCCCCTTGGGAGGACTTATCAACCAAGCTTATGTATCAGTTGAGTTTTGCAAAACAACCCAGCCATTACCCAGGCCGCTCCTGAAGTACCCTGCCAGTGCAGCTGCACCTTACAGATCTGTGCATTTTGCGCCCCCAAAATGAATAGATCCAATACCAAACCAGGTTTTTGCTTCGGGGATCTTCAATATTTATTTGGGGAAGGGATATGATATATGATATATATAAATATACATATATATATATATTATATTATATTATATTAAATTATATTATATATTATATTACATTATATTATATTATATTACATTATATTATATTATATTATATATATATTGATATATTGATATATGGAATTACCATGGATCACCTTCATCTTTGGTACCGATGAACCATCCTCAAGCTGCATCCTTGGTGGCACAAATCATCCCGGCGTGGAGCTCAGGGGGACCATCCAAGAAGTTCCCGAGAAAAGCGTTGCCATAGCTTCGAGGTGATACCTTACAAAGTTCTCATGATCTTCCCACTATATCCTCATTACATCCTCATCCCCCCGAAAAAAAAAAAAAAATCAAATCCTAAGATAGTTGTAAATAACGGTTCTATCGTTTTGGCGCTTACCAAAAACTGGACAAAACATGATCATTCCTGTATTGTATTGCTGTGGCAACCACCCTTTAAAAATAATCTAAAATCATTAATCTGGATAAATCTGAAAAATTCGACTATTTGTTGGGAATTTCCAGGTCGGTCAATCCTATATATGTTTGTTCCCTTCCCTATAGTTCATGGTTCATAAACATCATCATTAAACGATGGCAACCATGAAACAATCATCTAAAACCACCATAACATCATCTAACATCACCATAACATACCATATACCATCTGGTTATTTCACAAAAAGGCCATGGAAAATCACCATGCTATTAATGGCTGTTTACCATCTATTTCTATGGGAAATGATCCATGGCTTTCCCCCCCCATTTTCGATTTTTCCGAGGCGCCCCAGGTTGGGCATCCACTCCACCGGCACCGCGCTGCCCGCTGCGCTCGCACCGAGCAGCTGCCTTTTGGCCCAGGTGCCAAGGAGACGGCCGAAGGCTGCAGTGACCTGCCGGTGCCAACAATAGCTCAATGGGAATTTCAGGATCCTAAAATGGAGGTACTGTACCATTGTACCATATTTTTGGACATATTTTTGTGGGGATATTCCCTGAAATTTAGGCCTGAAAAATTGGCCATTGAATAGCTGGATGGTTTGGAAATGGAAAAACTATATCAACAAATAGCTGGAGATACCCAGCTATTATCCAATTTATAGATGGTTTAGAAATGGAACAAGAATAGCTGGCGATATCCCAATCATCCAATTTAATCCAATTTATAGATGGTTATAGATGGTTTGGAAAATGCCATCTATAAATTGGTATCCCATCTATCAATGCCATCCAGCTAAATCTATGATTTTCCATTATAATAGATTTTTTTTTTCGGCATACTGTGCAGGTCTGCACTCGGTTCACATGCGAGATCCCCGTAGGGAAAAACAGGCTAAAAAGGCCGTTCGTTCACACCTGTACATGGGCACCATGATAGTCTGGTTGGACTTCATTGGGCCCCACAAAATTTGCGCAAACGAAGGGCTGAAGCTCTGGTGCAAGTTCTGAAGAGATGGGCACATCAGCAAACGTCTGCTGACAAAACTCAAAAACTGCATCAGCCAGAGCTTCATTGAGGTCTTTCGGGTAAATTTTGCACCGGGCTGTGCGAAAGCTACCGTCACTATCATGACCTCGCAATTGGATATGTGCACCAGCCCCATGTGGGCAGCGGCCAGACCGGCCTCGATGCATGACCCTCCTACGAAAACCGGACAACCTGAGGTGCAAAACCGTTGTTGGCTTTACAGCCTCAGCGCCGAAAATGCACTGATCAAAAGAAGTCACTCCAATGCATCTCAGAAGTCGCAGGGCTCGGACAGCTGGGCGCGACCAGATACTTGCCGGGGACTTGGAAAGAAGCCAAGTCGGATACTGTGGATGTTCACAAAATCCACAACCTCCTCCCCGGGCAAGGCGGATCAGCATGTCCAAAAGGAAATGCAAAAGTCTTGTGCCCACCAAGACTTGGCGCCACTCCCATGGATGAAGTGCCGGCAGGCCCCATGGAAAGTCTGCACTTCTCAAAGCTCTCGGGCCATCATCTTGGAACCGAGCAGCCGAGAATGTTTCGCACGGCGGACCGCCGCCGGCGCCGACGATACGGCCTGACTCGATGTTCTTGGCCCAGAAGTCGTGCGAAGCGGACGACATTAAGTTGCCCTGCTCACGTTGCAAACAGAGGTCCACGGAAATCACAAAGATCTCGACATCCGGAGCAATGAAGCGATGATCTAAAAGTTCATGAAGATCTCCTCTTCGACGAAAGCCGGAAAAGAAATGCACGAAAACCAAAGAGCGCACATGCAAAATCGCATATTCTCTGGCAAGTCCATGCAAATCAAAACATCCGTGACCAATCTGAAAGCCCTCAGGGTTATTGAACACAAACACAGGGAAGTCTTCGGCGAATAGGTGAACCTGGGGCTGATGATCCACAGGTTGCTCACATCTGCCTTGCAGCTTGGTGAAGGCTTGTCCAACTTGCCCTTGGCGTGCGAGGTACTTATTCTGCATGAGCTGAGCATCAGCTGTACCGGCGCGAGGGAGTTGAGGTCCAAGCAACTGCCGCATTGGCTTCAGGGCCTTGGTGGCACCCCATCCATCACGACGAAGCTCCGCATTATGCTGCCATTCTTCTGCATCCAATTCTGCCAAGGTCTCATCGGATACTGGGGGAAAACAAGCTCGTAATGTCTCCAAACATTGCGTAGCATAGCCCAAATGTTCCGCCAACCTACTACGGTTGTGATACCATCGGCAACAGCTCTGGCAGACATCCCCAATAGCGAAAAACTTCACAATGCGTCTGTACCCATGAACTCTGGCCGAGTGAGAGGCCAAAGCACGCTTGGAAGAAAACCACTGTTGGCACTGGTCACACGTCCACTTGTGCAGGCATAGGGCAGGTCGTGCGGGTAAAACACCTCCATTAGCCTCAAAGAAGTCATCAAACTGCTTCTGCCAGGCGTGATGTTCTGCACAAGCTTGGCGATAACGTCGGCACGCACGTCCTGCGGCTCGAATCCGCCCAGCCCAATTGACATCCAATTGGATGAGTGGCAGCCATTGTCTGACATCATTGGAACTCGGCACATCGAAGTGATCGGAGTAGAACTCCCGAAACCACGCCAATGAAGTACTGCAGGCACCAACCCAAGAGTCGGAGTCGTCAATCATCTCAATGAGCATCTGCCACAACATTGCTGGGCACATCGCCAGCATGCGCTTGAGATAACGAAGACGAGCCATGTGTAGTTGATCTTCAGGAGGAAGGAGTCGCAACAAACCACAAAGTGTAGGGACATCCAACACAAGGGGCGAGACACCCATAGTCTGGCCCTTGGCAATCAACCCGAGCGGCTTGCGAATGGCATTTTGCCACTTTTGGAGCATGGCTGGAGAGCACGGCGACCAAACGTGGGCATTGTAGAGAAGGCGCGACATTGTGAGGGACTGAAAGACCACCATCTTGGAGCGAAGAGCCACATAGCGCTTACTGTAGAAAGACCGATGCAGCGGTCCCCAGCTTTGTCTTACTGTGGCAGTCCGGTGAGCTACCTCTTTGGTGGACTTTGTGCCCTGCTGCAACCATGTACCCAAATGTTTGTAGCAATGGACAACCTTCAAGGAATAGAGGATGTCGTCTTGTTCCCATGCAATGCGGGAACCAGCGTCATTGAGAGCCGTTTTGATGGCCGTGGCACCCTTTCCTCGAATATTGAAGATCACCTCAGTCTTACCAGACGCATAGTTGAGCAATAAGCCTCGACGTTTTGCCGCCTGGTCCATGGCGTGGACAGAGGCCTGGACAACCTGCTGGACCGCATCATGTGTCTCTGCATGTATTGCCACCGCACAATCATCCACAAAAGCCAGGTCCAGGAATGCCGGAACCGGAATCGTCTGCTCATCCACAAAGTTGTCACATGGTGTTGGCGTTCCAATCCACGGGACACCAGTGATGGAATGTGTCAATTCACGAGCATCACGCATGACCAACGCCATGACCATATTGTAGAGCAAATCTCCAAGTGGGTCTCCAGGGCGAGTCCCACGATGAGTCTGGCAGGGGGTATCCAATCCCTTGATGAAAAAGTGCGTGTTGGTGAGCGCATCACGTAGGAGAAGGCGGAAATGGTCAGAAATCCCAGCTGTAGCATCATCCCTTCGTACGGCTTGAAGCATGCCATCAATGTCGTCGGCGCTAACTCGGAATCTGGATAAGGCAGCGATGAGTGACAAAGAAGGAGCCTCGTCCGGGAACAGAGCTTGTCGCAAAACACTGTAGAACGCCGATTTGATGTCAAAGAAGAGATATGCGCTGGGAAGTTTCCTGCTCGCTGTCCAATGACGATGAGCCTGAAGGAAATGATGGGCAAAATCGACACCCATACGCTTGCGCCCTCCCAGTTGCAGAGACTGGATTCCATTCTCCCATACTTGAACCAAGTAGTTGCGCATGGTCATATGAAACATCTTGGCCGTGAAATCGCTGATGAAAATGCTGCGATAGCCAGTGGGGTCAGCCGCATCGGGCTTGCCCTTGGAAAGAGGGATCAATTGCCCACCTTTCCACTCCAATGGTTCTTTGCAATGAGCAACCACTTTTGTGGTTAGGGCACGAAGCTGATGACAAAGCGGGGCGGCCCCAGCCTTAAGTACATCTGGAGGCAGCTGGTTCTGTCCGGGTACCTTGCCCCTCTTGAGTTTCTTGAGGGCGAGCTGAAGTTCCCATGGAGATGGGAATAGCTCTTGACATTGAATGTCTTTGGGAGGTCCAAGGCCCGGTCGATCCAATCGTTGCAACACCTCCCAATGAAGGGGTACGCCCGCTTCAATCTCACTGAACTGCTGCATCCATACCTGCTGTTGCTCAGTAAATGATGTGGCAAGGGTACCATCATTTTTGCGCAACGCTGGCAAGGGGCGTATACTGGTGCCGGATTTGATCTTTTTGGAGCCAAGGCGTGTCAAGAGCCGAAAGACGGCCTTGAGATCATGTAGCTCTCCAGCGTTTTGAAGTTGGACCAAGATCTGGTCGTAGTAAATCTGCAAGTCACCACGCACCAAGGCCCTAACCTCTTTTTCGACCAGCTTCAGCTCCTGCTTGAACAGCTCATCATGCATGAGGTTCCAAGCCCTACCACAGTCAAGGAGATGCCGCTTGAAGGCAATACATTGCAGCGTTCGTCCAGAGAGCTGTGGCCGTTTGCGTTTGAAGGTGCGCTTCTCAAAGTATTGTCTGGCTAGCTGCAGGAGATTGGTCTCATACAAGCGACAGTGCTCATCGACATTCACATCCCAAGTAGGCAGTGGCAAAGTGGCAAGAGCGGCTTGAAACTCTGCAACTACTGATGGATCTCGCAAACGATCAGCGTCCCATCGGATTTTGTTTGGGCCATGAGTCTGCGCTTGAAAAGTACCTTTGGCATGCAGGCATAGTGGAAGATGATCCTCATGTAGGAACGTAGTATCGTGGTCCACCAGCACCCACGTTCTTTGGGAAAAAGTTGCTGCCATCTGGGAAGTAAGCATGTAGTCCCTTCTCATCTTCTTACCAGAGGAATGAGTCCACGTCTCAGTAGGACCAACATGCAATCTGGCAAATGTAGAAGGAACAACCAAATTGTGCTCCTGCAAGAAGGTCTCAAACAAAGAGCCTTGCGCATTGCTGGTCTCGGCACCATGCAAGCCAAAACTGGCAGAGGCAACCGTGGCAAGGGGAGCATTGGCGTCCACCATGTACCACACCAATTCATCACGAAGGCTGGTAACACAGAGCTGCGCCGTGTCATCCCACCATTGCGAGATATCATCAATGGGCCTATGCCCTTGCCCTTTGGTCTTTTGAAGACATGGGGTATGCAATACGACCAAGGAGAAGGTCATCACATTGCTTTCAAAGCGAACCAAAAGGCGACGTGGATCAGCATGAAGGACCACGACCACGAAATCTTCCAACTTGAGCGTTTGACCATCCTGCGTCGTGGCAAGAGCCATGCCAGTGTGGCACCAGAGTTCACATCCCAAACGGACTGCATCAGGACCAACGCAACCTGAGGACCAAATGCGATAGTGCTCCGTACTAAAGGTCCCTTTGACCGTACGTGCTTCTTGGAGGCCAATAATGTGGAATCTTTGGGAGTGCCATTGGGCATCAAGCCGCTGGGTACGGGTACCGGTGCGCCGTCCGCATTCACGATCTCCATGGTCAGTGTCCAACGCGAGCACATTGACAGTCATGAAGGAAATATCAAGATCCCAAGATTGCAGTGCAACATCACGGTCAGGATGGGGCGGTTGTCGGGCAATGCCAGGCCGCCGCAATGACAAGGGAAATTGCATCACTTGTCCATCACATAGAGGCGGGAAAGCAGCAAGCAATGAGGTAGGACAAGCTTGAAGCCAGGCCCATTCCACATCTGTGGTTTCAGTTGCAAGCGCATGGAGCGGCTGTAAGCACTCTAGCACAGCCGGATTGGAATCGACTGTGAGTGCAAACTTGGCGAGCCTGTCAGCGAGCTCATTCCACGGATGATGCTGATGACCACGCACTTCCTGAACACTAAGTTGTCGCCCCAACCATTGCGAATACAAACGCATAATTTGCGCCATCAATGGATTGGATGTAGTGGAGCATTCTTGCATGGCGATGTGCTTGCTGAGACGAAGGTCCGGTCGCAAGAGTACATTGCCAGTGAGCAGTCCAGAATGAGCCAGACGCATCGCTACTAACATAGCTGCAAATTCCGCGGCAATGTTGTCCAGCGTGTCAGCTCCAATCCACCAAGGCGATGTAGGGTTGAGCTCAACGTGACCCGAAAGTTGCCCATAAAACCAGGTAGAAGTTCCATCAGTCTGCACAAGAACTACACTCCAGGCCGCTGCAGTGGCAGATGTGGCACCATCTACATAGAGTTCCCACGTAGCGCTGCTGGCAGCTGGGGCCAACGTGGGGTCCATCATTGCAGCATAGGATTCAAGAGGAATCTGAACCCCATCTGGCAAAGGCATGAGAGGCAGTTCACTGAGCTGAGCACATTTGGCTTCCCAATTAGGTTGATGAAGCCACTGTAGAGCTGATAGTTCGTCCTGATAGGTCGGAGCATCTAGATCACCCGCTGGTGTCAATGTGGCTTGCAATGACAGCACCACTGGGCTGGTCGAAGATGATGTCAGCTGAGGAACAGCTTCAATGGTGTCACCGCAACCAGCGTGCACTGATAATGGACGTGGCACCGTAGTGGGTGAAAGCTCTACCATAACATCATCAAATACCTGCAAGAGCTGCTGCGTCTGTGCGGCCAACACTTGGGAGCTCAGTCGAACTCGACAAAACTTCGCGTGGAGCTGCAGGAGACTAACACCATGGGCACTGGGGTCATGCGCAGGATCAGCTGCATCATCAAGAGGCAGTGGTAGCACTGGCTCTAACGAGCCCTCAACGGTAACCGTGAAACACATGCCATGTTGGACTGGAAATAAATTGCCTGCTGTCAAGTCAGTATGCCCAAAAGAAGTGGTACACCTTGAATTGGGAACTGCCGGCGGGCATTGAAATTCAACCGCAGCAGCGTGTAACAGCATCCAGTGATCCACCGCATTGGGAACCGTCAAGCAAACTTGTCCTGGGTGCCAAGGGTCAGCAAAGGCATCCATCACGGTAAGGATGACTGTCTTAGTCATTGGTTGCGGCTGCTGCAGGATGATGACATGAAAGTGGGCATCTTCATTGGCGCCAAGAGGAACAGGGCGCACAACCACAATTTCAATCTGCCGGTCTGGAAGCATCCAATCCTCCCACGCTGCTACAAGATGTGCATGCCACAAGTCAAGGTTGGCATCAAGCGTAACGGTTCTGCAGTCCTCAGACCAAGGCCGCCTGACATGGTCGGAATACCAGACCGCAGCTCGAATGGTCATACCTTCAGGTGCTGCTGTTTGGGCAAAATAAAACGTCCACACCTCATGCAAGGTAGTCCAGGAAGTAGGCCACATAGGAAAAGCAGCTGGCTGCAGATGGTGCCCCAGAGAGGCACAGTCTGCAACTCGTTGGGGAGTCATGTGATACTCATCAGCCAGGTGCTCACCAGGGACAACATCCTCTGCAGGTTGCACAAGGAGGCGGGTGCGTTGCCATCGACGCACAGTCTGCATCAACGAACGCCCAACTGCAGGGAGCAGTGGGCGTGGGAGGTATGGCTGGTTGGAACTGGCAGCTGTGTGATCTCCTTCGCAAAACACTGGTTTGACATGAAGCTCAATGCCAGTTGCTGTAGGAATATCATCTCGTATGAATTGCTGGAATGGTACTCGACCAATCCGGGCTGTGCATTTTTGAAAGTCACAGATTGGATGGAGGTCCATGATGTCAATCAGGTCATCCGTGCATAGCCATCTGGGCAAGGAGCGTGCTTCTTGGTGAAGACGATCTGCCGGTCCCTCATGATAGATGATAGAAATCACTGCTGCCGCTACTGGCTCACGAGGCGTCTGCTCAATCATGACATGCACCGTTTCCATGTGCAGGGCATCATGGGGAGGCTGTGGATGAACGATGGAGACCTGAGTCTGTGTGGCTCGTTGGCAGGCAAAATCCCATGGGGCCAGCAAATCGCGAAGCCAGTTGTCATGTTTCCTGTCTAACCTCACTATGCGGGGCTCTCGACAACGAGGAAACAGGCCATGGTGGATGAACCAAGTCCAGACATAAAGGACTGGTCCTTCTTCCTCAACCTCGACTACCGAATTTTCCAGAAATGAGTCCTGGAGGTCATTGTTCCACTTGTGGTCAACGAGCCAAGGGTGTAGGAAATGATCATCGCCACAAGTGGCATCAGAAGCATGTGCCAATGGCTGTAAACGCTGATGAGAACCCAGACTTGCTGAAACAGTCTGAACAACTGGCTCAGTGGTTTGCATAAACCCAACATCATCTGCCTCGACTGGGAGAGCTTGCTGAGTAATAGTGACAACGATGCTTTCTCCAGGCTGATTGTGAGGCAATAGTGGGTGCTGAACCAAGAGTCCACCTGATTGAATCATGCACAGTCGACGGGAACACCAACGTTGGATGTCCAAGATGTGCAGAATGTCCTGCTGGGCGACCACAGCCGGCACCAAGGCAGCTAGGTGCCATACTCTGCGATTAACGGCGTGGTCGAAAAGGACGGTCAGGAGCACTGGTACATTTTGCCCATGCCGTTGTACCAAAAGCAGGTGCCCTTGTGTTGATCTCTGGGTATCAGATGGTGGCAGTGGGTGCACAAAGAATACCTGCGCCTCCTGCTCGGGGTCCATGGTGTCCGCCCATAGATCGCACAGATCATGATACCATAGCTGAGGAAAAGCATCTAGTCTCAGATCTCTCGATTCAAAGTTTCTGGCATAACGATCATGATGCAAAAACCATGTCGTCATTTGTAGGCCTGGACCCTCATCATGCGGCTGAGTTGTGGCACGTTCGTGAAATGCCATACGAGTCTGCAGCATCCATTGCCGAGAGGCTGTTTGAGGGGGTCGCGGCCTGGAGGAAGCTATTACACCAATGCCTCGATGTGTATTGGCCAAGCTTGGAAACATTGCACTACAGCTACGTGGTGCCAGCGATGTACATGAGTGTTCACAGCTTGGACTTGAATGCACTTGCATCAGCGATGAAGCATCAACATCGACGGAATCAGGACGTGTCGAAGGACGCGTTCCTCTGCTGAACTTAGCAGAACCCGCAGAGGCTTCAGGGGTGCACTGCTGTATCGTTCTCTTGAGCCTTGGCTCCTCCACGAGCTGGTCATGCCGTTGGGGTACAATGATGCGCAAGTAGGCACCATGGTCAATGGTGCGCACCTCAATGTTGGTGGCCTCCCAAAGCACATTGTTGTAGTATACCACGCAGCCAGCAATGGAGTCGTCGACATCACACATAGACCGCAAGCCCAGGGCATGCACGAGACCAAGTCTCGTGATAAGCCGGGGCAGAAGACGTGTTTCACGTAGTGGATGAACTGGTCCAGACGTTGGGGACTCGATGACAAGGTCGAGCAACACCAACTTACTGTCAGAGGCTGCGGGAATATCTCCAACACGTTGAAGAATCACTGCTTCTTCTGCGTGGTGCTGATCAATGAGTGGTGCTTGCAGAACATGAAAACCAATGGCCATGTCACGGTGCAGACCAATGGCATGGAGCATGTCAAAGAGGACAAAATTGTACGTTCGCCAGCGTAGAAAACAATGGTGAACTGAACGTCCAAGTTGAAAGATCTGCACACCTTGTAATTCCTCTTCATCAAAGCTGGAATCAGAGACTTGCGGGCTCTCTTCGGCGGCTTCTGGGCTGAGAGCGAGAGTGCCAGGTGAAAGATCCGTGAGATCCTCACCAACTTCACCACTTTCAGCTGTAGGAGACGCAGTTGGGATAGCTGGCGTCGGGACTGTGGTTCTGGCACCTTGCAAATCTTGAAAGACTGCCACAAATGAGTGGCCATTGGACATCCAGTGAGAGGGGGCAGTAGTAGTTGGAATACTGATGCCAGCATGAACATCACAAGCATGTGTCTGCAAAAGCTCCTCCGCATCAACGCCAACCAAAATGCCCACACCTCCTACATGTCGCGGATAAGAAGCAGCCCATGTGTAGCCTCGACCAGTGTCATCACCTGGCGGGTGAACTGTAGTGAGCCCACCACAAAAGTTAGGGCCCCCTTGAACCAAGATCAAGTCAGCATGCACCGGGACAGTGTCAAATGTAGACCTCACCTGTGGAAACACGACCGCGATGTTCAATACGGCATCATTGTGGATTTGGTCACGCCATCGCTCAAGAATGAGCTGGTGCCAAGCTGTACCATCGCCAGGCAGGGCAACAAGACGTGGAACTTTCCACTGTGGTTGATGCACATGATGAATATACCAGGTTCGGAGTTGATACGGCTGGTCAAGGGGAGGTCGACACAGATCATCACGCCACAAATGCTGAAGATGATGAATATACGAGGGAACATCAGCAGGAAGTCGACGATCCAAGAAGTGCCGATTGGATGAACTGCCAGCAGATGCCGAAGGAGCTGCCTGTCGACCAGCTCGATTTTGTCCTTCATATGCCGGGCACTTGTGAGGAGCCACGTCACTATGAACATCATTGAGCCCAATATGGCGGGTGTGGAACTCCCGCTCCGAGTCTTTCCCCTGAAAGACAAGCACATTGGGGTGAAACCGTACTGTTTTACGGGAACATGTGGTCTTGCAAAAGATCACCTCCTCAACCTTGATCTCGCCTGGCGCACCCACCTCATAGGCAAGGTCTGAGGCTACTTCTATTGCCGACCATGGAGACAAGAAAGACTTCTCATTGATCACCGAGTGCCCCCAATGAAGAGGAACAGCTACAGGATCAACCAGCGCAGAAGGCCATTGACACTCATACTCAAAGGTCATGTAGTGCCGGCCTTGTGAAAAGGCTGCAAGCTGGGCATCGCAGCTCTCGCTGCAGAGGAGTCGTCTTCCTCCTTTGTACGCGGCCTTTTGGGCTTTGGCTCCAATTTGTCGGCCGATTCTGAGAGCTGAACAAGGCTGGTAACAACCTGAGTAAGGCCATCGTGAATGCGCTGGGCATTTTCGTCCCTGGGCAACTCTTCGTCCTCCTTGTTGTCGGCATCCTCCATCTCGTCCTCCGACACCAGGGAGACTGTACCCTCGGGACCAACTGTGTCTGCTCTCTTTTTGGCCCAGTCGACTTTCCGTTGAGCTCTTCTCAAGGTATTCGTAGCATCCTGCGTACGATTATGAAACGCCAACTCTGAGGCTTGGAACTGGGAGGTATATTCCTTCCATTTGGTGACCGATTGCTGCAAGAAGACCCGCCATTGTGACCAAAGCTGAAGCCGGGCACTTTCTAGCTCTAGTAAGGCTTCCTTGGCAACTCCAAGTTCTTTGACTGCTTCCAGCAGCACGTCTGTGCTTTCTCGGTCGTCCTTCTTCATCTCGGTGTGCACCAATTGCTGGAACTCGGGGGACAAATTGTCCTCCTTTTTGACCGCCATCATGATTTTGTTGAGCTTCTGCTGTGCACTCAGTTGCACCTTGGCATCTGCAGCCACTTCGGGCGGCAATGTCGCCGTTGGAGGAGGAGGAACAGCAGGCGCATCCATGGAAGGCGGCATAAATGGCATAGCAGACATCGCCGGCATCGGTTGTTGCATCCAGGGCACTCCATGCGGGTGCTGCTGAGCCATCAACATCGGTGGAGGCGGAGGCGGAGGTGATGCCATATTCATAGGTAGGGGCATGCAACCCTTGCCATTGCCTTTCTGTCCAGATACAGGAAGGTGAGGATACCATGGAGCATGCGCAGGCCAAGAAGATCCACCTTGATCTAGAACTGGTCCTTGCACACTGTCGTAGGGGCTCCATTGAGAGGCATCCTGCTTGTGCTTCTTGCGAGATTTCGGGCGGTTGCGCTGACGCGGGCTCTTGGTTCTTGGTTGCCCTTGCCACTGCTGTGCTGACCCTTGGGCAGGATAGGACTGTGTCTTGTGCTGATTTCCCACAACAGCACAATATTCCCAACTCTGACCACAAAGGTCGCAAAACCATGCGTTTGGCGACCGCATCTTTCTGCACGAACCACACATCCAGCCCGTCTGCGTCGACCCCGCCATTGCAAAGCGGATCTGAGCAAGAAAACTGGGATCTTTGGAGTGGCGGCCGGCTAATACCTTCCAGATCCTGTAAAGCCGAGAGGGCATCAAACGATGCAGCCCTTTCCGATGTCTGTGCCACGCCAGACGCGCTGCAGCACGCTGGCGTCGGAGTGCTCGGCGCTTTGTAGTTGTTGCCGTTGCCTTTGACCAGGAGGATCACAAGGAAATACACAAAGAGGTAGAAACACACTCTTGCCATAAACCAAGGATCTCCGTCACGTACTCCCAGGTGCAAGCCCGATCACCAAGGGGTAGGTTAGGATGAAGAGCAAGGCAGAAAGAAAGTTCCCCAGGCGCAGCAGCGCAGCAAGGCACCAAGAGCAGCCGCACCGAGCAGCTCAATTGGCACCCGTGGGTCGGGGGAACGAAAACCCACTAAGGAACACGGCGGGGGGCACCCTTGTCACGCTAGGGTGACACCCAAGCCAGACCTTTTATAATAGTATAATAGAAAATGCCCATCTATAAATGGATGATGACTGGGGGTACCCTAAATCACAGGAAATGCCCCATGTCTATATAATGGATATGGTTCTGATATGTTTCTGATATATCCCCATATATACATTGAATCATATATAAAGGAAGAATATTCAGAATCAGATTTGGCTATTCAGGATTAGATCGATCATATTAAAGGGACAGTAGGCAGTCTATTGATGGATTAATAGAATATACGTATAATTACCCATATCCCAATGATATTCTCATTTATCATTAATAATCGCTAGTACTCACTATTAAGAAATATGAGTCACTATCAATCACTATCCTTGGTAGTTTAGTATCCTTCTAATATCCGCATTGTATCCTCACTATAGCAACCCCCAAAAAGAGAAAAAAGTTGTAAACCTGGAGATATGAGGTAATTGTAAGTAGCATCTATCCCATCCTGGAAACGCCTCTCTATCTTTGGTGGGGTTACTAACTATATAATGTGGGTGAAACAATGTCATAAACCACCCATGACTGGGGAATGGCCTATGGCTTTATTTTACCCACATTATATTTAGCTATGTTTATGGAAATTTGTGATGAATAGCTCTCTCTCTCTCTCTCTATTCAAGATGGTGAATTTCCATAGCTATGATAGTTTACCAGAGGGCCAAAGGGTACTAATACTCTATATATACATGTTAAAATTATACTCATATATAGAGGCTATAAATAAATATACATCTACACACACATATATATATATATTATACACATATTAAATATATATATATATATATGTATATACACTATCCCCATGTTGGCTGGAATCCTCCGCATCGGCTTCGTCGCTCCAGCACTGCAGGGCATCCACCGCCAAAGAGGCCATGGACAGCTCCTACAGCTCCGGAGTTCGAAAACGAGGGATGTCGCCTCGAAAAACGTTACACCCTTGTGGTTGGTGGTGATTTAATGGTGATTTAATGGTGATTTAATGGTGATTAATGGTGATTAATGGTGATTAATGGTGATTAATGGTGATTAAATGGTGATGAATGGTGATTAAATGGTGATTTAATGGTGGTCAATGGTGATGAATAGTGGTTAATATGGGAATATCTATGGTTAATAGTGATTAATAGTGGATTAATGGCGATTAATGGTGGTTATTAATGGCTAATAGTGAATTAATTAATGGTGATTACCCTCTGGTAACATACAAACATAGCTATTGAAAATGGCCATAGGAATAGTTGATTTAGCCATTAAAAATGGTGAATTTCCATAGTTACGTTAGTTTACCTATCATAGGGTAAACATGTGGAAAATCTCAACAAGATGGATGACATTTTGTACATCATAAGGAAAATGGATGAACATGCGGAATATATAATAGAAATGGATGAAACATACGAAACACCGGACATTACAAATAAATAGATGAAAATGAGGAGAGCATCAACAGAAATGGATTATCGTGGGGAGATTCCGACAGAAATTGTTGAAGATTTCCGAGTTTAGGCATTTGATGCATCAAAAATTTGTCAAGAATGTGGAGTGAAGCATCAAGAATTCTCCAAAATACTAACAGTAATTGGATGAAAAGCCAAGAAAAAATAAAAGCCAACAGAATCTAGGCATTTGCTGCTGACCCCTCTCCTTCTTCACCTCCTCTTGTCGCCACATCACTGCCTCGCTGCGGCGCGTCCGCTCCAAGTGCCACAGCAAGCCATACGCCTGATGCCTGGTGGCCGTGGGGTATTTTTGGGAAAGGTGGGAAGAAAAGTGATACCAGCAACTGGGGATTTCAAATATTTAAGATGGTTTATATAAGTCTAAGTCGCCAAAAAAAAATCAAAGCGACATCACGATTTATATAAGTCTCACTGAATCTCTAAGGACATCAAATCAAGAAACGTCAAGAAACAGGCTCAACCTGCTTCACCTGAGAGTAGTAGAACCAGTAGAAATGCACCCCTTGACCAACTCATACCTTACCAAATCTTACCAGCACCAAAGTCTACACGAAAACAAGCCACGTTTCCACTCGTTTCCAAGCCATCCGGAGCCCTCTCCCTCTCTCCCTCTCTCTCTCTCTCTCGACCGACCGATTGGTTTTACGAAAAAAAAAATCCACCCAAATATCAACGGGTTGGTTTTGTTGGGGCAATCTACGGTTGAAACCATAGTTGTTTGGCATCAAATTGATTATGAGGGTTTCCTGCAAATGTTCCTTAAATTCCAATGAAAATAGTCCAACTTCAAGCGAAAACAATTGAAATAGTACTATCTCAAAACCTCCTCAAAAGCTTCTATCTTCACGGTGAATCTACACCTACCGTCACCTGACTTAGCAGCCCGGCCTCAGCTTCCACCAGGGCCATCGCTCCACCGCCTCCACAGCCCCTGGCGGCAGCCGTTGCAGCGCGTCGCCCAGCAGCGCGGCATCGGGCGACAGCTGCGCAGAACGCAAGCGACGAAGGATGCGCGGCAAAACACGCCAGTCCTGGGATCATCATGGGATAACCATGGTATTTTGCCAATTCAAACATAGGAGGTGTGATAATAATGTTGGAATCTTGGGTTATGGGGTTGTGTTGGGATGACTTTGTTGGGTGAAAATCTGGTCAAGTTCTCATGTTTCTGGGTTGAAGACTCAACTCTTGACTCTTGACCAGCTGTTTTGGCTGGTCGCCGTGAAGAAGGGACCTTAATTGACCACCAAACAATGGAATTTACAAACACAAAAAGGACAGCCCGAATCCAACCCACCATGAAGCCATCACAGATTCGGATTCAATGGAGGTACAGCCGCATCAAACTCACCAGCCGGTCAAAGTGATAAATCTTGAGGGGCAGGATGCAAAACCAACAATGACAGGTCAAAACGAAGACAAATGAGACCTGCCAGTCATAAATAAGTCGTAAATAGAATAATCCTTTTTTCTCGTCTGGCGAAATCATAACATTTCACCATCCTGAAAACCTTGAAATTCACTTGATCTATAGGGCCATTATAGGTGTATTTTCCTTACTAACCAGAAAATTCCATCTCGATCTCCGTCACCAGGTGCGATCTCAGTGGCGTCCATGCGGGCCAACGTACCAGCCACCTCGGCGAACGTTGGACTAACAATGACCCAATGACCCTAATATAGTGAGTACTCTTAACTGATGCAGTCTTCTGGATGAGTTTGGTTGCAACATGTTACGATCCAGTGCATGAATACAAATATAACAGATCATATATATATATATGTATATATACATGTATATATATATATATATGTGTGTGTGTATTAGACATAAGCATACATCTGCATCACCCCGGAAAACCTCGTGGGATAGGAAACCGGGCCTGCACTCCTTCCAATTTCATCCCATTGTTCTCCTTTTCTGATGACTAAGACCCGTAGCTGTCTGACCTCTGAAAGACTAACAGATCTGATCTAATTAAAACCAAATCACCCACAAATCACCCACCAAATCACCCACAAAATCCATCCAAATGGCATTTCTGCACATGTTCCACCTTTGTCTTTTCTGACCCCCGACATCACTATCCAAAGCACCGCGCCAAAGGCTTTTGCGTCTGGACTGATGGCGTTGTCCTCCATGGAATCCAACAAGTTCCAACAGATCTGCAGCTGCCCGGCTTTCGCGCAGGCCGCGATACAAGCAGTACCTGTTTTTTTTTGGCGGTCGGCAATCAATCCATTGGTTTTTACCATCAAAAACCATAGTAATCTCCAAGTGGATACCAAGACTTTTCGGTTGTGTGATTGGATTGTAATGGTTCCATTCAATTGCTAAATATCTACCTGACTGGGTTATATATATAAATTAAATATATATATATAGATAATAATATATTCAATTGATTGGGAAAAATCTACCATGTTCAAATTTCATGTCCAACCCTTCTCAATCTACTGGTGGTAGTGCCATGGGAAGGCACCAACTTCCGCCTTGCTTGGACAAGCCCCTGGCCCTTGGTACGTTGAGATTTGTCCAAATGTAGTTGATAAAATAGTTTTCTCCACAAAGGTTGCATGAATTTATGAAACTGGGGTTGACGAAATTTGTGAGATTGCTATTATAGCCGGTATAACCAAATAAATAGGTTCATGCATCGAAAAACTGGTGCTATCAACTGTTTCTGTATCAGAATATATCTTACATATGTATGTATGCATGGATGCATGCATGTATGCATGTATGCATGTATGCATGTATGCATGTATGCATGCATGTATGCATGTATGCATGCATGCATGGATGCATGTATGGATGCATGTATGTATGCATGCATGGATGTATGTTTCCCCCTATATTATTTACATATATAATTTCATATATATATATGTATATATATATATGTTATATATCTATATTATATATATATGAATATCTCTGTGTGTGTGTTATGTCGTATTTCATATTAAAAAAATGCCATGTCCATTTCCGGGCACAGATCACCACGTTGGGCGTCGTCTGCTGCAGCACGGTCAAGGCCCGGGACCACTGGCTGCACTTCTCCTTGGACGTTTGAACAAGAAAAAGGTGGGTTTAATTGTGGTTAATGGTGATTAATAGTGAATTAATGGCGATTAATGGTGGTTATTAATGGCTAATAGTGAATTAATGGTGATTACCCTCTGGTAATTTAACGTAGCTATTGGAAATGGCCATAGAAATAGTTGATTTACCCATCAAAAATGGTGATTTTCCATGGTTATGTTAGTTGACCGGAGGGTAAGAATGATGAATTAAGAATAGTGAGTTCAAGACTTGGGGACATGGAGTTCAATTCAAAGAATGGTGAATCAAGATGAATGAAGAGTATTTGATCTTAGGCGCCCAAAAATTTCCAAAGGCCTATGCAAAGGCCCAAACGTGCTAGAAAATCAACCAAGTTGCACCTCAATGTGAAAAATGTCGCGAAAAATGTGAAAAGGCCCATTGACCAATGGGTCATCGCAATGCAGCTTGAATGACAAGGAGGAAATTCACGAAACTACTTTGATCATCTTTGATGAACTTGTTTTAGGGACGCCCAGGCAGCTGAGACCTTTGGTTCGATGATGTTTCCAGCGTTTTTATATCTCCATTTACTTCAGGGATCTTCAGGGATTTCCCACCTTTGATGACCGGTTGGAGCCCGTAGTTGGAGCCCATCCCCATCGTCCCAGAGTCCCACCCGGAGGTGTAGCTCCATGGCTGGAAAAACACACGCAGAAAGACCCGCAAGACAATTGCCAGTGAAGCATCTCACCATCTCCATCTAAAAGAACCCACTTGTTGATCAAATCCACCGATCAGTATTGATATATGTGGTTTATTGCACTTGATACTCAACCATTGGAATTGCAATATTGCAATCAGTGCTATTGCAGTGGATACTGATAATTGCAATATTGAAATCAGTGGTATCAAGTCTGATATCACAATACTCACCATTGATCAATAAATACTGACAATCTGATATTGTTCATATTTAAAAAAAACTGAAAGTTGGTTTTTTGGTACCTATTGACAATACTGGTAATTTATTGGTAAAATACCACATCTGATGATATTCTCACTGATAATCATCCTATGTCATCCTGTGTCTTAGAATTTACAGTATCTGACTATATCGAACTGATAATCATCGAGTTGCAGAGATATCTGTTCTGACAACTTGAGATGATTGTCTGAACTATATATAATCACCTTTTTCGAACTGATCTTACAACTTGATATCTGAAACCACCGAGTTGCACAGGCACTGCAGGCCGCAGCAAAGGCTTCGGGCACCGTTCCCGGCGCGCCGGGAAGTTGCAGCAAGGTGATGGCACGTTGCCATTGGAGCCCTGGGTTCCGGGGATGACCCGTTTCTGAAACGTCCCTGGGAAAATCATGGCCCAGTAATACCCGGCCTGGTAAACTGTCACATAACTACGGAAAATCACCATGTTTAATGGGTAAATTGACTATAAATGACCATTTTCAATAGCTACGTTAAATTACCAGAGGGTATAGATGATTTATGAATGATTCCGATTTGATGGTTTATATTGATTGATGACATTTTATGACATTATATGAATGGTGATTTTTCCAGGTCGCACAGCTCTATTTTTTTCCAGGGGCTAGATGGGTTTCTAAACCAACAACAGCACTGGGCACCATCTGGTAGGACCCCGGCCCGGCCTTTCTCGCATGCCGCGATGGTGGCTGCCACGGCCCGACCATCCGCCACGCCAGCAGCCCTTGCCGCGTCCAGCAGATGCAGAGCAGGGCGCCAGTGCCCTCCGCAGGCCTCGGGGTAGCACATGGGGTGCCAATTTATGGAGGATTTTGGCCAGCAAATACCTGAAAAGATGTGCAAATTTTAACCAATCAAATTAAAATCCTGAGATTGAATTTGGTATAAGGGGACTTATGAGGAAATTTCACCAGGAAATGCTAGAAAACTATGTTTTTTCCCCTATCCCGCACACTGCCAGCCGGAGGCAAATTGATGCAACTCCCTGTCAATGTGTGCCCCCTTCACCGTTTTCCTGCAACGCAATGCAAACTGTCAGGAAACGCTTGCAGGACATTCAATTCACCGTGAAAGCTGTAATTCATCATCATTGACTCATCGATCTAATTTATCTGGTCCGCAATCTATCCATCTGTGTGTCTGCTTGCCTCTCCATGCGTCTATCTCATCTGTCTATCCTTTTTTCCTCATACGCCTTATCTATGTCGAATCTATGTGCCTATCTTTGTGCCTGTCTATCCAATCTGTCTATCCAATCTGTCTATCTATCTATCTATCTATCTATTTATCTATCTACCTTTACCATCCTTTACCTACCTATCTGCCCATCTACCTATTGGACATGTCGAACCAAAACCCGGTGCCCATCCCCGTTGCAGGCCCATTGCAGGCCGCTGAGGCGCGCTGATGACAGCTGTGAAACCGGCAGCGGTCATGGGTTCGCCTCGAAAATGGTGATGCTATGATTTACCCTCTGGTAAACTAACATAGCTATTCAAAATGGCCATTTATAGTGGATTTTCCCATTAAAAATGGTGATTTTCCATTGTTATGTTAGTTTACCAGAGGGTACATTTTTTTTTGCAAATGGTGATGTTCCATTGACATCCCCTCACTATCCCCATTGTTGGGTTCATAATACCTCATCTCCCATCATATTTCTGTTCAAAGAAAAATAAATGATGTTCTTCCGTCATGGGGACACCATGGGTTTGATCAGCTGCCATCCACAGGTACCCTCTTTGCCATGGCTTCGTATCCAGTGCAATCCTTTATTCTTTCACATTGTCATGTCATGAGATAGACTTAATATAATATATCCGCCGACCCCGGCAGATGCAAGGGGGAGCGCGCCAGGGAAGAAGACAGGAGGAAAAGGTCGCCAGAATTCATTGCAGCAGCAAGAGCAAAAAGCCGCCTACTACTACTACTACTAC
>Ga0126342_10002608_pt1 | contig 28450 bp, 11 predicted proteins | sample Cyp1metagenome_FD_92528 | JGI IMG/M metagenome (GOLD analysis project Ga0126342, IMG submission 92528) | Coral microbial communities from Lord Howe Island, Old Settlement Bay, Australia - Cyphastrea 1 metagenome | ecosystem: Host-associated > Invertebrates > Cnidaria > Coral ... | reverse complement strand
TGGTCCTGCGCTTTTAACTCTCTTTCCAAAGTCCTTCACGTTGGACTCACCGGTCTTCCGACCGATCTTTGAGCTTGGAAAAAGGGCTATGGTGAAATGCCCATTGATTGAAATGACAATTGCCAAGTCATGACATGGATGCTAAATAGGGAATATGCAATTCGCAGTTTCAACCCCCCTGAAAAATATTAGTCAGTTGGGATGATTATTCCCAATAGATGGAAAAATACAAAATGTTCCAAACCACCAATATATAGTTTATGTGTTCTATAGCCGATGTTTTACAGATTACTTCATAATGTGCACCATGATGTTCCGGGATGTCACCATTTAGATGAGTGAAATACTCCATTTTCCTATGCTTCATAAGAGAAGAAGAAGAAAAAGAAACTTAGGTTAAATATGGTTATATAAATCTCATATGATCAGTTGGTGAAACCATTATTTGTGATCTCAGAACCACAAAGAAGAACAATAAATCCCAAAGTGATATGAGCTATTGATTGTTACTGAATATCATTGCTTAATGTCATTACTGAATAAAGGCCTTTGCCTCGTTTACTTCATAACTAACAATAATGTGCTTAATAATTTTTAAATCTCAACTTCAACAACTACTGTAACAATCATTTAGATTTGAAGAAAAAAAACACACTGAAAAATCTCAGCACTAGTTATTATCTCAACAACTCAACCATACTTCCAATTGCCACCAGTGATTTTTTCCATAAATCAACACTAGCTGCGCACACCGCAGGGGCACCGCAGGGCCCGAGGCCTCGGTCTGGACGTCGTCATCAAAGACACCACCGGGCAGGCACTCGCCAACAGAACTGGCCTCCTGGATCCATGGCGTTTGTTCAGCGGGGATAAGCTGGTGGATGGATGAGCAAACATAGAAGGCCATGATCATGGATATACCTATATAAACGGTGATAATATATATACTATGGATTATATATATATACTATTATGTTATAAGTTATACCTATATATATATATTATGGATGTAGAACATGAAACGTGATGGTGTACCTCTACGAAAACTTTTTGCTTCGAGTACAGTAAGTATGACTATATCAAAACTTCAAAAACTCTGACGTAACTTTCAAGCATCAAGAATTGGGACAAAATAGACATGTCTCCAACGACCAAATGGGGAGCTCACAGCAAAAATGGCAATTCAACCACATTCAACCATCAAAAGTCTACAGTAGATATTGGGGATGGGTCATGCCCATCTATGACGCCAGCTAGTTTGAAGACATGGTGCTATAACCCATGGGAAGTTAAGGTTCTCTGCCATGGGAGGTTTTCACAAAAAACGCATCCATCTTTGTGAAAAGAGATGAATTGAACATCAACCGGTGATTTTCATACAAGAACACGCAAACATACAGTAGAAGAAATTGGATGTGATGGTTTTGTGTCCTGTGGAGCAACTCATTTTGCCCATACTTTCAGCCTTAATTGACCAACAAGGTGTTTTTTTCACCCGACTGTCCATATATCCACCATAGTTCCAGTCGCTGTTGTACTTATGAACCAATTTCACCTTACATCAACTGTAGATAAGAATGGTCCCAGGTTTGGGTGGTTTCATCCCCACTCTATTGCTCCAAATCAACTAGATCGATAATTTTTCGTATAGCGAACTGGAAAATCACCCTGGTTTCATAGGTAAATCGGTAAATCCATCATTTTGATATATGTTCATCATGTATTTCTATGGGCCATGGCTATACCACTAGCATGGCATCGCCGTGCCTGCACCTTCCGCGGGGTGAAGGAGGCATTCACACCTCAGGTAAAGGCCCAGGGCATCCTTTTCCCGGTGAAAATATAAAGACATATAGAACTTCTCTGCGACAGAAATGGTGATTTCATGGGGAAATTCATGGGATGTAGTGACGTTTAAGTGAGTTAATGGTGATTATATTGGATTTTAATGGATTTATTCCGAAATCATGGGAGTTTAATGGATTTTATAATATTCATAGGGATTTAACCAACAAACAATGGGGATCTTAACGGTGATTTACCCTCCGGTTTTTTATCAAACAGTGCTGCATAATGTTGATCTTCCCAGCGAAGCAAACCTCCATTTATGGTGGATTTCCATGCCAGCTTACCCTCTGGTTATGACTAACAGTTCGCCATGGGATTAAGCCATGGCCCATAGAAATAGATGGTTGACCTATTAATTGCATGGTGGATCTTTCCATGGCGAAATGTTAAATAACCAGATTGTAACTCCAAAATACTCAATGGCTTAGTGGAGTTGTGGACTCCGTAAGAGAACCCTGCTCGAAAAAACCCAACCAGTAGGAAGGGCGAACGTCCGGGTTGGAGACGATTCGCAAATCTGCTCGCATGTCAATGAGCGACATGCGCTGAGTTAATAGTTGTAAATGGCTCAAAACGGAGTTGTCATTCTATAAATTGGGCTATAACTGACTTATAACATGCTGTATAACTGGTATTCAGCGCCATAACTGTTGGGTTCTTCAAAGGGAGCTGTGTTGACTCTGGGGCTCAGTTGCCATCGAATTATGCCATGGGGATGGTCTTCTTTTCCCAGGTCGCCATATCACCAGGATCGGATCATGGTAACCTCGGCACCTCCATTTGACAAAAAAAAATTGCCGATTCCGCCATGAAAACATGGCAAAATATGTGACTGTAGCTGTTGTGACATCAGACATCCAAGTTCACCAAAAAAAATGGGATGCGCCACAAAAGTGTCAAAATCCGTCAAAATCCAGTGGCGGAAAGACTGCTAGCCCCCGCTTCAAACGGGTGGATTTTTGGTCTCCGAATCCCCGAACTCGGCTCCAAGGGACCCATGATGGACTCGTGGGCTCTGAAGATCTCCTGTGGAAAAGACGGACCTGTTTTAAGGGACTTTTTTTGGGATCATTTATGTTATCATAGTTGATGATCATAGTTTTATCAATGATCTATAATTAAAATGATGATCAACTATAATATATTGATTTTCATTGATCTATAATCAATAGTTAGATCCTTTTTGAAATTGTGATCATAGTTTTATCAATGATCTATTTTTTTTTGATCTAAGCAGTTTTATCAATGATCTAACCAGCCAACTATGTCGTTGTAAGCCAGAAATCATAGGTTCTAGTTGATGATGTTGGTTCGTCAGTTTGTTTATAGTTAGTTTATAAACACAGAATTGACCATGGTCATAGATGATCTTTAAAGAACTAGAGTAACCCCCAAAAAAAGATGGAGAATTGTAATGAAATTCACCGTTGACATGCTGGATTTTACCAAAGCTGTTGATTTGCTATGCGATCTTTTTGGGGGATCGCTACTCAGCTGCACCCTGAAGCGAGCCGAACATGGACAACAAGGAGGTGAAACATCCCAAAAAAAAAAACGGGTATTTCCGGAGCCCTATGCCACAGTTCCCAGACATCTATAATCATCTATATAGAAATATAATGAAATATATATTATTATATGAATATATATATATATATGCATTTTTTTTTCCATTCCACCGCCGTGAGTTCACCTCGCGCGGGCATGCCTGGTTCAGCAAATTCAATGCCTCAAGCCCCTTGGTAGTCAGGCAGATAGCTACTTTGAGCGAGGACTTGTGATTGTTGGCACATATGGGTCACCCAAGACTGATCGTGTGCAGTCAACTGTGCTGGCTCACCAGTGCCAAAAGTGCGGATCCTGTAATTAAGACCGCGCAAAACTGAGACAATAAGACTACGGCAAAGAGCTGAAGGATACTCCTTAGCCTTTGCCGTGCGGAACTTTCCATCAGCTCCGCGTCCACGAAGGCCTTGAGTAGGTCGCGATCGCCACAGCTCTGCGCCCTCCTGCAAGGAGCACTCAACGATGGAGGGCGGTCCGAGGTGCAGGGCACGGATGCAGGTAGGCTTAACGCCAGTCGATCCGTAGAGCCATTGTTCGATGCGATGTCGATGCGCATGGGGAAGTCGCATCACCCACTCCTCATGGCATCGCAAGCGCCATACAGAGACCTTCTCTTCCTCTTGTGCCTCCCAAGGGTGTTCCATGAGGGCGCCACCACCAGAACTGACCACGCTCACCTCGATCTGCATAGAGTTGAAAAGGAGTTCAGAACCAGTGTCGCATTGGCGCAACTCACGCGGAGTGCGCTGCGGTAGGCACCAGGGGGCGCTAGCTGTTCTCAACGGCCTGGGTCCATCTTGTTGATCCAGCGCAATGTTACGGGCTGCCGAGAATGTCTCGCAAGGAGGGCCCGTAAGCACCGCTGCAAAAACTCCACGTCTCGCCATGTTGAGGATCAGTCGCAAAGTGGGGCCAGTGGATAGGTCACCAAAGCGCTTGTCAATGGCTGTGTCGACCGACAGCAAGCAAATGCGAAAGCCCGGCAGCACAAAGCGGCCAATATGCTCCAACCACCAATGACAATCTCCAACCCTTCGACGCCCACTAAATAAGTGGAGAAGCCAAATGACTGGTTGACCATCTTCCAAACAAATCGGAACCCTGGGTTTAGCAAAAGATCCCAATGAGCCAGCAAACAGGGGGTCTAACAGTCGATTTTGGCTAAGACATGGATCAACCATGACTTCAAGGCAGTTTGGTCGTGCACCTGGATCTGTAACATCACCATCTGCGCTAAGAGGCTGATATGCTTCATCCATGCGCAACTTCCAACTGAGCAAGCGTCCAATATCAGACTCTCGCACTAAGTCATGTAGAGCTCGATCGAGTCGCACAAAGACTGGTGTCTCAATATGCCGAAAACGAGAGCAAAACAAGCGTTGAAGCACCCATAGACAAAATGCAGCCTCTCGTTGAGGAGCCAATCCATCGAAGTCCGAACCAACAGCCGCGGTGAGGGAAAAGAGAATATCATCAACCTCACCTGACTTTGGCGGTGTCCAAGCCCATAAGAGCGCATCCATCTTCTGCATCACATCCTGCTGCAGGGCGAGGTCGCATTGTGCAGGAAGGCCTTCAGCTTGCCAGTGTTTCTGCCATACACGGTCAGCTTCGGCACGTGATGTGATAGTCTCCTCAAACGCTGTTGGTGCAACCGCAGCCACAATCGCTGGGTGTCGATGAAAGAGGACGCCAGGTGGCATCTTGTCAATTTCTGGAGCCGTGACATGAGGTTGCTGTCGCCAAGTGAGGCGTTCATAGCAGCCACCAGGATGTCGCCGACTATAGCGCAAATGCTGCTGAAGCCGTTGTGCAGTCCACAGGCAAAGGTGACAAGCCTCACACGTAGTAGAACTCATCATCGCACGCTCAGGTGAAATGATTTCATGAGCTGTCCAAAGATGTGTCTGCATCTGAGTAAGCGTAGCAAAGCGATGCGCACAAAGCCGACATTCAAAGGGTTCGTCAAGAGAAGCCACTGAAGGAGCAACTGCCGAAGAGGAAGCCTCGTCACGTCAGTTCGAAAACAAGCCGCCAATGCCATGTGAGCAGACAAGGCTCGTCCCACCAGGTATCCTTGGTCAAGAGCAACACGAAATAGACGCCGAACCAGACGAGGTCCTTCATGCAAATGATCGCGAAACCAATCAAGCAACTGGCCAATTGACGCATGGGCCGGCTCAATATGGAACAAAGAGGCATCCATCCGATGAAGCCACATGAGTGCTTGCCGAACAGCACGAAACCATGAATGCTTGTGATCATGCTGCAGGGAAATCATCTCAATGATGGTGGCCGGACAGTCCTTGACCAAATGAAATGCATACAAAAGCCTCAATTTGGCCAAACGAAGCGAAACAGAGGGAAGCCGCCGAACCATAAGGAGATGCGTGTCTGTCTGCATCGCAGGCGCCCAGAATCCGTTCTGCACAATACCACGCACCCACTTGAGATATGTACTCTGTAGCCGTTGAAGCTGCCTGGAATTCAGAAGCGACCATGCGCCAGCTCCGTGAAATAGGACAGGAACAACAAGACCTTCAAGAAGCCGCAAACGCGTGGACACTGCTAAATGCCGGTTACGTAAGATGGACTTGCAAACCTCATGATGTGCATGTTGAGCCCGCGCAACACGATGAGCAACTTCAGCAGCACCTGTACCATCAGCAGTGTAAATGGTGCCAAGATGTTCATAACTGGGCACGCATCGGAAAACTTGTCCAGATCCAAAATCATGAATGAGTCCTTGACGATCATGGAAAAGCTCACTGCGACACTCGCAAGCATTGGGCCCTCGAAACGCAATAACTGCCTCTGTTTTGGTGGGTTTCAGATTGATCTTCAGCCCAAAGGAGTAGCAAATCTCTTGGACCTTCGTCAGGATCCAAGTGCAGGATGTGGGGAGCTCCTGAGGTGAAGTCGCCACAATCGGTACGGCTACATCGTCGATCCATGTCACTGGGGGCGCCACCATACCCAGTTGCACAAAAGCCATCTGGAGGGGCACATAGGAGCTCATTGCCTGCTGGATTTCGACCAGAACACGAGTCATCAATAAGTTGAAAGCCGCGTCCGCCAAAGGACTGCCAGGTCGACTTCCACGATGCGTTTGTTGCGGTTCATCAGACGCCGCAACCGTGAACCATGTATGTTCATGAGCATCAGCCAACATCCGCTGAAGTGGCACAGGAAATGAGGCTAGTCGATTGGGAGAATCACATCTCTGCTGTGGTTGGTCCGGGGAAATACCAGCTTCTTGCAAGACCTCAACAAGCTTTGCAGGCAGCTCCTGCGGCATATCGAACACGATCTCGCGGATCAGAGAATGAAAAGCCGACTTGATATCAAGAAATAAGACCCCAGAAGACAAATCATGGGCTGCCGCTGCCTGTGTAAACGCTCGCAAGTAGTGCGTGGCGAATAAGGTTGATTGGTGAGGGAAGCCTCCCAATTGCAGCGGAGCCCTTAGGGCATGGAGCGTTGGGAGCATCTGAGTGCGCAAAAGACCATGCGCGAGCTTTCCAAGCCCATCCAAAAGAGCGATCCCACGCATGTCTTGGATTCGCACACTCTTGTGCTTTTTACTAATGCTGTGGATCAAGCCGCCCTTAAATTGCAAAGGCTCCGCGCCAGTGGCCCACATCTTGAAGAAGAGCTTGGCAATCTCATCAGAGCATAGCAAACCGCACTTCTTTAGCGTATGGGGTGCGATCAAGTCAACACCTGGCGCTCGATTGGACTTCACTTTGGCAAGATGAGTTTCAAGCTGACATCGGGTGGGCAAATCAGCCAGCGAGACAGCCAGAGGAGCCTCATTCATGCGAGCTTGTTGGGCAAGGGAACACTTGACGAGAAGGTGCTCGTACTCCACGGGTATTCCAGCCTCAAGTTCATTGTAATGGGCGATCTTGTCCTCAACGTCGGGGCCTGTGCAACGTAGGCTTGATTTGAACTTGGCTCTCCAGCGAGGCAGCACTGGTTTCAGGGCAGCCCAAAGCTTTCGAGCACTGTGCATGGATGCTTCACCCGCCTGCTCCGCTAACTGCTCATAAAAACATGCATCATCTGTACGCACCGCAGCAACCACTCTGGGCACTAAATCAAGATATGCACCAAGATGAACAGCTTCACGATGATCACACTGCCGCAGCCAATCACGAAAATGACCATCAACTGGGGTGGATGTCTTCCAACTGTCGAAGATTTGAACTAAGAAAGCGCGTCGTCGGGCTGCACGCAATTGCAGTAAATGCTTGCGGTGAAACTTCTTGGCCTGAATGAGCTTGCGGGTGTCATCTGTCAAGTGAGCCTTGCGAAAACGGATTTCTGGGACTTGCTGATTCCGCATCCAAGCCTGCAGTGCCGCTGCATGTGTATGCACATCAGTAGCCCAAGCCATATGAGGTACGCCAGCTGGAGACTTGACTGAAGGCGGCTTGCGCTTGACCAAAGGCAAAACTGGCACGTTCACTTGAGCCCGTACAAGGACATGATCTTCACAATGTATAGCTAAATCAACGTTTGCATCAAGCCATGTGCAAGTGAAGGAATCGGCCATCGCCGTTGGAATGGCAATGTAATCCAGTCTGGCTGGAGCTCCAGAAGGATGCGTCCACGTGTGTCCGTCCCCTTGATGAAACGCAGCGAAGGTTTGAGGCAACATCAAATTGTGCTGTAACAGCCATTGATGAAAATGAGCTCCTTTCGTGTTCTCTTCAACTGCTTGATGATCTCCAATGGCCACTGAGGTCACACTGCCTACGCGACTGTTTGCGTCAGCAAAAAGGAGCATCCTCCATGATCGATATTTTCGAGGCAAAGCTTCGGTGGTGGCTTTCCAAAAAGCTTCAAGAGTGCCCTCATCGTCTGTGGTGGGTGCGTGTAGAACAAGAAGAATCAGCCGCAAATGACCAGTCGTCCAACGGACTATCAACCGTTGTGATGTCTCATGCAAGATGTAAAGATGAGAATCTTCGACCTGCAAGCACATCTGACGGGTCTGGATATTTCTACGGATCCAGAGCTGCACACCACCAACTCCTCTTTGAGTCGCACTAGCTGAAAGAACATGAAAGTCTTGTAGGCGAGCATGTCCTGCAAGTCGGCTGCGGGTTTCTTGAAGGCCAACTACATGCAAGCCTGTTTCGTGGAATTGAGCTGCCAATGCTTCTGCACGCGCACTGAAGTATCCTGAGGCATGATCTTGACCAGGGAAAAGCGTCAGAACATTGGCCGACCCAAGTTGCATAGACAAGGGAATGACACGCCTGGGCTCGTCTGAGGCTTGCTGTTGTCGCCACCAAAATGGCTGATACTCAACTGCAGGTGTGCTGGTCAATGGGGAGGCAATGTTCATCTTCCAAGCTCTACCCTCTATGTGAGGAGCCCCAGAGCGCTGCTGCAGAGATTGCTCAAGAAGCCAGAGCCATTGCACTGTGACATCTTCGGTCTGGTCAAAGGTGCATTGATCATGGTATGCCTGCATGTCCGTCGTGTAGCGACCAGTTCTCAGAGCTTGACGGCATAGGACATCGGCAGCCTCATTCCAGGGATGACCTTTATGGCTCGGGATATGTTGCCAAGCAAAGGATCGCTGGCTAACTGCTTCTAACCATTGCACCAATGCACGTAAGACCGTCAACAAATCTGCGTTGGTAGTGATGCCATTCGTACCAGAAGCCGCACCAGCAACAGGTGCACAATCAAACGCCAATTCAATCCAAGGCTGGGGCGTGGCCGTGTGACAGAGAAGCTGTCGAAGCCAACGCAAAGCCAGGAAAAGCGCTGTGGCTTCTGCACGTGGAGCGGAGGCAATGCCCAAATTGGACGCTGTCGCATATCCACCCCATCTCGGACCCTGCTGAGTGGTAACGATCAAGACAACAGCCGCAGCAGCGGCATCCTGCTGCTTTGAGACAGTACCATCAGTGTAAAAGGTGAAGCCAAGCGGGATCTCGTCAGTCCATAAGAGCAAGCTCTCCAAAGCATCCCAAGTTGGTTGACGCCAAGGAATTCGGTCTACCTGAAAATCTGGCCGAACCGGTTCCCATAAACTGAGTTGCGTGCGCAGAAAAAGCACTTTGCTGCAATCAACTTGCACCCAAACTGGTGAAGGCAACATCTCATCCAGAGCCAGAACTGGGCGACAGCGAACATTCGTCTGAATCAAATTGACTGCCTCATCCTCTGAAACAGGTTCAAGAGTGCTCATAGGTTCAACCAGTTGAATCGCAAAAAGAAAGGCTGCTCCATGACGTACGGCAAAGACAGGTGCATAAGTGATTTCCTGATCCTGCCACCATGAGCGGCATACAAACTGATGCCCATGAGCACACCGATGATCAAGGTCAATATATGTCGCAAGCACATGATGTGAAATCATGCGAGGGACACTCAGACATAGAATTCTGGGATGCCAAGGATCTGTGTCAGGATCAATGACAGCACTCAGGATCGAGGCTTGTTGAGGATTTTCGTGTTGGACAATGATGACATGAGCATGAATTTCAGGATCAGAGCCGTCGGGAACAGGATGTACAATATAACATGCAAGGTCCGCAAAGGGATCGATCCAATCTTCCCATGCAAAAATCAGTGCAGTCATCCACGTTGTAAAATCTTCATGAAGATGAACAACTCTACCAATACCACTATGAGGTCGCCGCTGAGGGTCCGAGTACCACGTTTCAACAACGAGCATCAAAGGTTCATGGGTATTCGGCTGCGCCCGTAACTGAAGAAACAATTGGAACAGATCCCGAACCAGGGGCGGTTGCTGCTGCAAGAGGTGCTGGTTTGGTAGCACTCGATTCGCTGCCTCTCGAAATTGCTGCATCCGTTGCGGATGTTCATCTTCAACCTTGTCGGCTGGGGCATCGCAAATATTGCCACTGATCTCAGAAGCAAGGAGCGAGGAAACAGCTCGGTCAGGATTGGCAAAGTCAATCACAGATTGCAGAAGCGCAGCCTCGTCTGAGTCAGAAACTATAGTGCGAAGAGCACGATGGTCACGAATGAAGGCATCAACAACCGTCATTCCATCCTCATGATCTGGCCGAGGATGTCGAGGAGGAGCATAGGATAATCTCAAGGGGTTCTGACGCACTCGGCTGACGCAGACACGAGTAGACAAAGCTGCTGGAGCTGCTGGCCATGGAGGGATTGCAATCCTCACATAATCTCCATGCATAATATGAAGATGACCAGGATACTGTAAGTCAACTAAGTCATGATTGTGCCAAACAAGACATCGTTGGCGTACTCTTTCACAGTACCGTCCAATGCCTGCGAAACTCAACAATGCACGTCGTGAGACTACCTGCGGTAAAGTGGCACATCGTCTGGACACACTGACATCAGTACTGGGCAACTTCTCGTGAAATTCCACATCCAACAGCACCATGCGATGCACAGAACCAACGGCCAGATCATCATAGACCTGTAAAAGCAAAGGTTCAATGTGAGCAGCCTGCAAATCTTGAGGGCCATCCTTAACATGATGCAGAACCACGATGTCATCTTCCGGAATACCTGTGATGTCCTCAACATAGGATTTGATTGTGTCCGCATTGTTCCACGGCAAATGCCCGTGAAAAATCTTCTTGCCCAACCGAAACAGATGGCAAAACCGCAATTGATCAACATGAGACTGCTCCGCAGATTCAGACATAGATCCCTCGGTCGGATCATGATCATCATGCAATATATCATCTTGTTGGGCAGCAGGATACATGTCAACAACAGGTTGCTGCGGTGGATGCACGTGTTGAGTCCATGCAGCCAAGCTAACCATGTCATTGTCCTCGATGGAGGAGGGAATTCGAACGTCAATACTGACTGCAATACCGTCACCAATAGGCTCAAGCTCATCATTGGGGTACTGCATGACACCAGTACGCACAATCCATCGACGATCTTGGAGGAATGGTTCAACCCGCATCATCCTGACCGCCTGATGACCACTCATGTGATTGGGCGACACAACGGCTTCTTGCAGCAATTGCGTACGATGATCTTCAATGAAACTCACCGTGAAAAGAACCCCAATCTGTTGTGGCTGATGTCCTTGAGAGAGAATCAAATGAGCAGCAAAAGATCGTGCATCCTCAGATGGTGGGGTCGGTTGAACCACTGTGAGACGCAAAGGTTCTCCTTCATGAAGAACACCTCGCCATGCTTCACGCACGTCATTAAGCCAATGATGATCCATATAGTCCAAGCGTACAGGACGAGGTTGTTGGCATCGCTGTTGGTGTGTATGATGCAAATACCAGGTCTGCACCTGCAAAACTCGCCCTTCATCTGCATGGTCAACCTGCGCATGTTCACGCCATAAACTGCGCAAGGAAAGCAACCAAGATTGCTGTTGATCATGAATGGCTTGAGCTCTGGCAGAAGAAGCCTCAGCAACGTCCAGAGCGGGCACTTCATCCGGGGAAACTGTAGAGGGTGAGCAAGTCACGTCCTGTTGTGAAGACGTTGAGGAAGAAGCTTCACCCATGAAAGAGTCACCTATGTCATGAGACTCAGGAGTTGTATTCCGGGAAACCTTCGGGATCAACACGGCCTGTAAAGACAGCGGTTCCACGAAAGGTCCATCTGTGCACCCGGAAGATATCAAAGAAACTGCCGAAGTATCTGAAGAAAGTAGAACTCCCTCATGAACTTCATCTTCAAAGCGTACACGACGAGAAGCAAAACATGATTTCAAAGCACAAGACTTCATCGGCGCCTCATCAAACTGATAGCAAGAGAACCCTTCCTCTTGCATGGAACATAAGTCGTAGCCAACGACCTGCAGATGATGATCATAGGCCAACTCGATGGCTTGCCATTCATTCATGAGATTCTCTTCTTGAAGGATGCTATGTGTCCATTTCTGCACATAGATGGACGCATCCACATCAAGGGATCGGCAAGTCTCCTGTCGGTCTACTTGCTTCCCTTGCCAAAAGGCTCCAAAGCAGCGGACTTCTTGGCCTCCGCAGTCGATGCTTCGGCAGGGTCTAGCCGTGGCTTCTTGGCGGCACTTTCGTCGAAGCTCTCCGCCTGCCGGGCTCGAATCTTTTCGAAGGAAGTGACCATGCTCTGAATGTCCGCAGAAATCTGTGGTGTGGCATCCTTCATGAGTTCCTCGTCGCTGATCTCGAGAACTTCTGAGGAAACCTGATCGCACTGATTCAGAGCTTCCTTGGAAGCTTCCATTTCTTCTTTGGCTGCCTGGAACTTTCCGATAGCAGTCTGAATGGCTTCCTGCATCTTGGCATCCTGCTTTCCAAAGTTCTCGCCGTGCTGATTCCAACGCTGCACGGCCGCTGCGATGAACTTGGCCCAGGAGCGATGCAAATTGTCGCGTGCCTGACGCGCTTGCATCAATTGATCTCTGGCATTTGAGAGACGCGAAACTGCACTCTGCATCTTGCGGGTGGATTCTTCTGGAGTGACCGCTGTAGCCACCGTCAATGCATCCTGAACTCCTTCCGACAAAGGCTGTTCCGACTTCTGGAGCTCGGCAACCAATCGATGGAGCTTCTCTTCCGCAGAAGCAGTTGCAGATTCCTTCTCCTCTTCGTCGGCATCGAACGACATCCAATCTGGCTCTGCATCGGGAACTTTGAGAGCCTTGGTGCCAGAATTTCTTTTGGCAATACCAGATGCCTTGCTCTGCTTCTTGGTAGGCTGTTGCCGGGCTGGGGATTTGGTAGCACGTTGTCTCGGAGACTTGGTGCGCTGCCGTTGATCCACCCAAGGACCCGTAGATTGGTTGGCATAGCCAGAATAATCCCAATTGCCAGCATAGGTCCAAGCATCTTGTCCTGCCTGATTTGGTTCGCCTTTTTGGCGGCAACGAGGGGATTGTCGGTGGCGAGGAGATCCATGCTGTACGATCTGAACTCCTGCATGCCAAGCCGTTCCACATCCACTGCAATGATTGCTGGTCAACTTGCAGTCCTGTCGACACCATGGGCATCTCCAACATTGGCCACGATTCGCCATTGCGCTCCTCAAACGATGTAGAAACCGCTGATCCAAGGAGTGATGCCGGGCAAGCGTGGCGTGGATACGTTGGATCCTCAATGTTGGAAGCTGAACAAAACCTCGTTGATGTAGAAACCAGTCCCTCCGAGCTTGAGCTCGTTGACGCCGCTGGCTGCGACGCTGAGAGGGTGTCGTGGTTCACAGACTGGAGGTCAATGCCCTTAAACAGAATCGAAATCAGGATGATGATCTGCAAAAATGCCGTACACATACACAAGCAAGGGGAGCAAGAAGCAGCGCAAACCAATGCCAGGGCTTGAAGGGCTCGAACTGAAGCACAGGAGATTCAGCCTGCTCCGGACTGAAGAGCTCAAATGCCCAGCGCAAGAAGAGCAGCCCGCGGGATCGCTGATGGCAAGCCCGCTAAGATTTGGAACACCGGGGGGCTAGGTAACTAACTGCTCCCGAGCCCAAACCTTATATATATATATGCATAGTCAATAAAATATCACTGGAACTGGGTGACGGTTTCCATCTGTGAAAGATATGAAAGTCGCTCTGCCGCTGTCCCCACTGCCTGTGAAGGTTGCGAGGTGTTTCCTGACGCAGGTATTCTTGGAAGGATAAGCTGACCCAAGAATCTGGGGATCAGATTGGCAGATTTAGTTTGTGAGTTTTACCAATGTTTACATCAAATTTGTGGATTCAGTGGATTTTCCCTGAACCCAGTGGGATTCAGCCAGTTGGATCAAATTCTCAGGGGGTAACCCAAACAGTGTCGCGCCATTGCGCGTGACTCTTTGGCCCCAGATGGTTACCTGGATTTAAGAATTCAAATGACCAAATGGGGATTAAACATGATAAAACCCAGCAAAAAAAACAACAGGACCCTAGAATGGAGGTACCAGGTACCAAAATTCCCTGTGAATCATCCCAGTGACGTGAAGAATACCCGGTAGTGCCCTTTGTGCAGGCAGAATAGAAGACTTACCCAAATAGGAAATTCAAGATAGATATTGCAAATGGTCCATTCATGATGATTTACCCATTAAACATGATGAAATTCCAGTTCGCTATGTGACCGGAGGCTACAGATTCTGCACCCTCCGTAACAGGTCAGTGGCCCAAATCTGTGGTTTCGAAAAACACTTTTCGACACCATGCCCTTGAACGTTTGCGGCAATTTCAACTCAACCCTGTCTTCGAATTCTTGAGGTTGAGACTGTGATTTTCCGGTATGGAAAACATAGTCATATAAGTCACATAAGTCAAAAATATACATCCCGTATATTCCAGTATCATACTTGCAATGGTCAGTCGTTACATGGGATTTTCATGGTGAGTTTTCCCCATCCCACCATGAAATTGGAAATCCTGCCGCCGAATTCTCCTGGTTCCAACCCAAAGCCTGGTGAAAACTCTCCTGGTGAAACCCAACTTCAGAATTTTGGGGAACTCTATAGGTTAACCCAAAAAGATGCAGAAAAGTGAGTTATAAATATGTCAGTAGGATTTTACCAAAATCTATTTTCAGGGGTTACAAAAAATGATGTCCATGAAATTCATAGCAAATGCAGTTTTTTTCATTCATGAGGTGTTGTTTCATGCCACCATCGAATACCATCATTGGCTAACCAAAAACATCCAAAAATAATATTTCAGAATTCAGGATACTTCTCAAAATCCCAAGACAACACACATCCCAGATCCATACGCCACAGTCCCACTCTTCATCCATATGTTGATGGGAACCCCAGACAGCCTGGAGCGGCCTCTCCTGCATGGTACCTGCATGCAAACGGGCGGCGCAATCCCCATCTCCATGTGAAAATCACACAGAAAAACCATGCACAAATGGGGAATTTGTTCATTAACAGATTAGGATAGCGGAGCCCATAGATTGTCATCATATCCCATCCACATGCGATTGGAATCCCATCACTTCGGGGCTCAGCAGTGGCGCACTTCTGGTTATCGAAGCGTTTCCGTTGCTCTGCCATTTTGGCGGCCTGCGACACAACATGAATTGTCCAGACTCGACTTGATGGGGTGATGAGTTCAAGGACCTCAACAAGTTCGTGGGGATAACATTGACTACTCAATCTGGTTGGTGGTTTCAACCCCTCTGAAAAATATTACATTTATCACATTTATCGGACAGCACCAGGGCAGTTGAAACGACCCTGCTGCTTGGCACCTTCATGTTCACGCAGTCTCCACGTGTTGTGGAGAAAAGTCCTGGAGATCAGCAGCCGTAGTTAGCTGCTTCCCTGCAATGTGAAAAATGTATGAGTCCAACACTCGCAATCTCTCCACGCTATACCTAAGTCTGTAGGAGACCAGCCAGCGTGAGACAGAACTTGATGAAGGTCTCGTCATTTTCTTGCAGAGTACAATCTGATGTGCTCCCAGGTAACGCTGGAAAAGTTGCAAAAATTGTTTCGTCCTGGAACCCCATGGCCGTCTCGCCGCCATAGGCGCTGCAGCTTCGGTATCAAACCATCGCTTGTTTTGTACCTACGGGCCAAAATGTTGCGTTACAAGATGAAAATCCAGAAAAAGTTGAATACCTGAAACAAAAAGCAACTCTCCTTCATGTCCCATCACACTATTGCCAATCGCACTCCACCATCGATGGACTGCTTCCACATTCGCTTTCCCATACTTGACACACATCTTTGTCGGCAGATGCCACCCGGTTCGTGGCGCTGCCGGCACCACAACTGCCTCGGGTACATCAACTTTACGGTAGGCAGGAGCCGTTTGCTGAGCCGCCATTGCCTTCCGCCCCGTTTTGAGCAGCACTTGCAGTATGGCCTTGTGCAACTTGCGGTGAAAATCTAGTGCATCGAAAAGCCTCTGCCACGCTGTCCAAAAAATTTCCGTTCTTTGAGCATTAAACGAGGCTGCTGCTGCATCCACCAATTTGTTGTGCCAGTACGCCCATGCCTCCAGCGGATCCTCCGCCTTGTGCACCTCTGCGTGAGAAACAACCTTGGCCACTTGGACATGGTCCTCACCCCATCCTGTCAAGACGTCTGAAAGTTGAAGCCACAGATCGCTGTGGGATCTATTGACACGCACAGCGCCACCCTGCAGCAAAGCTCTCACACCTCGCACCACTGACTGACAATCTGACCAGATTCTGACGGAAAAACCACCCTGTTTTGCCCACCGCACTGCCGCTAACACTGCAGTCAATTCGGCCCTGTAGGCAGATTGGTTGAGGCCTGCCACGTGGCCACCAAGCACAACCTTATGCTGCAAGGTGCCAACACCTCCATGAGCCCATGTGACGGCCCAAGCTGCGTACCGCAATTTTGGTTCCCGTGGGAATGCTGCAGTACCATCCACAAACAGATCAAGCCATGCATCATGCTGGACAGGGACTTGACAGACCGGAGACTGGACACAGACCTGGGGACCTAGAAACAGACTGGACACTATCTCCCACTCAGGCAAGACCACTGGCCACCCATGCGCGGAAAGGCATGGCGGCAACTGCTCAATCGCAGCAAGCTGTTCCTCACTGACATGAGTACGGCAGTCAGAAAAGTATGGACAAACCCAAGCTCGATGATAAAATCCATCAGTATGGGAACACCAGGGGCATTGGTTCGTGACTCCAGCCTGAAACTTGGCTCGGCCATTTTGTGTAAACAACGTTCCATCCAAATGACACCTCAGAACTACCAAGTCCGCCGGCCCATAAGGTCGAAGTGCAGAACGCAGCTCACCCAAATCAACATGTTGAACCCCTAGGAAAGAGGACCGATGACCAACGGCCTGAGCCATGACGCGACCCCAAGCCAGAGAAAACCGCAGCACCAACTCATCCCAACCAATTGTCATCAGACTGAAATTGCCCAGACCATCCTGCACAAGTCCATTGCCACCGACCTTCCACCCAACCCGTTCAAGCCTCGCTTTCAACACTGCAGTGGGTCCATTAGCAGGTAAGTCCAGGTCCTGCGCATAAAGTCCAAGCATATTTTCAACCCTAGAAAGACCTCCAAGCTCACGTGCATCCCGGATGGTCTGAAGGATGACCCAGGCTTCCGGATCCCCTTGGAGATGGGCAATGGGCAAGTGTAACACTGGATTGGCACCTTTGCGCTCTGCACGCAGCCCTTTCATGGCGCCTGAGCGCGCTTTCTTGTAGTGGTCCCCACCGATATGGACAATGGAGCAACCATGAAAAGCTTTGGGCCACCCCAGCATTCGCAAAGCAACATGCTTATGCCGATAGGGACTCAGGCTGGCCCGGAGCTTAACCCAAACCATAGGCATTGTGGCTAACCGTTTTTGGAGGATTGAATTCCAGCAGTGGCGGCTAAAGTTTTGGTGAGCACCAAGATTGCGGACAGCATGGGAGAGCTCAAGAGGTCCAGCACGGAAACTGCTACGGGTAGAGGGCTGAGTGCTCCACACTTTGGTCTTGGACAAATCGATGGTCAAATCCATGCAAGTGGTGAAGTCCTGAAATCGAGTCCAAATTCTGTCCAGCGCTGAGCCTTCACGGAACATAACCCCCCAGTCATCAATAAAAGCTTGGAGCAATGGGGGATTGTGAAGTTCTTGGAGCCACAAATCCAACATCCAATCCACCACTACCATGCCAAAAACCGACAGGGCACATCCTTCAGGTAACCCACAAACCGAAGCAATAGGTTCACCAACGCTAGAGCGCACCTTGAACCGACGGACCTGACAAGAAACAAACTGAACCCAGGCACGAAGCACCGAGACTGGAAAACCAAGGCAAGTAAGTGCTTTCCAAAGCGGCAACCTAGGAATGGCATTGAAGCACTTCCTTATATCCATCAAAAGTCCATGAAGTGGTGCACCATCCATGTAGGCATCTTCCAAGGCTTGAGCAACCGAGTACCAGATTTGTTTGGCCTGGCGAGCCGGAAGCCCCCCCTGCACACTGGTGGGAACCACCCGACTGATACACCGCAAAGCCTCTTTGGCTCGCTCCGATGACCAAACCCGGTAGGGCAAACCATAAACCGTGACTGGCCTGAAAGAGTCCACTGCTTGGGCATCGGGCTGCTTGGCCAGGCTTGAGACAAACCCAGTAGCCAATTGCATGGGCCATGGGGTCCCCGACTCAATCGAGGCAAACATGTCAGCAAAAGCTTGATGGCCAGCAGGTGGTAAGGCCGCTAAATCCGGCTGGGTCACTCCATCTGGCCCTTTCGCAGCATACTTCTTCTTATGAGAAACCGCAACAGCAAACCGACGACTGGACCAAGGACGAAAAGACCAAACCATGGGTTGCAGACGAGACTGGACAAATCCACAAATTTGAGTCCATTGGCCTTCTACCACATGTGAAAGCTTATTCCACCGAGGCTCCCAGACCTGCCGGAACTGCGACAAAATGTCACGGTCTTGCAAAACTGCGCTCTCTTGGGTCAAGAGCATGCCGACTTCAACTCCAGTGACATCGTTGACCCAGACCTGATCAGCTTCGTGATGAAGCACTTCAACCACTTTGCCTCCTACAACCACAGGGAAATCTGGCAGCAGTTCTGTAGGGGAAGCCAAAACCAGCGAACAATCATCAGGACACACCTCATCCACTCCGGCTTCAACCCGCTGGAGCAACATATCAACCTGGGGCGGCGGTTCCGCTTGACAGTCCTTGAAAACGTATTGAAGAGACTGGCTGCGTCTCTGTTTTCCCTGCTGGTAACGGGTTTGGGCAAGTTGGCTTTCATAGGACTTCACCCATACTTGGTAGGAGGCAAACATGGCTTGAACCACTTCTGCATCAGGGCACAACAAGGAGATACCATGAGGGAAACTGGGCTGGAGTCGATGAGCCGCCCACCACAGGCCAAAACCACCGGGGAAACCAACTGCATTGCGCACTGCTCTCCACGTGTCATCTCTATTGAGCTGAGCAGACCATGTCAAAGGTCGGACCTTCAACTGCTGAGACAAAGCTTGGAGACGTCTCAACTGTTTGAAATAGCGGGCATGCTGGAGGCTAACCCCTAAGAAGCTCGGTTGAACTTCTCCATACCTGGCCTTCCTACATGGGCTCCACCGGTAACAGCAAGTTTTGGTGGTCAAGGTCTGGGCACGACCTCTACATGCTTTACTAACCAACTTACCCCCCAAGGCATGGTAGGCAGCAGCACGCAGTTCAAGGCTATTCCACAGGTGAGCATATGCCGTGGTGGAATCAGGCTCCGCATTCCAGACAAAATCACCATCCCAGTGCTCTGGCCAAGGGAAGTCCCCTGGTTGGCGCCAGGCGTCATACTTCATTTGCCCCCCCAAAGCAGAAAAAGTTGCAACCACCGAGGCATGGTCTGCCCAATGATCCCAATGAAGAGTGACATTGGTCAAAGCAACCTGAAGTTCTGGTGAAATCCACATGTGATCTATCCTTTTGGCCCCTCGGCCGGTGGCCGACACATCAAGCCCCCACCGCCAAGCAGCAACATCTTGCACCTCACGAAATCCAAGTTCCTGCAGCCGTTTGAGTTGGCCCAGTTCTTCGACTGCATAATTGAAATCGCCCGCTATCACGCGGGGCCCTGCTGATTGAAAGGCAACTCGATCAATGATGTCTGCCAACATACTCTCGGTCTGAAACTTGGCTTGCTTGTGACTGGCATTGCAAGGGAAACCATACAGCATGCCAACAGTAACCCACACCCCCTGAACTGCAACCCCTGCAACCTGCATACGAGCGGAGGCATATAAGTCCAAGTCAAAACTGTGTGATACTGCTCGGGCGGGAAAACGCGACAGCAACAACACCCCTGAATGAGTACCTGTAGCATTCAAACCCCGGACGGGGCAAGGAGAGCCAGGAACCACATATTTCCACGGAGTGGCCAAGGCATGCAGCCCTTGTTTGAACCTGGAAAGTCCATGTTGCGATAAGTGTGTTTCGGTCATCACCCAAACATCACCGTCTAAGGCTGCCACCTGGTCAACTTTTCCATTAAGGCCAGAGGGATTTGCCACCCCCAAGCGCCAAGTCACCGGACTGTCAGGGCCTGGATGTGAAGCTTCACCAATCCGAAGCAAGGACAGCAAAAGCACACCAAAAGTCCAAGCACCCAAACAAGACCGATAAACTGACCTGCACGAACCTGGCTTGCGGTGCAAAAACTGGCCTCCCTCAACAAACGACAACTCCACGTGAAATCCAGTGATGAGCCAAGAAAGAAGTCGCCTGAACAAACCCAGGGAAGAGCCAAAACACCGCCTCAAGCCGATCACTGCCAGACAAACACCCGCCGCACCAAAACTCCCCACTAGGGACAAGAACGCAAGTGCCCGGTAAATCCAAAAGGGCTCACCCAGACCACCATGGCCACTGCTGAACCAACCCGAAACAGCCATAAGGCTCCGCGACAAAGGCTCCTCAGCTTCCGTGTTCCTTGCTGCTACGTGGCCTACTGCTGCAGCCCGATCACATGACCCTCCTCCACTCCAAGGCAAGAGGTGACAAAGTCCACCCAACGGGGAACCCCCGAAAAGACAAAGCACCCCAGAAAGCACATCGACGCACCAGGAACTGCGTCCGAAAAAGGTGACACCGGTCCGAGTGGACCATGCCCTGCCCAGACTTTCCAGACCTGCACAGTCCAAGTCCAAAATGGTCTGAAAGCCATGACAAGACCAACGCCGTAGACAAATGAGGCACCTCAGGAATTGCACCAGAAAACCGACCAAGACAAACACCACCAGACAGAGCCGCAAAACATGACACCGAGGATCCAAACAAAAGTCCACACAATCTGAGAGTGCCCGGCAAGTCCAAGTGGGCTGACACCAATCCCCTTGACTGTTGCAAGTCCACACCTGATTGGCCCCAGGAGCCTCTTCAAGCTGCTGCGCATCGAAAAGGTCTAACCCAGGCAAACGCAAAACTGAAAGGTCTTCTACCTTATAGGGTTGAAACGCCAAAAGGCTCAACAAACCAACCACCCACAAAAACCAAACCATACAAAACATGCCCCCATCTGGTCCTTCCCAACCCCACCTGGAGGCGAATAAGGCTGGGCACCTTCACTCCGGTTTATGTCTCTTTGCAAGGAGGCTCTCAAACTGCGCCATCTGTTTTGAGAACATCCCATCCAACATGGCTTGCTGATGACTAACCTGCTGACGGAATTGCTCCTGAAAGGAATCTTTGAATCCTTGCAAATGAGTGGCCTGGGCTGCAAGTGCCGTGTCAAAATGGGCCCCTTGAGTGGTGACCTGCTGTTGCAAATCGTGAAACTGACTGGCATGGTCGCTGGCTTGTTGCTGCAGACATTGCTGGATTTGCGTGGTGTGCTGGTGCAAATCAGTGACCTGCTGTTCTAACACATTGAGTCGCGCATCATGCGGCTCAGTGCTGTCAACTTCCATGGCTGTTTTGGGCAACTGGGCCAAGACCTGAGCTACAATTCGGGACTCCATATCTTCAACCGGGCTGCCAATTGCAAAGGTGGGCACTTTGCGATCTGGTTTGGCAGGGCGTGCCCAAGGGTCATTGATCTGCAACTCATCACCCTGGGTCTGATCTTTCGCCACCATAGCCATGGTGGCTGGGGCTGCCACCACCTTGGGTCCTTCAACCACCATCTTCTCCTCCATGTCCTCTCGTGTAACGACGACATCACCATGGGCCATCTGCAACACCTTGGCTGGCGGCTCTGTGACTGCCTGCACCTTATACATCAAACCTTGCACATGCGCCCCTGCAGGCAGCGGTTGCAGTGGACGGGCGGTCCATCCTTTCTTCTCCAAGGCAACCCCAACAGAATGCTTCAAAGTACCAAAAGGAAAAGGGCCTACCCGGAAAACTTGGCGCCTACCGGCAGGCAAATACGTCATCCCTGGCTTGGTTGTCTGGAAAACCAACGCCGCATGTTCAGCTTTGCATCTCAAACCCAACTTGTTGCCCATGCGGGCGATGCCGCAGACTTCCTTGATTGTTTGGCGCTGGATGACCAGTTGGTCCATAGAGGCTTTTGGAAACCAAATGACTTGGTACAACTCGCTAGGCTTGCGTCCATCTAGGGACTTGGGCTCGAGGAACACCCCTGCATACCCACTGAACTCCTGAACTGCATGCTGCAACATCTCAGGCACCCTAAGGTGAACTGAAAAAACCTCTGCTTTGTCGGGGGAACTGTGAGTAAAATTCAGGTAGAGCCATTGTTTCCCCCAAAGTTCAACCACTGGCTCCTCCATAGGATACTGAGGGGTATGATGCCAAGCTTCACACCCCAGGCATTCAGATTCCTGACAAACCTGCAGCGGAGGAATCTTGGAAAACACGTGCTTCAAAGGGTGAGCGACCACCAAAGTCCAATCTTCAACCGTCATGTCTCGATACACCATGGCCTTGACCACACAAGTCGCAACCGTTTGGATAGCACAGTCCACAACAGCCGGAGCACGCACCACAGGAATAGCACCAAACTGTACCAGGAAGGCATCAGCAAGCACAGGCTCGGAGTTGGTCGCACAAACAAGTGGCACACGCACAGCTTCACAGTGACGATCCGTAGGAGGGGCATCATGACAATCCAACACCAAGAACCCAAGAGCACCTGTGGACAGTGGCTGGTTGGTCTGCAGATAGGGCAACGCTAAAGCCAGAGAAGTCAAAACCACACCCGATGCATCAGCAGTCCACCCTGCCAAGGATACTTGCGCCAGAGGCATACCTTCTTTGGTCTGAAACAACCCGGTGTCAACTCGCAACATGTTGGGATCAAGCTTGGTGGGAAACATGCTTCTGGCGGACTTACCTCGACCTTTGCCTTTGCCAGATTTGTGACGTTTGGATCCAACCGGTTTCTCAATGCGCTTGGCAATGGTACTCTGCAATTCAGATGGCTTGATCAGCGTCAAAGGTGGGCGCTGCTGATTGGCATGCCACTTGAGTTCTTGCCAAGGGTTGGTTGCTTTCATGGCTTCTACTATTGCTTTATCCCCCAAGGCTTTCTGAATCAAACCAACCCTTTGAGAAACATCCTCAACCGGGACCCCATGCTGCATCAAAAGCTCTCCCAAAAGTCCAATGGGTTCAAGTCCAAGGGCTGCAAGACGTGGTTTGAGACACTCCTCCGTGAGGGCATGTGCAAAGTCCATACGCAGAGACTGAGCAACCTCAGACACCTGTGCCTCAGTGGTGATCATAGGATCCCCCCACAACAAGTGCTTGACAAAAGCCAAAGCAACCGCACCACAGTGAGAAACAGGCAGAAAACCCAAATCAAGGGAAGACCACTGCATGATTTCACCAGACCCATGGACACCAACAATCTTGTTCAAGAAATCCAAAGCTGCACTATGTTGAGCAACCACTCCACAAGTAAAAAGCTTAGTGCAAGAGCCATCCATCCGCCACACCAATGGATACCAGTGAGTGTCCAGGACAAACGCTGAAATGGCCGTGGCTTCCACTCCCAAAGCGGCAATCAACTCATGCCAAGTGCGACTTTGACTGTCAACGAAGAGCCCAGACACCAACAAGGGGTCTCACACATGGACCTTCTGATCCACTCCCGTTTCTTTGGCAATCTGATGCAAACCATGCAAAAGTTCATCATCTCCCCACACCAGACCCTGTTGCTGCAGGATTTGAAGTCGTTCAGACCTAGGCATGAGTTCCTGACGTTGCCCATGCAAGGCTGTCAGGGTTGACACAGCATAGACATTCCAATCGCCTGAGACCGGAGGGACCTGATCAGACACAGCAGAACCTAGGGTTTCAGAAACAGCTGGCGGTTGAAGTCCAAAATCCAAAATCACGCCATCAGTCAAAACCAAGTCCAAGTCCATAAGTTCACCTGCTACCCAAACCGCATCCGCAACTGCATGACCATGAATAGCCTGCTCTGCTTCAAGTACATGTCGAGCCGTGGTTTGTGGCGCACATGTCACTGCATGAACTGTAGCATCTTGATGCCAGCGCACCTCAACCTGAATTTCCGGTCTGGTGGCAACCGGAGAATCGTTCACCGGAGTGGCATCTTCAATAGGATCAGGGGACCCTGGCATTGGCACTGGTGTGGAGGGCCACTTGACTGCACACGCCTGCAAAACCTCAGCTGCATATTCCCGGACAATTGTGTCTGGTTGGCATTGGGAGCGTCCAAGGAAACCATCAAGCAACTTGCGCACATGGGCAAAAGTCCACAAAGCTTGCAAAGGGGCCACGCACTGACCTACCCCTGACATAGCTAACCTCAAATTAGGACCAAAGTCAGCAGTAGGGAAACCTCCCAAAAGAGCAAACATCTCTGCCGGGTGCAAGTACCTACAATGCTGCATGTCAATGTGCATATGCTTTTGGAAGGTTCCTAAGGGAATCAAAATGCCCACCAAACCCTTGCTTTGCAATCTGGCTTCCGACAAAGCCGGGCGGCAACCACAGGCACACACATACATCTGGTTCCCTGCGCTGTGAAGCAGCGTCGGTGCCACACCTTCCAAGTGCAGATAGCAATTGTTGACCCCATTCACGGCATATGCATGATACTTGCTAAGCTCATACAGATTGAGCTGGAGTTGTTGAAGATCTCCATGCGCCAAGAGAGGGTACTCAGGAAAAAGGGAGGACACCTTGGGACACAGACCTAATGGCGGCATAGGCGGCAAATCCAAAGGACCCAAAATAGGAGCTGAGAGCACACCAAACCAACGGTCACGACGAGAACACCAGGAATCAGACAACCGGAGGATAGTCTGACAAAGACGGAAACCAGTCAGAGAAACAAACCGCTTCAGAACTTCCTGAAAAGCACTGTCATTGAGCACCCCAGGGACACATTCCAAGAGAACCACAGCTGATTGCAGCATCCATGCTGTGTAGAGTGCTCGGGGCAAAGTGTCTGCCCGGTCATCCTGCATGCTCTTGCGATCACCTAGGGCACTGTGCGGTTGACAACTGATCCCTGCGGCAAGAATTCCATGGTGACAACCCTTGTCGGACAACTGCTTGACAACTTCAGTGGACGCAAGATCACCACAGACAAATGCCGTGTCTCCTTCATGTAAGGTCTTAAAAAGTGGCTCCCAGATTGGGTTGTGATCTACTCCTACACAGGCCGACAACTGGACTCTGGCTGCGACACTGGACCAAACCCCAATACCTGAACACAACTCAACTACTTTAGTGAGGTCGGATGCTTGACACTGAGGGACTGGCAAGACAGTGGCATCTGCATCGACAGACACAGAGACGGGACAGACATTGGTGACCTGCACGTCTATCAGGGCAACCGTGGTGGTTGCAGGCAACGACCCTTGCACAAACACCTTTTGGGCTTTTCGGTCAACCGACTGGGAGACATGAAGCAACAAATCCTCTTGGAGGTTGCGGCAAATCATGTGAACAACCATGCTGACTCTTTGACCAACAATCAGTCTTCCCCAATCAATTAACGAACCCATGGCCACCATAGCTAAAAGACCCTCAGGAATTCGTTTGAACAGCGCAACCAGCTGGTAGGTTTCCTGAGCCAGCGCTTCTGAAAAATATTAGTCAGTTGGGAGCATTATTCCATATTATTCCCAATATATAGAAAAATATGGAAAAAGAAAAAATGATCCAAAACACCAACAAGCAATCTTTTTGGTCACCTCTACATTGGTTGTTGAGGAATTCTTTGATGATTGATGGTTTAAAACTCCCAGGCGGCACCAACAGTTGTGGTTTATCTTTATTGATCATCTCTCCCGTTTCGGCATATGGATTCTTCCCAACATGGCAAAGCCTATTCAGCCTGGAAAAAATGGCAGGATATCTTTATATGGGTACGTCCAAAAAAGGCGTATTTTGAATAGGGGAGAAGCACAATAAAACCATTGGGTACTAGGGGTGCCTCATTTTTGACAAACCCAACATCCATCAAATCAACATTTCAACCATGTTTAAATGATTTTTGCACTCATGTCCCCACATGTGATTTCCCATCTCCATGTTTGACCTGAGGGATCCGAAAATCTCTCGTTGACCCACCTGCCTCTTCCATTTGCTGCTTCGAGAGAACAGGTTTGACCCATGGCGAGCTTTGATCCTGATCAGCAAAAGCCTGGAATCCTGGAACTTCCCGACCTGGTTTTTTTCCCAAGGACAGCCAGTTTCAACCCTGGCCTAGGGAGACCCATCCCAAACCCCCAGGCCCCCAGGTGCACACCGGAACCACCCTGGAACCTGCACCAAAAGCCCCAGAACCATCGGGAACCAATCCTGCAACCCATACCAGAACCAACACAGGGGAACCCCCTGAACCATCGCAGAACCCGCACCAGAACCGACCACAACGCAACTTCGTAGAACCTCCTGGAACCATCCCAGAACGCGCACCCGGAACTCGCACCAAAGGATGCGCCGAACCTTTATCCAGGGTGAGAACTCCAAGCTAACGCTGTTGGGGAAGCATGTCGTTTGGCCGTCTGAGGTCTGGTGCACCTCTATCATATGTATACATGTTTGTAATAATACATTTAATGGTTTGATCCCTCTTTCTTCATCAGCAAACCGATGGAAAGAGGGAAAAGGACCTCTATGGTGCAACAGGGATTCAAATAGCGCAGGTCTATTTTTCAGGGGTGTCAAAAGTTGTGACAATTCCAGCTACATCTTGTACCCAGTGATCAACTGGGAGCTTGTTGATCCAGGGTTCTAAAACCCTGTCGGATTTTGGTCATGCGAAAGTGGCCCAACTGTGCGCCAAGAGGAACATCACCATCAAACTTCCAAATCTATGGAGTTCCTTCCTCAAGGATCAAGCCCGGTCCCTTCTCTCCCATGTTGGCCACTTTAGCCCAGAATTTCATGGCTTTTGCGCCACCTCTGACAAAGCAGCTACAATCACAGTATATCACCATCCCACTACCAAAAACGGAAGAAAATATCTCAAGCAACGTCCAGAAATGTTGGGGTCGACATTTCATACCAGAAAGTCACCAGACATGATGTAATTCCCCTGGAATTGGAAACAAAACTTGGATTGTAGATGACAAATCAACCGATACACTAGTATCACATACAAATAATATCCACCATACGCAATAATGCTACAAGCTTCAAACCCATTTCCCATAAGCTGCCAGTTGAAACAATATCCCATTCTAAAGCCCGTAAATGCCCATAAATCATGATTATCTCCATGTTTTGATGAAATATCCCATTCTAAAACCCATAAATCATCATAATCTCAATCTCCATGTTTGTTGAAATCCACGTCTTCCATCTAAAAACGCTCCGAGCACGCCACCCCGCCGGCCTCAGAGACCTGCATTGAGGGCGCCGAAGACGGCGCCATCCAAGTCTCGTCAGGCTTGGAGGACGTCGAAGCAACGCCTTCCGCCTGAACAAAGTAGGTTCAATGCTAAACATGCATAATTATTATGGGTATATTATTATGGGACAATTATAGTATGATTATGGGTTAATATATGGGTGAATATATGAGACAAAGGTGTATATATCTGGGCAAATTATAATAATTCACAAACCTGAATTGTTGGGCCATTTTGGGATGATTCCCCTAAAATAAACCATGATTCCAGTGAGTTCGCAGTGAGGTCGTTATAATTTACCCATATATATATATATATACATACATACATGCATGCATACATACATACGTACATACATACCATCCATACATACATACATACATACATACATACATACCATAACATAACATAACATAACATAACATAACATAACATAACTTAACTTAACTTAACTTAACATTACATTACATTACATTACATTACATACATACATACATACATTGCACAATATAACATGCATATATATATACAATATAATATGCATATATATATACATATATATATATACATATATAATATAATATGCATATATATATATACAGGTATACATCACACTGACATATAGGTATCCATCTATTATACATAAATATATATAAGTTAGCATGAGGCAATCCCGTCTTTTTACAGACCGCACCCCCTACAATACAATAGATTTTAAAGCGGTCGAAACAAAAAGATGGGATTGCTTTACCTTATAGATAATAACATAATCAACAAT
>Ga0126342_10002607_pt1 | contig 28453 bp, 26 predicted proteins | sample Cyp1metagenome_FD_92528 | JGI IMG/M metagenome (GOLD analysis project Ga0126342, IMG submission 92528) | Coral microbial communities from Lord Howe Island, Old Settlement Bay, Australia - Cyphastrea 1 metagenome | ecosystem: Host-associated > Invertebrates > Cnidaria > Coral ... | reverse complement strand
ATCAGCAGATGTGAAGGTGTGAAGATGTAGATCGGCAGATGTGAGAGTGTGAAGATCTAGATCTGCAGGTGTGAAGGTGTGAAGATCTAGTATAACGGCTGCTTTTTTACGAAGAACCCTTCGTAGGCGCTCTCGGGAAAAAATGATGGGCATCAGTCGTCTTGAGCAACTGCCAGATCCCCAGACATTGTCCTGACGACAAAGAAACTGCTCCGAATTTTGCGGAAAGATTTTACACAGATTGGGCTTCAGCAGTCGCCCTCGGCTGGGTTGGGATCTTCTGATTTCTGATGGACCTAACTTTGGAGGTTCTGTGGCACAGAGCGGCCAAGCTTCTGCAGCTTTCTCTGGAGTCCCCGCTTTGTTTAGCATCTGCCCCAACTTTGAATATGCCTGCCGCTCTCATGAAAGGCCCAATACAATTTCGTTCAAGTTCCAGCCCCGACTTTGCTCGTCCATGGGACCTGGGAGTCCTTCATTTGGCAGCCCTGTCGTCACAGCGCAAAACCACACGAGCCTGTGCCACGGCAAGGCCACTAGCACCCACTGCGTCGTAGACATCACAAGCTTCCCGGAAAGATGTCAAGGCCGTATCTGGTCTCTCCAACTTCTCAGCCTCACATCATAGCAGGTGTCCCTTCAGCGAGGAGTCCACGATGATCTAATGGTCACATCTTCTTCTGGCAAATCTGCAGCTGACTGACAAACCCTCATAAGTTCTCATCAAACAAAGGAATTTTGGAAAGATTATAAGCGAAAGATCTTGTAAAGGCATATATAATCATAATCTATTCACATCTATTCTATATTGAGGACAGGCAAGGTGGAGACACCCTATCTTCCCCCAATCTTTGCAAAACAGATAGATTTGCATGAGCAGTGCGGGTTGCCATTGTGCTTTGACATCTTTCTCAGGCCTCTCAGACTACGTCCCTGTCCCTAAGGCCTATGGGCAGCTCTCACTTCCCTGCCTGAAGATGTCCCATGTTTAACAACAGGTCTGCATATCCAGGACTGGTTGTCACACCAATGGCCTCTTGGCGAGCAGCACAAACTGCCACAAACAGCAGCCAAGCATAGCTCATTTATGATCATTTTCAGGTTGACATCCACAAATACTGTACCAATGTCAGTCAGAAATTCGGGAATGCATACGGAACTGGATCTTTTAGTCAAACCTCCAGCAAAGTACGGCAGACATGTTTTGAATCAAACAAAGCGTGGGTTATGAATGAGCCTTGCACAAGCCATGAGTTTTCCACTGTTGTGAAATATGCTTGTGGGGCACTTGTGGCCGATAAATAACTGCCAAGACACTTGATAGATCCTTCGAGCTTCCTCAAATGCCTCTAGCGCTTTCCAATTGTCTTCCAGCATCACCTCGCAACAAAGCTAGTGGCAACAAGATTTATGCTTGAAGCATATGCTTCTACAGGAGCCGCCCTTAGACATTGACTGAGTGTGCTCTGTTCAACTCTGGCGTACGTAGTATACATTGATAACTAACTATTTTTATACAAGCCTTTTGAAGGGAGGCGACAGAAGCAAAGAGTGAGACAGGATGCCACATAGCAACCAATGGAAACATCAGGCAAACAAATTGTGAAAAATGGAGATCGCCATAGATCGGCCAAACAAGACCCCATCCCACAACGTCTCAGTACCAAGACCTCAGCTCCCAAGACAAGCTGACAAGTTGGGGCACTGAAAGGAACAGACTGGACAAAACCCAGAGACAACTAGGAGGCACAAGTACAAGCTGAGCCAAAGTCCACCGTCCCAAGCGTGCAACGATTTAGAGGAATAAGAAAATTCAGTCGCAATCAATCACATGACACTTGACTCCCACAAAGGCAACTTGAAAAGACTCACACCACATCCGCGAGCATTCACTGAGTCAATAAACCATGCTAGCAGCATGGCCAACGAACCCCTTGCAAGTGTCTGTGCAGCTCAAACTAAAAGCACCACTCCACATTGATTTTGATGCCTGCTAGCATTCCGAGTGCAAACATCTTGGCTGCGTGTGCCTCCAATCTACCCATGTTCACCATGAGATCTGCAAAGCCAGGGCTTTGTCTGAGCTGCCCTGAGTCCCACAGGTTCAATGACTAAAATATCGCAACGAAGGTCGTGGAACGGGATCTTTGATTCGGATATACGAGCAAGAGACTTTGAGGGTCAAATTTACCCCCTATCTTCACGAACTCGATCTCCACAATGCAGCCAGCCCTGTATCATGCGACCAAAAGAAAATATGCACCTTTTTCGTAGTGAGATCTTGATAGTGCGTAGAATTTCATCGCCTGACACTCCAGGCTTCGGAAAGAAAAATAGGCATGGCGGACATGAACGAAAGATTAACGCGACGGGGGAAGACTGACTAGTTTGGGTGGAATATTTAAGTAATGCATTAATTCCATGATGGAAGTATGCAAAGCAAATTCTTTACCCAGGATCTTGTTGAAGAGTCCCAGACACTGTCTTGGCTAATTCTTTACGGCAAAACCACACACCACAAGGTTTCACTAAACGAACCCTAAAAAGATTGGACTTTGTTATTGACAATTCTGTGTGACAAATCACTTTTTTGTAGATGCGCAATTAGCATGAATTGAGAATGATTGATATTACAACAAATAATTCAGACACATATTCTCTATGTATATCAATAACTTTACATACATCATACATCCCAATCACAAAATAGTCGGATAATTGTCCTGTAGCTGCTGCTTATCCAACCTGGCACCCGGGTTTCCCGTCCTGCATCAAATCACCCTCGCCCAAATGCACAGTCCCCATGTGCTTCAGAAGCCGCGCGTAGTCTTCGCAACTTGTCCTTAGTACTTTGCAGATGTTTGCAGGGAATGGATCTGAAGTAACTTGAAGTGAGGGTCGAATGATGGCTAGTGGTACTTTTCAAACATTTCTAGCAGCCGCTTCTGACCAAATCTTTGTTGTTCCAGCTGGTATATACTCCCCAAAGGAGCTCCCGAAACCGGTGTGCTCTTTGGCCAAGTCCTTCATCGGAGGCTGATACCACCAGTATCTCGTTGGGGGCAGACAGAGCTGTCCACACAGAAATCACAGAATCCCTGTCAAATCTGTCAACAGAATAACAAGAAGAATCTCGAAGATAACAAAAATTAACAAAAATTAACTGGATATTATAGATCAGTATCTATATATATTAACAATAATTAACAAGAATTAAGGCAGATCAGGCCCCGTGGATCACTTCGCTGGGCAACTCGTTGAGGTCTTCGAAGAGTTGCTTGGCACGATTCAGGAGCCTATAGGGCCGATGTTGGATGATGAACATAGTAACATAGGCGACATAAGCAAGAAACATAAGAAACATGTAACATCATGTAACATTCATTCTTGTGGTTCTTGTTTATCATATTAATATATATTAATCATATTGATTGTTCCATCTCTGAATATTCTCGCGCCTTGGAAAAAGAATCTGGACGTTTGCACTACAGTATCAAATGCTTTCACAAATGCAATTACCTGAGGTAAGCAGTGGTGCCAACTTTGCTTGGCCACTATGCCTCACTATGCATTCATTGTATGACAGCATATGACAACTATTGTCTCTGGTACGATAGGAATTCACAGGATTTGGTGCAAACGTCCCCACGATGGTTGACTTCTGCCACACGCAATGAAGAGCTGCAAGCTATAACCATGGTAAAATATGGTACAAATTGTTACAATATGGTAAAATAGTCCGTAGATTCATGTATATAGTTTCGTCGCTTCTAACAGCACAGTCCATCAGGTGGTAATTTTCATCACAACTCCTGCATCCCAGCTAGCTGCCATGAAGCACAGTGTCTCCAGTCGCGACGAATTTATCAATGAACAGCTGGGCATACTGCACTGACATACTCTCGTTACCTTGTCGGGCTTCAAGGGAGTGCCACTGAGATTGGTTCACTGCCCGATGTTCTGATGGTTCTGAAAGATACAGTACAAGTTGCCGCTTTACCCCCAAACCACTTGGATCAAACACACCAGTGGCGGCACTAAAACAACCATGCTGCAACTCACAGCACAAGTTAAAACTTCTGATCTTTTGCGATACAGGAGTGTTGGGTCTTCCATGGTGTTTTACCTTCTGTAGCCGAGGATTCGCTTGTCCGGAGAGTGCAAAGAAGAACTACAGTAAAGGACTAGGCACTGGAATGTCTTTTATTGTTCCCTATGCATGCTTCGTCTGGAAGGATGACAGAACAGGGGGAAATCCATGGAAATCCTGCCTAGAGCTGCCAGAAAAGGATGCTAACCAAGTTGCAGGCGTCTAGCAATGCCATAGCGTGTGTGTAGTGCTGCTCTGCACGACTATAGTCACCCTTGCGAATGGACATCCTCGCTCCACCGAGCTGTTTCCATCGACTGGAAGAAAAAGAAGGATGCTTTGTTCGATGTTACCATGTACAAAGGAAAATCGCGGAGCAACTGCTCTTTCCAAGTGATCAGACAAACAACTAAGGGACCACCATAGTACTCGAACAGTCACTAAAAAAAACAAAAAGAGAAACGGATTCAACATGTATGCAGATTTATGATGATTTATGCATATGTTGCCCATGCCCCTAAAATCCTAAACAAAGTCCCTGCGCTCGCACAAACCTACAGATGAGTCTCCGTCCAAGCAATCTGATGGAAATCGCTGCCACAGGACCATCGCAGCCATGTTGTTTCATGCCAACCTGCATGGCAACAAGCGGCAGCAATTTGCAAAGTGCCTCTGCATGCTGAAAGAATCCACATTTCCACAATGGAGAAATAGAATCTTGACAATTCTTCAAGGCTGAAGGCTAAATGTCTTTCGGGTTTTGAGCGGCACACAAATGACAGATTTGTTGTTCTTGGATTGCAAATATTTGCAGATTCTCTTCCGTAACCAATTGCATAGTAGCAAAGCTCTTGTCACTGCTCATAATCACCCAGAGGATATCATGCCTTCAGGATGTTTTCTGCTCGTTCAAAATCTGCTACAGCTTCCATGAGCATCTCAGCAACAGAGTTATAGATTGACCACTCTACCTTGGTATGCCGCAAATGTCTTGTTGCCAAATATTCCTGATTCCACTCAAAGCCTTTTGACTTCAACCCTCACTTACAGCCTTGCAGCATAAAATTCCTTTGGGGGATGAAGAGTTTGACGAGCGACATGTCTGCCTTGACTGTCCAAGCAGAACAAATCAATCATTACGCTACTGGTTTAGAGCCTGTCGGGCCGCGTTTCAGACCTTGATCGACCCATTTGACAAATTGGAAGGATTTCTTTGTTGATTTGCGGTGAAACCACAAATCGGAACCTTGACTGGACAGACCCTTTTACCCAGTTGTCGGGTGCTCTCAAGTAACCCAAACATAGTCTAAACGGAGCATTTGCAGTGCTTCAAAGCCGTGGTGTTCAAGGCAATACTGCAATGCCTTTACTAGATCAGCGAAGCTCACTAGGCAAAGATACTTCTCTACAAAAATTCAACTATTGCCATCTGCTAGATTTGCAGGAATCCGGAATCCGGACCTTTTTTTGATCCTTGATCTCGGCCCGTACGATCTTTCTCTTTGAAACGCTCCTTGTTTTCCGGTGACCAAAATGACCAAAATGACCACTGCATCACCATCCAAATGCAACCGCTTCACAGAGTCACCAGAGGATATCTTCTTTTCCAGCCACGCAGCAGCGGTCGCTATAAACCAGGTTTGCCTGAGCCGGCACTGAAACAAGTGACCGATAGTGACCGACTACAAACCAGCCTATCAGATCCTATCAGCCTATCTCATGTTAGGATATGTATGGATATGTTAGGACGTTCAGTTTGGACTGCAGAGACTGGAAGTGTTTTGTGATGCTTTGTGGATTTCCTCTGAGCAGCAATTTCTCCTTGACACTTTGGTTGAGCGCGGCCACTTTGGGCGACTTATTGAAGTCCTGGCCAGGTGGGAACTGCTCGAGCTGGCACACTGTCTCCAGTTCAACTGATTGTTTTGGAATGCGGGTGACTCAAGTGCATGTGAAGGATCAATTGAGGATGCGTTGAAGAATATGATGCATACGTTGCCCACAAACACAGGATGATTGAGATCGTACACTTCAAACCATTGGTACACACATTTCAATCCAGCAGTTTTCGGCCTTCCTTATGCCCTGCCCTGTTGCCTCAGCAGCCTTGTCGATGGTTTGCATGATGTGTTCTTTATCATGTGGCACTGACGCTTGCGCGTCTTGGATTCTCAGCTTGGACAAACCCTCGAAGAGTTCTCGCAGACCGCGGCCAGAAGCGAACAGAGCAGAACGAAAGGCATCCTTTTCCTTGGCTGAACAAGACAAATGATACAACATGAAGCAAGCAGGTTTTCAGTGGCTAACATCTTCAACTTAAAGCGCGAGCAATGCCGAACAAGTGTGTGGAGACATGTGGAATGCCGAGGCTTTTCAAGATGCGAATGGATGCAGACCGCTGCACCAACAGAACTGGTATATCAAGGCTTCAATGAGAACTGGTATGAAGACAGCGGGAGACAATGCAAACAGACGCATTGTCAGGCGCCAAGGTAAGGACGAACAAATGCGGGGAACATGGGAGACGAGCCTGGGGACAGAAACGAGTTTCGATTCAAGGCACTAACAGCAATCACGAGACAAGACTATCAAACTCTTTCCGCCACAAACCTCCAAACCTGCAGAAAATAGACAAGCAATGAAAAGAATTTGACAAGCATATGTTTTGTCAACCATTGCGATACCCAAAAATTAGAGGAAACAAATAAAAAAGAAAACTGAAGCAAAATCCGTGGTTTCGTCTGGAGGCATCAGCACTGAAAGCTCCTGTCACCAATGTCAGGGCTTGCAGGAGGGCAAACATCTAGTACCAAGACTGTGAAAGCCATCTGCAAGAAAAACTGAATGCAAAGTTCTAAGGAAGCCAGTCATCACCGGAAACCATACTCTGACATGCGAACAAATCCCAGGAAGCAATGCTCTCGAAACCCTCACTGCAAACCCTGAGCCAACCTTGTTCTCCATAATGGCGTGGCTAAATTCAAATACACACCAAACTCTCTGGATGTACAAAGGATGTTGCCACGGGCTCATCATTGCCTGCAGTTCAACTTCAGTTGTCAATTGTTCCCTGTGTTTCTGATGGGCCAGCCGTGGAACTGGGGGGTTTATTATTTGGAGTCGAATCTTACCCAAACAAAAAGGAGTCCACAAACCAGAATGGGTAACACAATAGACTGGTTTTGTTCGCGAAAATCAAGAAAGTATATACTGCTGAGGGCATCATACCTTTTTCCTTATCGCCATTGACGCGAGAAAAGAGGGGCAGTTGCTGTCACAGGATATAAAATTAAAACTACATATATACATATAATATATATATACAGGTATACACACACAGAAACTATGTAGAATGTTTGCGCAAAAGGCTGTTGAACTGTGTTCATGGCCGTACGAAACTAAACAAGGACTCGGTCCCATGATACCATTGGTTCACGGGGTCCATCTACAATTGCAATCAAAAGAGCCAAATGCAATCAAATGAGCCATCTACAAATTGCAATGGACAAATTGCAATTGAATCTATTGAGCGCAAATGCAGCAAATGCAATATATTGCAATGACATGCAATGACATGCAATGACCAATGGACAATGGACATCATGAGACCATCAGAGCCCGGACCGAGGTGCCAAGATGTGCGAGACGCCCTCGACACGTTGACTGAAGGCCTTTCTGAAGATCCCAAAGGGAACCACATGACCAGCAGCCTGCGCTTGAGTCACTTGAGTTTGGGGAGTTTGAGACATATCTAAGGAGTTTGATGTTCTTTTTGAAAACAAGCAATGGGTATTGAATGGAACATGTTCAGTATCTGTTCATCATCTTTGACTAACTCCACATGCAAAGTCCAACAAGTCTGGCATTTCGCCTGTTGTCCGTACCATGCAATACATTACGCGGGTCCAGCAGTGAGATCCTGATGACACACACCCTCAACACATTCATTTCCCGTCCTGAGCTTCTTTGACACGGTGTTGATTGATGCAGAGACAACAAATCCTCAGGGAAACAAACACCGTGAAACTGCCGTCAAGAAATGTTGGATCTGTTGGATATTACTCCGTTGTTATTGGTGGACCGGGGCCTCAGAGCCAATAAAATGTGGGGTTTTCAAAGTTGCAACTTCTCGTGGCCACAAATGTACCTTTGTGGGATTTTTTCTAACAAGACAAAAAGCAATACAAACACCCGCATGCTTGAGCGAGGGTCCACACGTACTTGTGCTCATCGCTACCGAGGAAGTCGGTCAGTGTGTCTGCAATTGAGCCAACACCATATCCCCAGCTGTATGATAGCATAAACTCGGATTTCGCAGCATCGGGTCCTGGCAACTCAGGGCAGTTTGGTTCGCTTTCGTTGTGGCAGGTGTCTTCCGTGGCCGAATCTCACTTGCAATATCTTGCGGGCGTTGCTTGATCCCACTAGAGCCCAACTGCCGAGTTGCGCAAAAACCTGAAATGATGGATTTGAACTGCCAACTGTCGGAGGTTCAGAGTAAACTTCGCAAATCTACCTTTCATCTCCAGTATCATGATGCAGCTGACTCTCATAAGCCGCAGGTGCTTGAGTTGATACGCATTCACCTGTTTTCCGAAACTTATTCTTGCAAGATGAAATACTCCCATCTTCGAGCATGCCTTCAACTCAAGCCCATGTGCAAGTATTGAACTGGCAAATCTCGTCCGTGTATCTACTTTGTTCCTTACACGAAACACCTCAACCTGGCCCCACCGCCGTCCGCTAACTGCATCTACATAGGAGGTGCCAGGACGTGCATCTCTTGGACAAAGGATGCTTTCGCCTTGCTATAAAAATCTATGAAATCTGTAGCAGAACTAATTTCAAAATGGTTCAAATGCAATCAAGAATCCCAGCAAGATCTATGCTTCTTGATCTACCTAGACTTGTCCATCTACTGTACAGTATGGGCTGTTGCATTCTGTTGGATATGTGTATATATATATATATATTATATAGGGATATAAAAGGATATAAATGGTATAAATCTGATTCACGCAGTGGCACAACTTGGATCGGCCTTTCTTACGGATAACGTCTGCTTCAACTTCACGCACTGAAGCGTTGCGGTCATGGCCAGCACTTATCACCTGCCAGTGCTGTATGTGCACGTGCTCTCACTTACAAGTTACATGACAGACAATTCAAAAGTCGGACACCCTCAAGCAACTGCGCAATGAATAGCAGTCTTTGCGGACGGAGTGTTCAAGGTAAACTGCAGCCAAAAAGTGGTCAGATTGTTGCACTTGCTGAGTCCTCAGCGTCCATGCCCCAAGAAAAATCATGCCTCCTTAATGAAGCCGTCGGCAAAGTACAGGCAGCTGATGCCCCGTAGAAAATGTCCAGGACGGTCACTGCTGTCTTCTGATTCCACAGAAACCACATCGCGACCAGAAGTGTCGTAGGTCTCATCTGGAGCAACCGCGGAACTGCGGAAACAGCTGCACAGGTGCATGTCTTGCAACCTCAGAACATGGTAACATGGTATATAAATTCGCAAGAAAAAACACCTGCCAGCGCGCAAAAAGTGGAGAAAATCAGGTTCAATAGAGATGTGAATGGCTTGACATCCCTAAGCCCTAAGCATTGTTCTGTTACAGTTGGTACAATCAACGGCAATGAAACCGGAGGCGTCATGGGTTGACCCACCAGAATCACAGCTGAGACCAGGAACCAGAGTACAGGCTTCAGCGATAGTGTCCGCTCCCATCACTCATCAAGCGGTCCATTGCCATTGCCCTGTATAGAGTTGTAATGAGTTGTATAGACTCCAACTAAAGGTGAAGCGGTCTAGGACAACTTGGTAAGGTGGCACATGGCTAGATCATTTGATGCCAGCACTTCTGCACTCCAGACCTGTAGTTGATCAGTGGATTTGATCCAGGTTTCCTTTGACGTCATGGATATTGCGATGAACTTCTGATTCTCAGTTACACGTGTCTTCTTCGGCTGTCCAGGCAAGGTCTACAGGCAAGCGAAGCCTCACTACTTGGTATCCTAGTCTTGCAATTGTTTGATGGCACTACAACATACTACAACCTCAAATGTGGTACTTGAGCCACACTGGAAAAGCGGGCAACGGACGGATCATCCTTGTGCATCTGCATGCATTGCGTTTGCGTCACATTGATGGATGATCCACTAAGACCGCTCAGACTCAAAGCATGCTCGCTGATCAAAGGCACGCTGATCGCTGATGCTTTCACAGTCAGTTGCAACTGGTAGGACTATTAAGAACTGACATATCACTGCATGCTGTCTGCATTGACCAAACTACCCCCAGATTCCTTCCACATAATCGCTGGCCTGTTGGGCCATGGCTGAACAAATCGCAATGCATGAAGCAGCCGGTGGAATGAGCCCAGAACGAATATCCACAGAAAAAATTACAGAAAATGGAAAATCTATCCGCTCCACGATGTGTCCGCCATTGCAGTGTCCGCCATTGGCACTTTCTCACTTTGGTGGCTGTGACCCGAAGTGTCCGAGGGCTGAAGTTTCATGGCACCTCTATGAGCCTCCAAATCTCATGACTTGTCCCTACTATGACTCCCATGACCCTGTGACCTACCACTTGACCCTTCAACCTTTCCCCCACAGCAAGTCCCAGCAAGTCAAAGAGTCGAAGGGTAGAGTCGGGTAGAGTCGGGTAGAGTCGGGTAGAGTCGGGTAGAGTCGGGTAGAGTCGGGTAGAGGGCTATGAAGCTGGGATCCCCGGGCTCTTTCCTCAACTTGGACTTCGAACCGGCCCGGCTGCTCCCTGCGACGGCTGCACAATGTGCACGGAGATATACACCCACATTGGATGAAACTCTTCGTCGATGGCGTTTTTCAGCAACTAAAGGGACACTTCCAGTTGGTTCTTTCTTATAACTGCATCTTTCCATTGAAAACCTCCAAAAGCTATGTCCTTGGGCTTGTCTGACGGCATGGCACACCTTTGGATGAGAAACTTCGAGCTCTTCGATTGAGATCATCATGTAAGGCTTCCAAAAGGAAGTCCATGAACTCCTGCCATGCTTTGAAACATTTTGAAACACAACTGGCATTCACACAACTGACAGAACACTGACATAAACACATCACTGTCACATCACCTCGGAATCACCTCCCACAGCTCCTGCGCATCATGCTGCTCGTATCCTGCGAATTGTGGAGCAAACTGGTCGATGGTTCGTTTCAGGTCCCGCGGGCTCACCACGCAACCTGGAAGAGAAACGAGATGTCCAGATCCCACAAATAGCTCTGTCAATACTGTTGCACTCTTTCGTAGCTAGTACATCATAATAAATCATAATGAATCATAACAATAAATACATATGTATATATATATATACAAAATTATACAGATAAATACTATAGATTAATAGTACTGCAGTCCAAATGGATCTTGTGTTTGCAAATGACTTCAGCCACCAGCAACACAGCAACCATCAGCAAGCTATCCTGAGGTCTCGACTCTTTGCAGACCAGAGCTCCAGAAAAACTGAACCAAATTCTTGCGCCAACTTCCCCTGACAGATCTGACAGTGATTCCGTTGAGTACTCTGGAATCAGGGAAGATCATTGAAGATCTAGGGACAAGCATCAACTGCTCCAAACTCTTAGCTTAGAAATCAGCTTTTCAAAATGATAACATGGGTGGTACAAAAAGAAATAAGATGATGATGCAAGAAAATATCACAAAGTTGACATGAAGGCCCGCTTTTGCAGGTCACACTATCATGGATAGAAGGCCCTGATGTAAATTGGTACACCGTATAACCCTGCAGTGACTGTAGATGTACATGTCGTGTGTGTGTGTGCGTGTATGTGCAGTTAGGCTAAACGGCTAAACGATGGGCGATTTGGAATCGTACGTGTCTAATGAAGACAGTACATCGCCAAATCCCTTCCTCGAAGCACATGAGACACAAGGAGTCTAGATGCAACTGTCCAAGTTCAAGTGGAGGGAATTTGAGATGCCGAGACTCTTTGCAGCACTTGGACCAGGTGGCATTTACACAAGTTCTGAGTCACACTTTGGAATCAATTACTGTACCCACTTCTTCGTCTCGCAGATGCCAAAGACAACTCAACAAAGGTGCCAAGAGGTCGAACTGTGAATGAGTTGTTGAGATCACGGTAGTGACAGTCATGCAACATCATCAGTATCTTATATAATATAAGATAATTATATATATACACACACACATGATATCCGTATATATATGTGTGTGTGTCCGCATGTAGAAATATAACGCCGCAATCTCCTTAGGCCCGATCGCTAAAGCTCTCTGTTCGGAGAGTGGGATGGTGCTAAGGTGTGGGAGGTTACCGGTTAATAAGCTTGGCCTCAAAATGCTTACTTTGTTGTCCAATGCTTTCAGTTTTGACCCTGAAAGTATTCCGACCGCAATGGCATTTGTCGCACAATCACATACGGACATCTGTCAAGATATTGCAACATCATCTCACATCACAATGCGTCACCTTGTCGGAGATGCCATTTCTAACATTGTGCTTTGGAGCTGTTTAACGCCTCCCACGCCACATGGCTAACTCTATCACAGGAGTGAAGCTCCTCTATGAAAGAGTCAAAGTGCCACCCACCTTCCTCTACCCCCTTCTTCCCAATCTTCCCAAGAGCGCACTTTGGAATTGGATTTGGACCGCTCGTTGCTCTCACGCAAGTGCTGCGAGCAGAGGAAATACTCGCGCCTCAGCGACACAGCCAGAAGTCACAACTGAGTTTTAGCATATCTTGCCTGTCTTGACCCCATATGCAAAAGGGAGGAGACCAATCCAAGCAAAGAGCCGTGGAAAAGGTGCCAATTGCTTTTCATTTGTTTTTGTGAATTTATGAAGCACGGGGTTTGCAGAAATCAAAAAAACAAACATCTTGTTAGAAGGCCAACACAATCTTAGACTGCCAGGAATGTATTTCTTACCGCCCTCTCTTCTCTGTCTGTATGATGCAAATCTTGGCTCACAGGACTCTGTTAACAAAAGTCACTATCATGGCGTCGAAGTTTTCACCCAAAATCTCGGTTCACCACAAGACACAGGTGCCTAGTCTGGTACTTCACTCAAGGCAGCCAGCAAGTTGCCAAGTCAAAACAAGTTGTGGGGTAAGCACGGTGCAGCCATGCTGTTCCCTCTGCCCTTCCTTTGCGGCCAGAGCTGCAACAATGGTGTGTTCGCCAGACACTGCAAAGTGGCCTCAACTTCCCTACCCTTTTTTGATCCTTGTGATTGGGAATGAATCTGCAGACCATTTCTGTAGGAGTGAATTCCTGCCGCTGCCAGTTCCAGTGGCTGTCACCGAAATGTTGGAGACAGTGCACCAATCACAGACTCAATACGTAAGTGGTCTAAAGGAGTTATAATATGTTATATATAATACATATAATATATATATATATCATTCTTTCTTGCTGCACAGATTCTTCACCATATACTCTGAAGGGTGGGAGGGATCAGCAATTTGAGGCGGAAGATCATCTTCTCAAGCAATTCGCACAAATCTGCGGAGTTTTTCGAAATCAAATCAATATAGACTATTAGATACATACTAAGGTGCTAAAGTTCAATGTTCAAAAAACATGAGTTCTGGCTTATTTGCTTTCTCAACTCAGTACTTCTGAATAGGTATAAGGGAATGATCTTTTGAGTCCACTACGGCATTTATTTTTGGAACGCTTCTTGCTGGTGCTGTTAACAATCCTTTTCCTCATCGTCCAAACCAAGACTTTTTGAAGACGCACGAAGTGCCACTCTTGGAAGCCCCGCGTTCATGAAACATGTGTTGCCCAAATTATGCAGACCTGCACACCACCCGTCGGGTTTTCCAGAAAACTTCAGAGAACCAACACCATCCGATGCACCGAGGGGTGCCTGCGGTCACTCTTTTCTTGCTGTGAAAAAGAGATGCACAAGTCCAATGCATTCTGATCACAGCCCGCCAGCTGCACCGGTATTTCAGTTTCATATGTTCATATTGTCACAGATGCGATGGGATAAAAATTGGCATGGCGGGATTTGTAGGTATAACGTGAACATTCCTATCCCCAAATCCTAAACAGAACCCCAGTCTGCCAACCTGTAGCTCCAGGCACACATTCAGTTGACCTCACCAGCTGCAAATTCATGGGGTCATAAGTGGATCCCATGTTTCCAACATTTGTTCAAACATTCTGAGTCAGCTTCCAGAACCCAATCTACTGGATACAGATTGGTGGGATTCAGCCCAAGAACTTGTCATACATCAGAATCCTTGCAAGGATTGAGGGATGCAGTGGACATTCCAGCACTGAAACCAACAATCAACTCAGTTGCCTGTTGATCATGTCCATTGCAAGCAGTGGGATTTCATCGGGATGCTCAGTCACTTCCACATCGACTGTGTCTTAGCAGTCCAAAGTCAAGCTGAGTCAATCAATAACAAACAAGCACCACATCTGGGCACCCCCACAGGGACTGGCCGTCACGGTCGTTGTCCGGGTCCACCTCAGGTGAATGGTCATTCAGTATCTCATTCCCCGTAGAAAATCGCAGAAATGATTCTGCTTTTATCTGGCTTCGTCTTGAAGGAAGTCTCACAGCATGTGAACTATAACTGCCGTCTCATCGACAGTCGAACTCTTCTCAAACAAATGCTCCACACAAAATTCCAGTCCCAATAGAATTTCACCCTTGCTCGTCACCCAGATTAAAGCCTGTCGCCCAGCCATGAACCCCCTTGAAGGTGGCTCAAATGGCCAAGGTTGACATGCTGTCGGTTTGTGAATCTGTCTGTGTCTGAATTCTACCTTTTCTGGTTAACTCTCACAATATCAGCGTGCATGTCACATTGGCATAGAAAGTGGAAGAAATATGTACAGTGTATATTCATGATCTGAAGATTATGCCCTCACCTGTTACAAATGAAATGAGTGTTTCGCCTGAATCTGTGCACAAGCAAAGTGTCATGCCATTTCATGCCTGAGTTGGCTTCTTGACCAAAGCAGGGTCATAGACTGTCATATATCAGGGGCACCAGGCTGTGTGGGTCCCAAGGGGTGCCAAGCGCTGGGTATTGATCCACTCATCCGACTTGTAGACCGTAGAGTCAAAATGAACCTTCACCTGTACGAAACAGCGAGCAACTCTTCAACTATCATCAACGCAAATGGCACGTGTCAGTGTGGTCTACCAGGTCTACCAGAGATACGTTACAACGAAGCTCTCGAATGGCTTGAAATCCGTCTGAGTGTGCCTGTGAAGGTGTGGCGGTCTGCCGGAGCACCACATCCACTATGGTCCCTCGCCTTGGGCAGGGAAATTCGCTGCAAGGACAGCATGGTTGAGCCATGTTTGACCTATCAACTGAGCAAGACTTGCAGTTTGGGACTTCGAATATCTTCACATGTCTTCGATTTTTTTCTGTCCCTGTCACCGTCCCTGTCCCTGTGACGTCCTTTTGACCGTCCCTCTGTATCCCTGCTTCTGTCATATCGATGTTTGTCATCACCCTATCCGGTTCTGCACATCCATGGCTCTCATGCTGCAGTTCACCGGGCTTCCAACAGCCATTGGCCAGTACCAGCACCCTGTGCCTGATTCGTAGCTGGGCTGTGGATTGGAAAACCTGGTTCTAAAGAAATTCTCAGTCATGACCGAAGCACTGTTCCATCCGATTCCATCCTTCAAGACTCCAAGAATCTAATGTAATGAATATTATATAATGGAGATATTAACCGGAGGAGGGACGGACGGAGGGACATGATGGTCCAAATATCGACCCCGTGAGTGTGCGTCAGCTGCATCAGCTGCATCAGCTGCATCAGGCACCTCCACTCGATCGCCCACCTCGAAGCTTTGCCCGACCTGAGCCTGGTGAAGTGGCAAGTCCGCTGAGGCTGCCGGTTGCACGGCACCGGGCTAAACAAACCCCTTAAATTTGATGATTGAAAAATGTTGGAAACATGGGTGCAATATGTTGCAATATGTTGCAATATGATCTTGAGCAAGACGAGAGATGTTCGTCCTAAGCGCACCCCGACCTGGCTGATGTGTCCAGAAAAAAAGGATTTCAGCATATGGTGCCCAGATTATCCGTGGCAGGGGCAAATGGTTTGAATCGAAACTAGAGTGAATTCCAAGATGGTTCACATGGTTCACCATGTGTAATCAGCTTTCTGGAAGTTCTCCACCGTTCAAGAAAAGCTCAGAAGAATTTGAAGCCACAAGATCAATATATAATCGTGTTGCCTCGCCTCTTCAGTGAGGTCTTCAGCCTGCACTCTTTTTGGGTTGAACGCCCAGCAAAGATCTGCAAATCCAAGGACACTAGTCACACTAGTCATGGGACAATGTCTTGTCCTTAGTTTGTTGCCACCAAGATCTTCGGTGACATGAACCCCAACACTCTAGGAGGAGACCTTCTTTGATACTCTTGTTTCACATTGTCTAAATGTGTCAAAGAGAAGATGCAAACTCAATATTGGGACATGTCCATACATTTGGGACCTGCAAGAGCCGTTCAACATGGCAAATTGTGGGAGTCAGATCATATACTGCACTGGCATGCATTCATGGTCACTCAGCACTGATTTCGGCTGTAGCAGCATGGACGCCCAAGCCCCACTCCTGGCCTCTGTGTCCACTGGCCGATCACGCGGCCTCGCTCCACTGCGCTCTCCCCAAATTTCATTTCGGTCCGATGCAGCGAGGCGAATCTCCGGGAAAACCCTCACAGTGGGACCTTCCACGAGACCTGGGTTCCACACCACTCAGAATCCTCCGTCATGGTCTCCAGCAAGAATGCACCAGCATCCCAGCCCTGGCAACAAAGCCGGTCTGCCACGAGTTACGTGAGTTTCCAAAAATGATAAAGGGAATTCATGAAACAGTTCTGAAACATCATGAAAACCTCCAGTCCTGTTATTGAAAATGTGAGCATCATCCGGATTCTGCGTGAGTACTGTAGCTCCCAGGCCTTGCCCTCTAAAAATTCATCCATCGTCAGCAAGGGGTTTGGCACCAAACGCCATTGCTCTCCTGGCAGAGACTACTTATTAACTAAGAAGATCTAATAGTGCCATCAAGGCAGGTAGCATGGCAGATGTGCCAAGTCTTCAACCACAAGGCATGGATCTTGGATCTTGATTGGCGAGTTCCAAATGTATGCAGTATGCAAGCTTTTCCAGCCAAGTACACACAAATATCAGGTCACTAGTGGACTAGACTCACTGGCCATCGCTGATGAAGTGCATCAACGTGCTAGATGATCTTCCAAGCAAGCGCTCAGGACTTGCTCAGGCGGGGCGGCCAGGTCCATCCCGCCTTTGGAACGATGCCAAAGCCGGGATCGTTCAACTGGCTTCGACAACTTCTCCGCCAACATCAGAAGGGTCTCGGCGGTGCAACGATACAACATGATACAACGACCAATGGATGTGGAAGGCGACCAAAGGATCCCCCTTGGTGAAATGAGGCACGTGCTTAACGTCGGAGCAGCTTTCAAGTCGGAAATGTCTGGATCACGTCCGTATCAAGGAGTTGAACTCAGAGGATTTGGGATTTACGTAGACTTTCCATTTCAGTTCATGCAGTTCATGCAGCCAAGATTGTTCTTCCGATGCAGCTAGAAAGAACAAAGGGCAACACAGCCAGGATAAATGGCCTACTGGTCAGCTGTTTGGGTCACACACTATCACACACTTCTTCTTTTCAACGTCTTCTTCTTATGAAACTTCGACTTCATGGTGGCCATGGCAGGCTCGGATCCTGATCCAATGTCGACTGCTTGGAGATGAAGAAGCGGCGACCTCGTCACGGTCCCGACGGAAACCATGCTGGACTCTTGTTTACAAGTGGATGCAGGCATGTGTATACATAATTTTGTGTACCTATGACTACATCATTTCATACATGCATATATATATAATCATATAACATATATATATATATATATACATATGATTATATATGTATGTATATATGTGTATAATAGATGTATGTGCATTATACCTACATTGTGGATTGGCTTAAGAAAGACTGTTGGATGTGGCAACAAATGATGCTTTGAGGTATTCTGCCCATTCAACCATACAACTTAGAAAATGCTCACCTTTCCCAAACCTCCCAAACGTGTGTCTTCATCTGGCCAAGGAGCTGAACTGCGGAACTGGCTTGCCATCGTTGCCTGCTACCACCTGCAGAACTCCACTTGACTCTTGCTTTACCTTGCCACTACCATACAGCAAGTGCAGAGAGTTAAAACTCAGAACGAAAAACATGTGGAAAGTCAAACAAAAAAAATGTCGACTTTGGATAGATCAGGTTGGTTGATCGAGTTGCTCGATCGGGGTGTTCGATCGCATAACAAACATTATACTCGGGGCATTCAGAATGCATGAGCTAGTGCAAACGAAAGGAACCTTGCAGCTACAGTTTCATAGAAGGGATCTCGTTGCTGCAGGTCAGACACATTTCATGAAAGGCCTTTCCGATCTTTGTCATCTTTATTCCAGCAAACACCAAACATCAAAAGTGGCAGCTGAGATGGTGCGCACCACAAGAACCAGCGCAGGATACAGCTCCACCTAGACAACCACAGGCCAGGCAAGGCCACGCAAATGCCGCGTACATGAAAGACCTTCCAACTCACTTATCTGGACTTATCTTACTAAAGATCTGCTTTTGAAAATCTAAAAATGCTCAAAACGCTGCACTTCCCCACGCTGTCCCACCCTGTCCCTGTCCAAACGATACCATCCGCCCGGTCCTGCATGTGGCGATCTCGGCCCATGCAAATCACCTTCCGTGGTAGTGCTGGGCCACCTCCATACCTCAAAGCAGAGCCTCGAACCAGACCTGGAGACCTGGAGGAGCTGTCCACGTCTCACAACTTTGCGATGAAAATGGATGGGAAGATCAGACCGCATTGGAAAGTATACGTCTTGTAAACAAGCATTAAAAAAGATCATGTAAGTACATATGATGCTGTTGCTTCGGAATCTTCACACGTGGACTACCCATATCGAGCTCCCTGGCCATTCTACCAGTCTCAGCCACATCTGCTCTGGGATTAGCTCCTGAGGCTGCACCAAGGTGATTAACACAAATCCTATAGACGTGTCGTATGTCTGTACCTTTTCAGGTGTGTGAGACTTGCGTGTCCGAATTGTTGAATCCAGATGCATCTCAAAAGGCATCCTTGTCCTCACATTGTGTTGTCCATACATGGATTAATATATGGATATTGATATTTATCTATCTATGCGAAGACGTTTGTATGTCTATGAATATGTGTGTCTGTGTAAAGCTTGGCTGTATATCAATGCAGAAATACTTATGTTCCACAAATCTACATAGAATAATATGATAACATCGAAATATCATACCGTGTGGTGAAGATCCATTGACTGGGTCTTTCAGGGTGAAGGTGAATTGGATTCCAGTCCAAGGGTCCTGTAAATCTGAAATTGGTGAAAAATCTCAGATCAAAATCCATGGGGTACAAAAACATGAAAAGGTACAGAGAGGTACAGAGAGTAGCTGTGCTACAGGGGGGCTGCTGGAGTTGCTTGAGTTGCTCAGGTTGTTCTCACGCCGAGCGTCAAAGTCCAAATGCTCCACCAGGTTCATCTTCAACTCACCCTGCACCCAAGTGATTTAAAGCGATTCAAGACCCTGTGGCTGACTCTCCGGCTGGACAGTAAGCGCGTTTCAAACAGCTGTTCTGGGAGATTCATGTGTGTCCACACACATATATATTTTAGATGCAAGTACATGGAAAAAGATACAAAGGCATTGTACCCTGAGACCACACCATTGAAAAGACCACAAAAACTTTCTTGGGAATGAGGTACGCTTGCATCCACATCAAGTGTTTGAGAAAGTACAAGCTCATTCATTGAATACCTCATAACCCCGCTCAGAGTCGCACCGCAAAAATTTCCACCATTGTGTTGATTAATCATGGTGCCAGTAAATCATATCAAAACATACTTGATGTGTCCTAATTTGTCCGCCGTTGTCGGCCTTATGCTCCCCCTCCAAATCGGAATTGTCGATCTCGGGTGGTCGAGCTGATAAGATTTGATAACCACCAGCACCTCAGCTGCGATGGGAGAAAGCCAGTGATCATCAAATATCCAAGTGGAAGGTGTCCTATGGAGGGAATCTCGAAACACTGCCTGATTGGAAAATGTTAAAACATGGTCAAACTCTTTCACATAATGGCAAGGTCACAAACAGTGACTCGGTCCAGAATGACGCAGAATTAGAACAAACACCTCTCACGACACACCACCATGACTAGGTCTCCGCACGCTCACCCCAGAGCTCATCAGTGCCTGAGAAGAATTCATATAGCATGGTTTCACAAGTTCACAATCGTGACCCTTGCGGATGAGACATGGTGAGACACTGCAGTTTAAGAAGTGTCTGTTGAAATTGAAATGGTTTCGAAGGCAAGAAAGTGGCGCAAAGCAAGGCAAGTTCAAGCAAGATAATTTAAGTGGCAATAACAAAAACCGCCTTCGGAAGTTGGTGAAGGAATCTTGGTTTTGGGGTGTGCAACCGCAAGAGGTGACCGCTAGGACGAGTCTCATGGACCCATGATATCGTGGCAGCTTCAAACGACAGAACCGTCTAGTTGCAGATAGACAGAACAGTCTAGCCCTTCTGAATTTCAAAGCAGTCATCAGAACGCGGCAAATCTGCGCCAGTGGATGGATTGTCTCAGAAGTCCAAGTAGCAGAACCATGCAGAACCAGCTTCGCCAGAAGGTAAAAACAGCACTGCCACAATCTGGACAACCTCTGAGCTCCCCACGTGCAGCCACGGTGCCGAAGAGAGGCAGCGAGACCTAAGTCACTGAACTGCTGCAAGGGAACCTCCGACCAGCCAGATTTCTGATGGATCTGGCAGTTCTGCTAGTGTCACTCATTACGATTAAGATTATTGCCGGACTCTTGTGCTGGAAACAGCGTGTTTGTCTGCTTGGATTGTAAGCAGAGCTTGCAAGAAACCAATGATCCTGGCATGTTCTGCTCATCACACAAAAAGTGCAAGAGCTCACAGTGATAAGTCATGGCTTGCCCACTTGTGTGTTGATCAAGGGCGCCGAATCAGCGATTTACAAGACAGATCTGCAATCTTTCCATGTCTGCGAGCGAAAACTTCCCAAAGCACTGGCTGAGGTTTCTCTGCCACATCCATTGCACGTGTTTTATTCTAAGTGCCCTCACGCCAGAATCACCAGAAAAGCACCGCTCACGATCTGGCCGCGGCAATGGGTTTTCTGTTCTCAATAGTCTGACTAGAAAGATAAGAGTGAGGAGAAAGTCTGAGGTGTCAAAGTCTGAGGTCATTGCCTTAACCCGTGCCACCCATGAAGCAAACTGAAGCAAGTGCCGACAAACTGAAAGCGTCCGTCTTGAACGTCAACTGTTTGACTGTAGCAGTTTGCTATCCTCTTTCACCACCTCCGCATTAAACTCCCGTGCAGCGACCTCTGACCGGTTCTGGAGCATTCAAGGCATGCCTTAGTCTGGGCCAGATGGGGCAAATAGATTTGCAAGGCTGATGCGAAGCAGGAAATCCCAACAAACGGAGCTATCACTAAAACTACTGGAGTCAATGCCACAGCTAGACCAGGCAACAAGTTCCTCCCATATATCATTTGCCTTATGACTGCAGAAGCCAGTAGCGTGAAACCAAGAGACCAATTTGCATATTTATATATAATTCAGTAAGCAGCTGCGGCTTTTGATCTTTCTTGAAATCTTTGTGAGGGTGGAAGCCAGCAAGAGACCTTCTCCATCTGTCCTCTCTTGTCTCTGAACAGTCACGACTCTCCACCAAACCTTTCACTCGATGGTTTCATGCATGCGCAAAAAAACTATGGAGCCACAACCACTAGGTGTTCACTTCAAAGATTGAGTACTCCCTGATCTGTGAATCTGCGGCCCCAGCGAGGACGCTACCCGACGACGGGTGGGCAAACTCCTTGGCTGACCAGCTTAAACCCTTGACCGCCCTTGACCGCCCTTGACCAACTTGACCCGGATCGAAAACCATTTGGCCATGGCAGACCGGTGGAGTCTTTCAGAGCTCTCCTACCCACGGCATCCCAAGGCTGGGGCCAACCAGTGTAGGACTTCCACACTTGCAGCCACTTGTGAGAAATGCAATACCTTCAGCTGCAAGGCGCATGGTGTTTGCACCAGATGTACATATCACTCGTTTGATTGCCTTGAATGGCACTTATGAAAGAACGGAACCCGGAAGACTGCGATAGTATTACAACACCAGCAAGCAGCCAATGATAAAGATAAAGTAAAGAAAGCAGTTGCCACCGTTCAACTCAAATCGTGTGACGTTAAGCAGAGAAATTTGAAGTAACATCTATGAGACACTCGCAATCCACACGGACACACAACTGCAGTTCAGCAATGAAAGCTCCATTCGGCTTTGTACCATGTGCATCCTTCTTGTAGCACAGGATTGCAAAGCATGATATCCTTCCGCAATCAGCTTGCAGAGCGGCACAGGAATCTACGGAATTTATGAAGAATGTGATGCATTTGGCACATTTTGGCACCTTTCTTTGTGTGTGTGGCTCTACGACTCTACGAATGGCAATCCAATCAAGGTACACCAGCCCAGTGCTGCCGAAAGCAAGAGATCTAGATGATCTAGACTGTCTGAAGTGCAACATCTGAGGTGATCTGTTGCCATTGCAAACTCCCGTCCAGTACGGATTCTTTAGTAGGTTTCTAGGAAGGCATCGAACATTTCACAAGCGCCAAAGCAAACACCCCTGGCCTCACACACTGCCCGTTCACGTTGTGGAGCCGGCACCTGAGCCAGAATAATACACACTGAATCTACACATGGTCACATGCAGCTCCATGAATCTCCAGGAAAAAGTTCGACCCGCCTTCCAAATAATGATAAGTGCCTTGATAGCCTAATACTCGAAATCAGTTGTTGACTTTACGTTACATTGGCAATGCTCTTTAATCGAAAGCAGCTTGCTTCATTGCTGGGCTGGAGTCGTGGTCATTATCTCAGAAAAGGCATATCTTTACTGGTGTGGGCTAAACTGTTTCGTTATGACTGATTTGCAGGTTTCGTCGACCTTCATGTAAGCATGGATGGATGGAGGGAAGGAGGGGAGGGATGGATGTACGGATGTACGTACGCACTTTCGCACACATATACCATATATATATACATAGGATGTGTGTGTGTGTCTGCCGTCTGTGTGTCTGCCGTCTGTGTGTCTGTGTGTCTGTGTGTCTGTGTGTCTATATATGTGCGTGTGTGTGTGTGTTTATGTCTGCCTGCCTGTCTTTCTGTATGTCTGCATGTCGTCTGTATGTCTGTAGTACGTACGTATGTATATATAGACATTGAAATAGAAGGAAAAAGGCGGATGACCTTTTTGTTCGATAGTTCCGTTTCATGTGTTCTGCGCCTTCAGATTTGCCTAACTTTGAGGATGTCAAACTATTCTTCAAAATGCAGCCCGAATATGCGAAAAATAATGAACTTAACTTAATTGACACTGTTGCTCTGAAGACCACAACTAGACACCTGGAGGAGTGAATGAAAAAGAAGTATGTAAGGCTGAACGCCCACAGCTGGTACACGTTCAAATGCAGTCAGTCACCGTGTGAGCTGTCATCGTCTAGTCATTGCTTTAGAGACATCATGATGGGTATGTATATCTTTGTGTTTAACTGCACACATAAACAATTCATAAACACTATAGCATACGTCTATGTAACGTCCTGCATACGTGGCATACCACTGCCACCACCATAAAAGAATTTAAGTTGCAGTGTTTGGTGCTATCATAGCTGTGCAGCCAGAGCAGCACTGAGTCTCCGGGCCAATTGGAAAGTACAAAGCAAATTGTTTAGGCCTTGCCATATCTTGCCATGTTGGCTTCACAAAGCACATTGAATGCACGTTGTCAATTGGGAATACTATGAGCACCTGGCTAAGCCTGGCTAAGCCTGGCTAGGTCGCACTTTTTGTGCCGGCAGCTTGGACGTAGAAATCTTCGTGGTGAGATACCCTGCCAAAGCGGGTCTCCATCACTAGGCTGCACACTGCCCATGTTCCGCAAGGCCCACCTCCCATTGTCCAAGCGTGGCCGATAGCCAAGCTGGGAGTAGGGAACACAGCTGGAGCTATGAACAAAGACATCCGGTTTTTGTTGGTATCTTCACAGTAAAAGGGTTTCCCTTTGGTGATTTTGACCTTTCAAACAAGTTTCAACTGCGCCGCTTTCCGCTCATGGAATTGAATTCCAACTAGGCCCATGACCCTCGGTCACATACCCTGAGGATCCATTCATGACTCCCTTTCCTCTCCGTTTTCGTCGGTAGCAGAAAATTAGATGATAGGCAAGAGATGAGATTGAGTTCGGACGCAAAAAAGATCATGGCAAGACCATTAGCCTTTCACTAAACAACGCTGTAAAGTGCCGAACCCATCTGATACAAAAATGGAGCTATCTGTCACTCTTCCAATGATAGGTTGTAGAGCAAAGTATAGTGAGATGGAAAAGGCGGAGTTCAACTCTATCAAACACATCAAACACAAGTCAGGTACAGTATTTGAGCACACATCCTTCGGATAGGCTTCAATGAAGCTGGGCTTTGCATTTTCCATAGCAAAATTGGACTCACCCATGCACGGAAGTAGTTCGGGATTTCTCTCAGATCATCTGGTTGATGCCGTCTCAAAAGAAAGAAATCAACTGGACCGCCACGGGATCCCGAACTCATAGAATCGATCATAGGACAGTGGCTGAGAAGTAGTCCCGAGCAACTCCTGAAGGGCCGTAACTGATGGCAATTAATGGCAGCTTAGAGAAACTCTTGGTGTTGACCAAAAGAGCATATGCACCAGGGTGAATGGGAGAAATCCTGCACCCTAACTCTGGCGTCTGATCTTGACAGCTGCTCCGGTAGATAATTCGGCCAACAAACAGTGCCCCTTCTCCTTTGGTCCGTCGTGTGTTCCATACCACTTTTTGTAAGAATCATACACAGTTTCGAACCCACTTGGGCACTGAGACAGATGCAAGCATATTACGATCGCGGGAGGGCTTCAGTTGGACATCGAGAATGGCTTGGAATGAATTGTTTTTTCTGCAAGACTCAGGAAAGACACTAGTCAGCAAATGACAAGTCATGCAACCAGCATGGGGCTCGAACTCAATCCATCCCCTCCTGCTTCAGCTGGGAGATACGGGACCAATTTCTTTTCTGGACTTCCTGCCACTTGCAGGTCTCAAGTCGAATGCTAGCGGGGATGTCGCGTGCCCCAGTCCCAAGTCCAAGCCAGTCCGTTTTAGGTATTTTCAGTGGTTGTCACTGATCACGTGGTGGTGGAGTGACCTGTGGCATTGGTGACGTTCCAAGCACTTCTGAAAATCTGTATCGCATATGAGTCTCATTGTTTCTTTCTGATTGTGGCCAGACTCAAAATGCGGTGCCTAAACAGATACGATTCACAAATGCCATCACTGTTATACAAATCACTTTGTGAGGCTTACCAGTCTGTACACTTGGATTGAGTGTGCATTTACTCAGCGTCTTAGGGTTGGATATGCACATGAAACGCTACGTGAATTGTGCGCCTATGTGTGATTCTAGGATGCATGGACTCAGGGACAAACACATCAGCAGGATGGGTTGGTGGATGGATGAATGGACGCATGGCAAGGAGATAGATCCACGAGTCTTTCTTCAAACAATACATTGGGCAATATGCACAATACGGGTAATATGCGAGATGTCTGAGGCACATTTGAATAGCTCATGAGACCACTCTCCGCATGGCTTGTTTCAAAGCGCAGCCCCACTTTCTTGTGAATCTCAAGTGGATAGAGTTGGGATAAAAGCTCCTAAAGTATCAGAACTCCGCTTGACATTTCAGTGACATCTCACAGGTGCGCAAACGCGGAAGGAAAAGCAGCTACACCGGCTCAAAAGCCTGTCACCCTACCTGCAAAGTATCAGCTAACACACTGGCTATATATAGGTGAGATATCGATGTAGATAAACGTGATGCAGAATTTGACAGAGATATAGAAAACAATATTAATATAGACATAGACATAGATCGATAGAAAGATAAAGAGATGTCTATATATATACTATTTATTCATAGGGCATAAATATATATAGTACGTACATACAGTACGTATGTGTATATATATATATATTCATGTAGCTGCACAATGCTCTGCCCGAAATCATTTATATATCTCTGCTTACTGCAACTGATGGCCACTGCCCTAGCGTTGCAGCCTGGAGAAGGTGTTCTTCAGCTGGAAGATACTTTTCCTCCTGCAGCTCAGGCAGTTGAAGATAGTCATTGCAAGTTGCAAGATTTCTTTGCATACCTGTCACAGACCCAGGAATGTGACTGTTCAGCAGGAAACTCCAGGTGACAATCACAGCGGAGGTAAACAAACCATTGGAGACCTCTACGTTTTGGAAGTTTGGAACGTCCAGTGTTTGGATCCCCAGTTATCCATCTGGTTTTCCTCCCGCAAGGCGTGTTCTACGAGCTGTTCCACTTCCAAAGAACTCAAGAGCCCATCGTCGTTGGTGTCAAACATGTGAAACCTCAATACAGTCGACGGTTCAGTCGGGATCGTGTGCTTGCTGCAATGCACTGAAAACATGTCGTCAAGTCTCCCAAAATCTCTGCGAATCTAGTTGCCATCCTTCATGCTATCAATTTGTTATTCTCCTTCCTTCGTGTGGCTTCATGTGGCTTCATATGGCTTCCATGTTGCCTGAGGTGCCGAACACAAAACGGATCTTCTCATCATCTGAGGACATAAGCTGACAGCACAAGGCCAAGGCCTTAGTCACTGGGTTTGGGAGTGCAATGTCAGATGCCGCGTAAAGGATCATGCCAAAAGACTGCACAAAGGCTCAAAAGGCTAGAATGCGTTATTCAATTTCAAATCCTTAGAAATTGAGATTCTCCACCGACTTAGGCAAAAATAAGAAACTCGAGAAGAACCAAGTGATCATTGGAGTCAAATGAAGCCATTCATGCGTCCAATTCGCTCTTGACATGTTTGACATTCCACCGTTCTTCCAGCCGCCACCCAAGTTGCCAACGCAGCAAAACTCTTTAAAATTCCTTGGCGGCAAATTGAAGTTAAATGATTGTTGCAGGATGTTGCAAGAGTTTCCGTCCACTCAGTCAGTCAATCTTGGCATCGCCTCACACAGCAAGGAAGCTTGGGACGCTTGGGACGCTTGGGACGCTGGGACGCTTGGGACGCTTGGGACGCTTGGACGCTTACAAACCTTTAGGACATGCCTCTGCGGTCCCAGTGCGATTCTAACTGGGCCTTTTGCAGCTTTCCCGAGCCATCAGCATCGAACATGCGGAAGGCCGATTCCGAAACGGAGCTCGGCAAATCCTGCAACTCTGAGCCACTCGGGGCTCTGCATTGCAATGGACCAACATCCTCATGCTTTGGAAGGCATTGCCAACAAAACAATTCTGTAGAGATCCTTAAGGTCGCAGCTGCACCCTACCAATACTTCTATGATCTTTTTGAGTGTATTGCATTGTCTCGCAGTCTCTTATGCAATCTCTTATGCACACCTCAATCTCCTAGCCAAGGTGAAGCTCATCCCAGCCTGAAGTTCTGCGAAGAGACTGTAGAATCCTTTCTTGTCAAGCTCCTCTTCTCCTTCCCCTGTAGCCTGGCGACATATTTATGTAGCTCTGCTGAGACTCCAGACGGTCGCCAAGACGTTGAAGCGGAAACCACGGGAGAATTTGTTATTCCCTCGTATCAGAAATCTCTCCCAAGCATGCGAAACTTCAACTTCATATTTTTTTCAATGTTTTTTCAAGGGCCAACATTACCAACCCATCCTATTGTACTTGTTACCAAAGTCACCGGTGACCTTTTCGAACTTTAGTCCTTGAAGTGTATGAAAATGTTGGAAAAAACACCCAGCCACCACGCGCTGCCACGGGGTGTACCTCTAAGAACTTCTTTCGAAGAAACTGCACATGGGATGGTGCCCAACCTTTGATGCAGTCGCTGCACTTCGTTTTTCCCGAGAGCGTCTGAGCGAAGGGGTCTTCTAATAGTGGAGGTTTGCTATACATCTTCATATGTTTGCATTTTCATCACATCTTCTCATTTTCACATCTTCACTCTCTCCTTCTCTCTCTCTCTCTCTCTCTCTCTCTCCCTCTCTCTTTCTTTCTCTCTCTCTCTCTCTCTCTCTCTCTCTCTCTCTCTCTCTCTCTCTCTCTCTCTCTCTCTCTCTCTCTCTCTCTCTCTCTCTCTCTCTCTCTCTCTCT
>Ga0126342_10002606_pt1 | contig 28456 bp, 21 predicted proteins | sample Cyp1metagenome_FD_92528 | JGI IMG/M metagenome (GOLD analysis project Ga0126342, IMG submission 92528) | Coral microbial communities from Lord Howe Island, Old Settlement Bay, Australia - Cyphastrea 1 metagenome | ecosystem: Host-associated > Invertebrates > Cnidaria > Coral ... | reverse complement strand
GTTCACACTCAACGCATCAGCCCCGTTTTGCTGCTGTTGGGACACCGTAGCTGGTTCAGCTAAGACCCCTTAGCGACCTGTGCATCTGTCGCTTTTGGATATGGCTGTGCCAGACCCCCCCGGCTTTCGCCAACATCATAGAGTGAGGGCTTTGTAGTTCTCAGGTGTAGTGCACAAACTGGCTGACATTGGCCATTTTCTTCGAAAGGCCCTTCAGGACGTCCCCATCGTCGTGCAAGTAGCGGTGTACGGCTCCGCTGCTCCATCTTCCTGTGCGCTTCACCACCTCCACCTCTCCTGTCGCCTGAAAGAGAGCTGACGCACCTCCAATCCGTAGGGAGTGCGATTGGAAGCGGTCAGCCGGAAGTCCCACCGCTTTGGCCGACTTCTGGAGAATGTTCTGGATCTCCAGCCGCTTCAAGACGCCTCCGGAGGCCCACCTGAACAATGGCAGCAACGCCTCGGATCCTTCAAACCGTCGTGGGGCCACCTCCTTGAACTCCACCATGGCCTGAACGACGCGCACGTGCTCCACATTGGTTCGCAGCATCGTTTTGCAGGTGCCAAAGGCGCTCTGGTCCGCCTTCGTCTTGCGGAACTGCAGCGTCATCTCCTCGACCTCTTGGTTCTTCGCCACCTGTTGTCCCTCAGTCGTCAGAGACACGTCGACCCCTCGAACGATCATGTCCGGGTCGACCCCACTGGAATCCGCAAACTCCTTGGCTCGGAGCATGTAAAACCAGGCCGTGAGCAGTGCCGCTTTGAGCATCCGGCAGTCCACTCGTAGCTCACCAAAGCTTTGACTCCCTGCTGCCAAGTGCTCCCCAATCCACTTGAGCATCGGGACAGTGACCCCCAACCTCCTCGGTTTCTTCGGCGAGGTTCTCTCCAAGGAATTGAGGACAATCCACAGGCGATGCATCTTGCCTGTGGTGTCCCCGTGCCCAGCCCGCTTGTGCGCATCCTTTATGGCAAAGACCGCCAATTTGAGCGACGCCACCGATGTGCCCAGCCATCCAAGGTAGCCCAAATATCCCAAGAGCTTGTTCTCGTTCAGGATGGCATCGTCCTTGTAGTTGAGATAGGGCGATAGCCACCCTTGTCGGCGCGCCCAGTCTGTCCACTTCTCCCACGCGGCCTGGTAGGCGCGCTTCGTGCTCTTCGCCTTGTCTCCATCCATGTGTCCCTCGAGCCACTCCTCGACCTGCGCCTGCACGTTGAGGTCGCCCACCAGACCAGGTTGAAGATCGACCACCTTCTCAGCTGCCCTTCGTTGGGCCTCGGCATTGGATCTTCGTCCAGCTGCCTTGTCCACATACTCCTCCTCTGCTTCTTCAAGCGCTTGAATCCAGAGGTCCTCTCCCCAGAGCCACGCTACACGCTTCTCTGCACCTCCAGCTCTTCGCCACGGCGGGGCTCGTGCAAAATCTCCTCTTCTCCACCGACGGAGCCACACAAGCATCTGACCCAACGACTTGTAGTCCTCGACGTCAAAGCACATGCCCGCCTTATACTCAGAAGCTTCCTTGCCCGCAATCTCCGCTGCCACGCTCAAAAGGCCCAAAGCCGTGCGCCTTCCTGTTCCTTTGCTGCCTTGTTTCAAAGCCTCCGCCTGAGAAAGTTGCTGGCACAGCGACTCCCACTCCGCTGCCGATCTGCCTTGAGCCCTCCAGAGCTCCTCCTCGGTCACACGTCTCACTTTGCCCACTGGGGCACCCTTGTCCACCACATAGATCTCCTCCATAGCACCATTCTTCGTTGACAGCGGCCAGCGTCCAGGTCCACAGAGTCGATAGACCACCACTCGCTCGTCCTCGCTCTCGAACCATACATGCGCTCCAACAAAGGGCAACATTGAGTGATTGCCTTGCCCCACTGCCTTCTCAAAGCGCTTGTACTCCACATAGTCCTCGTCCTTGGCCCTTCCAAGGATGGATCCAAGTGAAGGTGCCGTGACCGCTCGCGCCAACCAGCCCTCAACCTCCTGCTCCTGCACCTCTGCTCTGTGCACGAACATCGCTCTGCGTCTCCTGACAAGCAACTCGCCCAGCTCTGAAGTGAGGAACTCCACATCGGTGACCTTGAACCCATTCTGAATGGCCTTCTTCCTCATCAGATCCCAGGCTACGTCTCTGGGTCCTTCGAGAATGGCCACCGCATACTCCTCCTGCTCCAGAAAGCGCCAAAAAGCTGACACCCGGTCTCCTCTCGGATCGGGCCCAATGGTGGCGGCAACTATCACTGCTCCTCTGGCCCCCTCCTTCTTGTAGAAGTCGAAGTCCCGAACGTAGCGCTCCACCGCCGTCCACTCAATAATCCGCAGATTTTCCAGGCTTTGAGGGCTCCGATGCACCGACCGGAAGACTCGCAACTCCCTCAGCCTCATCATCTCCTCCTTGTCCTCCGCGTCTGCCCAAGAGAGAAAGCATGGCCCGAAGCGTTCCGTGTCCAGGAGTGCTTCGTAGATACTCTGGCGGACATCCACTCTCTCCCAGCCTCGTTGTCGAATCATCTCCTCTGCTTCTGCGTCATCGAGCCGGGTCAATGCGTCGGCATCCTCGTTGTGAAACGTTCTCCACCAGCCACCCAACACCTGACACCTGAAGCGCATCTCCACCAAGTTCAGGACCCTGATCAGTAGACGCCCCGCCCTGACACGGCTCCTCCTGCTGCAGATCCAATGATACACCACCTTGTTGTCGCCTCCGTAGACCACAATCTTCCCGGTCCATAGGTGTCCAACCCGGCAAGCAAATGCAACAAAAGAAAGCATCTCACCCAGGTGAATGGCCAGCTTCTGATCCAGACTCGCTTTCTCCTCCTCCATCGCCCTGGTCACCCAGGTTTGCATCTCAGCCATCTCCTCTCTGCATACCATACCGTTCGTCCAATCGATGGCCGCGAGCATGTCCAGCGTTGCATCCGAGGTCACGAACACCGCCGTAGACAAAGACCCACTGGGCAAACTCAAGCGTTCCATAGCTGGCAGAAGCTCCCTGATGTCTCCTCCGAACTTTTCAGACCAGGTTTCTGAACGTGCACAGAGCCACCTACAGTCTTCGAAGAGCGTCCACAGGTCTTCCCAGGCCCGTTCCACGTCATCCTCCGTGGTCACACGCGCGGGCCAAATCGCCGCGCTCCCATCGATCCCACTCAAAAACCTGTCCGCCGCCTTGAGCTCGTTCTTGAGACCTTTCACCACCGTAGCCCATCCCGTTGCTATGCCGCGGAACCGTTGCAGGTCCTTCAAAGTCAACGTCTTCTCACCAAAATTGAAGTGATCGTTGGTGAGGAGGTAGGCCCCTTTCGCAACCCTTGCCTCTGGCAGCGACATCTTCTCCTCGTCCGCATTGATGTAGACACCCCACACAAGCTGGGCCGGTCCAAAATTGCCTTCCTCCCGGTCCTTCTCTGCGTTCACCGCCTTCTCTCCGAGGAGCTTCTTTACTCCCCACTCATACACTTCGCTTGACACCCAAGGCCGGAGCCCCAAGGCTGGTTCAACCAGGACCATGTCGTCAACGAGGATCTTCCCGTCAAAGTTGATGGCCCCATCGCGGCGTGTGTCCCAGGGTTGCTGCTGCCGGTGCAACTCCTCCGTAGAGCGCCCCCAGACCGTCCATTCCCCTGGGCTGCCTGAGAATCCAAAACTGCTGACCAGGTAGAGCATGGTCAGACCAACAGGGTCGCCCGTTTGCTTCCGGTCTCCTCCTGCGCCCATCTCCCATGGCTCCCATCCAACATCACCACCAAACAACTCCACATCCCTGGGGTCGAGCCACAACAAGCGAAAGGCGCCCGCCACATCCTTCTTTGCCATGACAACCTTCACTCCGGGGTAGTGCGCCTTGAGGAACAGGATTCTGCGTACAATCTGCTCATGCATCGGTTGGAGAGCTGGTGGGTGTAACTCCTTGTGGGTGCCGCTGTTCACCCCTCTCTGATCATGAACCAACCGCACTTCCGATGAAAGGGCCCTGTTGGGGAGCATCTTCGGCACTGCCTCAAACGGGGAAGAGGTCGTCCATTCCAATTGAGGATGGTCTGCACTAACCACAAGGACCCGGTGCTTGCCCACATCTTTCAAGAGTTGCCGATACACCTGACTCATGTTGGCCCGAGCTCGGGGATGCGGTCGATTGGCGACCCTTGTCCTTTCACCCTGATGCCGAGCTGGCATCCCTTGGGCTCTCACCTGCCTGAGGTAGTCCAGCAAGTCTGGATGTAGGAGCTCATCCAACTCCTCATCATCGACCCCAGCCAGATTGTTACGCCCCAGCTCTTCTCGTGCAATCCACAAAGCCTTGGCCGCTGCCTCGACACTTCCTGCCTCTCGAAGGAGAGCGTCGCCAGCTCGATACACACCTCTCCATGTGTCAGCCTCACCATCGCTCACCTGGTCAATCACCCGGACATAGTTGAACGCTGCTCCCTTGACCTCCTCCCCAAGACCTTCATCTTCAAAGGATGTCCACGCTGACTGTCCAGCCTTCTCACCCGGCTGGCCTGTTCAACCGATCCCGACCTTGTGACCTCGCCCATCCTGCCCATCAGCGCCGCAGACTCCACAGTCTCCCTCATCCTGGGCATCAGGCGTGGCCCCATCGCCGTCTCCTTGTCCATCGCCATCCCCGTGGTCTTCTTCAGGCCCCTCTCCGTCACCGTCGGTGTGATCCTCAAACTGATCTGCGTCACCGTCGTCTCTGCCTGCTGCATCCCACGGTGGGTCACGTCCAATCTCATGTCCCTTGAAGGCAAATACCGTCGTCCCGCACCAACACAAAATTGGAGCATCGCAGTTCCCTTCCGTTCTCCAATTGTCCAAGATCTCCCAGGCGTCCCTTGTATCCATGGTGTCGGCCGGAATCACCTTGGTCCACCGCCCATCCTCGAACTCGTCACCTCTGAACGGACATCCCGGGCCTCCAGGTTGGATCATCGTTCTCCGTGGGACCCTGTGCTCAATCCACAATAGCCCGTTGATCTCATCCTTCCACCAAAAGTCGCCGCCGATCTCGTCCACCGCCAACTCCGGTTCTTCATCCTCTTGCACCTCAACCTCGACCTCGATCTCGACGTCAGACTCGCTCCTCTCTGATTCGACTCCTTCAGCATTTCTGCCATCGGAATTTTGTTGGTCACCGTCGCGGCTGCATGACATTTCACTCGTAGAGCTGCTGTAGCTGCTCCCTGCATCATCATCCCCAATGTCACTTTCGCCTTCTCCTCTGCTTTGGACAACTCCTCCAGCTCGAAGACGATGTGGTGAAACCAGACCCCCCCCGACCTCGAGCAGAGATTGCAAAGCGCGGACCACTGCTTCAACAAAGGCAGGGGCATAGACCCCGGCTTCAGTGCACCGCGTGACATTGGCTCCATCGCGCGACCCTTTCAGCGGCACATGTTGATGCTGATGAGATAGTCCAGGACAAAGACGAAGAAGTGCCGCTGCAACACCGGGATGTCGAGGAAACGCTAAGCCTGTGCGATGCCGGTAAAAGTGACGCCCATCAGCATAGTCAGCTGGTCCCAGCCCGAAACTGCACATGTCAATCTCAATGAACTGCACATCGGGCCGCCGTAAGATTCGTTGCCAGCACGGGAGATGCCACTGCTTGGGGTATCTCCCTGAGATACCCGAGCTTTCAGCGATGGGAAAATGCCCGCGATCAAGTGCCCGTTCAAAAGCTGTTGCTCCAAACGTGGAGAGCACATTGCCGTTGTCCTCTTTGGGAGTTGGTCGTCCCAACGGTTGACTAAACGTACGCGTCCCACCATTTTGAAGGTTCCAATCACAAAAAGTTGTGCAGGGGCACGCGATCCACTCCACGTTGAACTTGTCCTCATCGATCTCTTTGAGATAGTGTTGCTGAACCGCCGGGTCTGCCAAGTCATATTCTGATCGGCGTCCCTGTTGCTGGTGTGGGTCCGTGTAGAGCTCGACCTCCTCTAACGCCACTTCCCCTGCTAGTCACCAGCCTTTTGAGATGACCCCGTGACCCGCAAAGAACTCTTGCAAAACGAGCCCCGAGGGGCCTCCTGCACTCGTGCACTGCACGACTCTTCTCGTATCGTGTTGCCCCCCCGCCAGCACCGTTGCCAACGACGCCAAACATGACTTCTTGCGAACCAAAGTGTCGATCTCCTGAGTCCCTGCCTTCTTCAAGGGTTTACAGTGACGACAAACGACATGTCCTGGGGCTGTCCTTGGCTGATCATGACGTTGGTGCCAAAAGTAATGAAATCCAAGGCTAGGCGTGGAGAAAGTGTCCTTGTCGATCACCGCCTCCGCAGCAGCCTGACTTGGGGGCACCAGCAACGTCATATGGCCTTTCCAGACCAAAGCCCAAATGTCAGGTTGGCCTTTGCTCCATTGGCTACCGGCGATGACCTCTGCAAGCACATCCCCTTTGTAATCCACCCTTAAAACAATCAAACGTGTAGCCGCCAACTCCTCCAAGGGGAAGACCGCCGTCGCCCGGTAGTCCTTGTCGTGGTGGATCTTGAGGATGTCATGGGTGTACATGCGTAGCTCGTGCTCCACAGCCGTGACCTTCACCTCCGGGTGACCCATCAAGGCTTCCGCCTCTGCAGCCTGACGGGCTTGTTCGAGCCGGAACTGCTGGCTCAACTCTTCAACCTGTTGCATCGAAGGCACCTGCTTGGTTGTATTCAAAAGGCACCCCGCGGCCAAGACCTTTGTGACGCACTGCCTCTTTTCAATCTCCGGAGCCACCACGCCTGTAAGCCCTGCAAGTTCCTCCGTCATGAGGATCTCCTCCTTGAAGTCGTACATGGCCCAGGCATGCTGATCAATGTCGACCACTGCTTTGCCGGGTCCATCGCCGTCCCAGTGGGTCTCACCAATGCAACACCTCCTCGCGTGCCCTGCCTTGCCTCCCTCATGCTTCTCCAAGATCGCTGCCGCTTCTGCTGCTAGCTCTCCCAGCCCATACTGGACCATGTCGTCCAAGAGAGAGGTCAAAGTCAAAGATGGGTCGTTTGCGACACGAGTCGAAGCCCAGGCGTAGAGGTCATCTGATGCGTCTTCCAGAGCGCTGAGCACCGGTCCTTTGGCCAGCCGTTGTGCTTGTTGAAGCAGAGCCTTCACATCATCCGGGGCTGTGCTCCCATCTCGCCCAGCATGGGGTTTTGCATCATGCGGGATGTGCTCAAAGATCTTCTCGTCAGGGCCTTTGACAATCTCAGCAAACTCCTGCTCTTGTGTCGTATAATCTACATTCTGCATCTCCTCAGGTGCCCTTCGCCAGCGGGATCGGGTCCACTTTTCGCTGTTGCCCCTCCTTGCCCTCCTTGTCGCCGATCTTTGCCGTCTTTGATCTTGGCCTCCTTGTCCTTGACAATCTGCGCGCGAAGCTCCTTGATCTTCTCCCCCGCCGACTGTTGCGTCTCCTGTCGCATACGCTTGAGCCCTCCTCGTCGTAGGATCTGCATCCTCACTGTTGGGTCCAAAGCCTCAAACGTTCCCTTCAATGCTTCATGGGACCTTTGGCAGTTGGCCTGCAAGCAGCCCAGGTGTGTCAAATGTCCCCAACACAAGAGCTTGCCGTCCTTGTCGGTGGGAGCTCGGTCCTTCGCCCGATTGGTTTCTTCCTGAGTCAGCTTTGGTCCCAGCAAAGCCTTCACGGTGAGCTTGTCGTCCTGTCCTTGCACTGCTCCACTGCCACCTCCTGCAGCATGCCCAGGGCCTCGATCCTTGCCTCCACCCTCCCAAGTCAGCTTCCACAGCAGGCGCTCTTGCCTCCGCTCAATCCTAGGCAACACCTCTGTCAGAAACCATCCATCTGGGTGATTGAGGTCAAACGTTCGAGGAAGCTGCAGAGGAGGTTCGCCATGTTCGTCTGGCATCAGCGCATAGAACTTGAGGTCCTGTAGGGACATGGTCTCTCGGCCGGCCTGTGACTTGATCTTCCTCAGCTCGCTCTTGAGCTCCTCAAAGAATCGCCAGTGTAACTCTTCCCACACATCCGCCAGGACCTGCAACGGCCACTTGTGGGGAGCTTGCACATGCCAGGCGCCCAACAACTCAGCCGCATGAGTTCGAACACCTGCCCATTCCTTCCCATAAACCAACGCCCACACCGCATTCTGGCGTTGCACTCGGTTGGCCCAGTCTTCATACCTCGTAGGCAAACTTGGTCTCTGGTCACTGGCTGGCTTGCCAGTCCGAGCATCAATTGCATACTGATCCAACTCAGCATCCGTGCACGGCAAGAAATCGGCCGCAGAAAGAGAAAACTTCTCCTGTGTCCCCCAGTAAGGCCCAGCCAGGCCTACGGCAAGCCGAGGAGTGACCTTCTGTCTGAATCCTGCTGCACGTAGCTTGGTTGATGCTCCAGCCTAGGCAGAGAGTAACGCTGTCGCAAGACCAGCTCCATGTTCTCCTGCCCCAACCTCGACAGTGTACTGCCCACATGCCCGCAGCAAGAAAACCAGCTCCTCTGACAGTCTGCTCAGACCCTTGACCGTACCATTGGGGACATTGGTGTTCTCATTCTGCGCCTTCACAAGCGATGCGAGCTCCGACGTCTGCTGTTGGATGGCCTTCGCAATCTCCGCAATGGGCTTACCTCCTCCATCGCCTGTACCTGCCTTCCGATCTTGTCCATAGATCCCCGGTGAAGGAACAACCGCAAACGTTCGTTGACCTTGTCCCCCACGTTCAGCACCTCCTCGTTCTCCTGAATTGCTCTTGGCGACAACCTGCTCAGGCTCGCCTCCTCTGGGTGTCTCGTCCTCAGGGCTACCCACCATGCTCCATGGGCTCTGGCTACTCTGAGATCGATCGGGAGTGCTAGCCACTGCCAGTTGTTTCCTCCACTTGGCAAGAAACTTCGTGAGGCCTTTGGTGCCCTTTCGCTGCTCCTCAGTGGCCTGCTCATACAGCATCTTGGTGAAGGCCCCGACCGTCAAACCATACCTGGCCGCCAGTTGAGCGCGAACATCATCCTCGTCGAGACCCAACTCTTTGCCCTCCACCAGTTGCTCCATGAATTCTTCCAACGTCGTCTGAACTTCTCTCCGATCTGGGGAGTTGACCATTCCCAGACGAGCCAAACTTCTTTGAACTCCAGAACGAGGTGTCCTGCCAGGTGAGCTCTCAGGTTTTGGCCTCCTTCTCTTCACCGCCTCGGTTTCCATGGCCTCCTCACCTCTCATCTCGTCCAGGAGCTGCTCCGTCTCTTGCACCTCCATCGTGACCGCCTGTGGTTTCCCTCGTCGCCGAAGACCTTCAGCTCTGGGTTCATCATTCTCCTCCTCTGGCACCTCTCTTGCTCTCGATCTCGACCGTGAGGAGCGCCTCGAAGCCGTCGGTCTCGCCTCCTCAGCATGTGATACACAAAGACGAAGCCCTTGAGGTCCAGGTAGTCCCAGCCGCTCGCAGTGTGGAATGGCGCACTTAAGTTGGAAACGACCCTTAAGATATTCGGAGCTATGTTGGGGGCACAGATGACAAACTGACCTACCATGAGGAACATCTTCACTCAGCAACCTAGCCTCTGTACAACTACCGCCTGTACACACGCTAGAGCTAAGACGTCTCGATCCAGCTTCGTCCTCCCAATGGACCAGAAAGGCATCGCATTTCGCCACCTCAGTCTCGGATTCGGATGCAAAGTCCTTCGCCTTCTGCACCGCCTTCGTCGCCCCTTTGCTCATCCACCCAAACAGCTGCGCTCCGGCTTGTTGAGCACCTTGCGAAGCCGCCGCCAGTTGGAACCGTTCAGCATGAAAAGGTTTTGCAACCGCATACTGTCGAAAATGTTGTCCTTCTTCTTGACAAGCTGCATGGCGACAAAGATGAAAACGATCATGTCCTCTAAGCGCCTTCAGCAGACCTTCGTCTCCTCGTAGGGTGTCAGGATCGTGGGTGACATAGATACCTGAGGATTTGATGCTCGAAGTGTCTTGCACCTTGAACACTGCAGTCAACCCGTCCCTCCGGATCAAGACCCATCGATCCCCGTCATTCCCACGTTTCAGCTTGCGCAAATCCGAGGTTTCGGGTATGTCGCCAGTGTCCGGTCCAAAAAAGACCGCATCTGCTGCTTCCGGCACCCCTCCAGTCGCACGCTGTACGAGGTAGGCCGCGCGTCCACAGCATTTCAACACCGTTCTCACAAGCCAGAAAATCGTCAGAGCTATCCCTACGATGAAAGACACCACCGGCCAGCATAATGCAAATAGGTAGTGGGTGATCACGCATACCACCAGCAGAGCGAGGAGCCTGATGATGAAAGCAAAGCCCGTCCTCACTTGCGTCCAACTTTTCCCAAAGATAAGCCAGCCGACAGCGCTGACTATTGTGTCCAGCACCGTCCATGCCCAGCCATCCCATCCAGAAAAGCTCCAGTGTCGCGGATCAAAGGTTTGGAGACCCTCAGTAGCAGTCCTGTTATACCACCAGTGTGCGAACTCGAAGGGTTCCTGAAAGAAACCTGGCCCTTCAGGTGCAGGTTGTGCCTCTTCGGATCGCTCCCACCAGCCAGGTACTCTGTGCACCATGAGTATCCCCAACGCAAAACGCATGAAGCGGAGCATGGCCTTCGCCACCCCCACAGGAAAAAACTGCCACCCTGAGCCAGATGACTTCACATGCTTCCTATGAACTCTGTGCCCCTAAAGTAACAGTTTTCCCAAACTTCCAAATAGAAACAGACATGACTTGCCAACAGTGAGAGGCAAAACTGTGAACACATGTTTTATATTGTTTTATCATGTTTTTGTCTTTTGACCAACTAGCGATAATTCACTAAACAAAACGGCTTCCTCAACGACACCGGCCCTTGGAGAAGAATCCCCAGTCCTGGGACCCCAGTCGACCAACGCTTTCCGTGTTCCACCGGATTTTGTGAACATGAATGCCTGAGCGGCATGAACTGCCTCCAGCTTTGGATCGATCTCCTTGCCAGAACAAAAATTGTTGAATCATGCGAACTTGCAACATCATGTGTTCATATGTGTTCTATGGTCTTAGTCTTGTCCCATCAGCCGTACAAGTAGTATGCTGTGATCGCGTCCGATTGCCATCATTTCTTTCTTTGCCCACTTTCTGTCTCCTGTGGACGCGGCACCTCTTGCAGAGGTTGCTCGGAGTCGCTACCTAAGAAGAATTCCCGTTCGACGTGCGAAGGAGTCACGCGCCTGACGGAGCGGTAAGAAAAATGTCAAAAGATGCCACAAAAAATATATCATACCATATATATGTACAATATGTATAATGAATAATATATATATATATGGTGTGGACTGAAGATGACTTAAGATAGTCTAATAGTCCTGATAGGTTTCTTTAAACACATAAACCATCGTAAACCCATAAACAGCAAAACAACAATCCCAGCTCGCTTGCCAACATGCTATGTAGTAAGCTGATCTGGCCAGATATTCTAACTGGATGTAAACATCTAGATGTGGCTCACTGACTAGGGAGATGTGAAAAATGAGAGGGCCACTAATTTCCGGTATTAGATGTACTAGTAGTAAAGTCCCTAATCGAGAAAATTGAGTAATTTGGTGCTCTTAAGATAGTCACTGCACACGGGAGAGGGGTCAGTTGCCCCTCTCCCCTGTGCACTCCTGAGCGCTCCGGAGTGTGCTCCGGAGTGCACAGGGGAGAGGGGCAGCTGACCCCTCTCCTTAAGAGCAGCTACATACCATCCTTGACTAATTTCAGCATTTTCTGCATTTTCAATGTTTGAGCAGTGGTGGATTGGATAGTGTGACACGAGAGTTGAACAATCATTGGCTTATTACCCCATAGGGTGTTTTGGGTATTATGATGGATTCTGTTTTCGGGGGAATGGTCACCATTCCCAGTAAAACAAAGTCCAACAATAGTGATCATAACAACGATTATTATTGTAAAACCCATGGTGTAAGCCTGTCATGCCAATCCAATCCATGTGCTGGTACTATTGGACATATATTATATGCATATATACACATATAAACATATATAAACATAATAATGAATCAGAAACAGCTTAACCAATTATATATACATATATATATACATGCATCTAGAGCAAGATACTATATAAGTCATGCTAACGTATGGACAAGCATCACAACATGCACAAACAAATCCCAGCCTTCTGTCGTCGTCCTCCTCCTCCTCATCCAAATCCTCCTCCACGACTGTTTGTTTTTGCTTTAGCGTTGACACACCACTTTGATTGAAATCTTGGATTGAGATTCTGCAATCATCTTGATCTAACTCTAAATCGACACACAAGCTTTTACAAAACTGCTCCGCACCTGAAGCTAGGAATAGGTTAAAAACAATAGGATTGTATAATATTGTATACCTATTGCATATAGTGCTGGTCCTCTTTATTACTGCATGCACTAGCAAGATCCAGCAAGTAGATGTGCAGGTGCTAGATACATAAGACACATGCGAAAACCAGCATGCCAAAAGCATGTCGAAAGCCTCCTATTGGCCCGCACCATGCAAGCCAATTTCATACATCTGCACCTGGTCATCACCGTTCTCAAGCTCGTCTTTGCATCTGTCACTTGCGCGTTCCTTGCAACACGCCGGTGGCACTTGTTGTGAAGCACTAATGAGCTTCCATGACTACGCTGCTATGCTCGCCTTTCCTTCCAAAGAGGACCCAGCCGAGAGAATGCCAATGTTCATCTGATCCGGCCTGAAACACACCTTTGGCTTCGGAACTCTCGTCATGCCCCAAGGTCTTGAGCATTTCTGTGAAAGTGCCATCCTGCGCATGATGAATCCCAATCTGTGAGACCTTCAGGTCATGAGATGGACAATATTGGACAAGGATGAATTGTTCTGGTTGCTTTCCACATATGTTTGCAGCGGGCCATTCGGCTGCATATTCATTTCAGAAGGATGGGGAACGCATGACTCCATGATCTTTGTCTACTGATACTGTATCGGAAGTAAAGAAAATCATAAAAGTCCACGGTACATCGTTTCGCATTCTTGCAAGCTAGAGTACTTCCCGCTAGTCAAGTCCTGACACCGTTTTTCAACACTGAACGCAGAAAATTTCTATGATGACCTGTGATGAAATGAAACCTTATTATACCTCAGAGTCCTCCCCTAGATGGTTCTGCACCTAACAATGGATTACGGCCAAAGCGTTCTTACTAGTATGTATACTAGTATGTATGTATGTATGTATGTCTGTATGTCTGTATGTCTGTATGTCTGTATGTCTGTATGTCTGTCTGTCTGTCTGTATGTATGTATGCATGTATGTAACACTGACACTGACATCACTCACTTCTTCCCCTGGCCTCTTCATCTGCCTCAAAGGGAATCATGCCATCATTGCAACTACGATTCCACTGGTTTGATCATAAAAGCTGCGGGTGAGGGGAAATGTCATGAAATATCATCAAATATCAATGTAGCCGAGGTCGAAAACTGGCAAAGTCCCATAGCAAGCACTGATCCCGTGTCAAGAGCAAGCAAAGCCTCATGCACCAAGCATCCACAACGTATCTGATACTTTGCAGTGCAGCCATCTGATCTACTTATGTCCACTTTGCAAAATGCGTCTAAGACTCCATTCATGATGGGCTGAAGCAGTGCCACAGCAAGCCATACATGAATTTCAGGACTGCAAAGGCGGTCTTAGTGTGGGGTCTTGGAATGTCTTGCAGCCCAAGGCACAGGATCCTAATTCTTCAAAGCTACACATCTACCTTGAGTACATTTGAATACCCAAAACCATCATCATCACTTGATCATACTTGGACTATCCGGTGAGAAAGCCCGCAGAGGGTACGGAAATCCAGTGCCCAACCCAATCAGTGCAATTGCACAACTGCATGCAGCCTTGTCTTCATTTCCAACTGTCCAAAAAAGAAAACACAACAAGAGGTGAGGGCCTGGTCCACCATCGCGTTCTGGGAGGAGGTTCAAGACTACGACACGACTGTCAAAGAAATCACTGTTTTTTTCACTGATTTGCAAGTAACTCTGTGCACTGTCTGATTACCAAACTATGCCAAGCTGCTTTTGGCCGCATCCTCAAATAATAGGAACCTGCAACGACCAAATAACTACGTCGGTTTGGTACTGCAATGTTTGGCCCCGAAATTTGATTGACTGTCTCCTGGATGATTCTCTTGTCTCTTGGATGATTCTCACACCCTACTCATGACCTCCACGCATGTACATCCTTTCCGACTAACAATCGGCATGAAATAAACAAAGAAAAACACATCATAAAGCATCCAACTGTACACTCAGCAAGCATGCCGCTGGAAATACTGAACTCTGAGATCTACAGCGTCATATGACAAACAGTATAGAACAAAAACCATCCGTTATTTCTTCGAAACGGCAAAACAATGAATTGCAGCATCTTGTCCGCAATTCATCAGATCGGTTTCAGTTTTTGTCTGACCGAGCCACAGTCCACCAACCCAAAAGTAAATCAGAATGAAGACCTGAGTCATTAAACAGGAGGAGAGTTGCGACGAAAGAATCTGATATAATCTGATGATGTCTGCATGCAAGGTAGTAGCGACTCAGTAGCACAAACAGCTGCAGCCGTACACCTTGCACCACCTTGCAACCTATATTGTTTCAACAATAATACATTCAAACTGCTGTAGAGCCAACCAATATATCGAGCCCGACGTGCCCGAACTAACTGAAACTTGACACTGCCACATCATGAAAATTCATGAAATGTGGTGGATTGTGCATCCGAAGTCAAAGCAGCAGCGCAAGGCGCCACATCTAATGTCTTGCGCCCGGAAGCATAGGAGGATAGTACCAGAATGAAGACTAAGAATAGGAAGAAACAACTCACGGTCGGAAATGCACTGTATACCTGGGCCAGCGGTCAATAGTTTGAACACTGATGAGTAGACAGCTAAGAAACAAACCTTGTAAATGCTCATAAAATGGAAACAATGGAACCTGGCTCAACCTGTGAGTATATTGCACCAAGAGTCAGATCTGTGTCGAGTTCGAAGGTACTCTTGGGAATGGCCCAGGGTTGCCTGTATTCAGATGTATGGCCGTAAGAGTGCATATGAGTGCATGATAGCCTCTGATATCACTGAAGGCATCCGAAGGCCAGGTATGGGTTGCAAATGTGCATCATCAAGGCAAAGGGTGCAGAGTTGAGGAGCACAACAGCATATATTAATATATAATATATAATCAATATAGATAGCAGTCCCTTCAAGCGGTAAAGACAGTGACACTGTGTGACACCACAAAAGAAAACCTATCTTATCAGTACATATCAGTAGAAGATAGTACAAGTATGTATCAATCCTCACCGCAGCTTCTACACAGCTAGTGTGATCTGTGCGGATAGGCGAGCCAAACACAAATCCACATTGCGGATACACTACAGGATGCGCAGGGGCCCAGTATGCGCAGTGTGCGCAGGATGCAATCTTCAGGTGTTTGGTCAAAGGATGTCAAAGGGTTACAGTACTTATGTTGCTGAATTGGACACACAGAGCTTGCTAGCACTTCCAGCACAATGGTTCCATCATTTCTGTTTGAGACCACGTCCAGCAGTCGACCGGCACTTCGGTATTCATGAAAGTGGCCCAAGCTGTACTCTGTCTACTTTGTAGTCTTACTAAAGCTTACGTACCAAGAGCGAAAGAGGTTTATGAAACCAAGTAATGCAGCAAGTACAATTTTCCGATCTGAAAGAAGCCGTGTAAAAGCTCTTTCAAACCGTGAGTTTTGATTCGCAAGTCAATAGAATCATAAAGAAATTAAAGAAGAATTAGTAGAAGCTTCGCCTGGAGCAACGGTGTTCGTTCCATTGAGTCCAACCTGCCAGATTTGCCACGGATGCAACGGATCCCACAGTCTGTTTGCACTTGCAAATGACAAAGGCCATCAAATATATTCAAATTCCATGTATAATCATGTGTATATATATATTTAGCTAAATGATTTAAATTGATCAAAGTGATTTATTAGTATTATCTTATGATATCATATCATATCATATCAATATATAATTTCATAATATCCAATACCTGTAGTTAACTCTTCTGTGCTCGCTCTATGAATGTGCTGCCAATAGAGGTAGTCAACCCATGAATTACGAATCATGACCTATGGACAGCCTTTGACAGATTTGACCTGAACTCCGGGCCACTGCAATGAATCCTCATGGATTCCCATGGATCCCCATGGTCATTATTTTCAATGCACAAATCCATCCTATATCATCCTATGAGATGCTTTCGAACCAAGTAGCGCATAGGACTCATCTGTGATAAATCGTCTTAGAAGAGATGATCCAGGGTCGAAAATGGCCAAGTCGGTCTGTCCAGTCACCCAGGCCCTCAGCGGTACAACATGGTACAACTATCAGTGGCACAAATAGAGGAATATCGCGGAAAATCAAGCGACATGAAGCGATGCAAAACTGAAGCAACCCCATGCGTAAAGGATCAGGTAGGAAGGCCACAACTGAGGAAAGTTTGGGGATCTGAATTCTGTAATCCTAAAACCAGAGCCCTGGTTGGACAAGTTCAAGCAATGTGAGCAGCTCAGACCATTCAGACCAATTACAATGTTTCTCTGGCAAGTATGCCTGGGTATGTTACCCAGCATCTCTTAGGCATAGTAACGGTTCCTAAAAGCACACTGTCCTGACTGTCCTGCTAGGTCCTACTATGTCGGCACTGATGCACAAAGTCTCCCTGAGTTCCCAAGCATGGACAGCATGGATATATGTAGTACGATATCGGTAGTATCGGGTCGTTTGCGACAATTGGCGTGCGCATGTGGGCGTTCACACACGCTTGCACCAAGAAGGCTTCAGATTGCGAGCAACACACCAAGCTTTATCACTGACTTGCATACACTTCCCCTTTTCCTTCTTTATAAGCAGTCCTGTCAAAACAAGCCCATAAAGGTAAATTGAATTGAAGAGAATTAACAACAACAACAACAACAACAACAACAATTTTAATCAATTTTAATGGCAACCAACTTTACGTTGAAGGCGCTTTGGTTTCACATGCTGTGGATCAGTTAAGTGAGTCAAGTGTATGGTATTGCAAGTAAGTCCTGCATCATATATATATATACAATTGCATCATTGTTTGATGCTACAGTATGTGCGACAAGGTAAAATTTGCAAAGCTTGGACTTGCCTCTCCTGCGAGCCTCCATATGCTCCATATTCTCCATATCCCTCATCATCCCCATCCCCTTCCGTTTTCTTCTATTCTATATGTCACAGACATGTCACTACATGTCCCCCTCATCTCCTCGAGCTCCTGCTCGCGAGTCTTTGTCTTAGAAATCGGCGCAGGGTATTCACTCAGAATTCTGCATCGGTGCCATTAAAACAGAAAGATAAACATGAACAACCTGCACTTCATCGAAAAGTGCTCTACTTGTGAAGGGTGACCACACAAACACCATTCCAGTAATTTTTACACCGAATTCAATGTTCCAACATGTTCCAACGCTGTTTCTCGGAATGGACATCCAAACATCGGAGTGCAGCAGACTTTTGTTTGCAACATTGCCGAAACTCGAGTAAAGGCTTGACACGTCAATTGCCTTGACACTCTCTTTACCGATTTTGATCGTGCACATTCATGGGCTAATATCTAATAATGAATATCAAGTACATCTTTTGCAGTCAACTGACCTCTCGTGGCCTCATCTCTTCTGCCACCTCGAGGTCAGGAAGGCAACAGAAAACTATTTAGGTTTGGAACCCCGTTCAGCAAATGCTGCTAGTATCAAGAAGGTCTTTGATATTGTTTGATTGTGTTTGTACATGGTGGGGCTGCATTCAATGGAAATCTCTCAATTTCATGTTCAATGTTGGAGACTAATTACTGTATCTTTGTTTTTGCCTGGTCAATGTGACGTCTGGCACGTTGACGCCATGAGCACAATGATGCCGGCACCATGACCATGCGATGCTAAAGATCTTGCACTCAAGGTGCATTAGGCCTGTGGCTGTCTAAGGTCAGGCCAACGAGACAACTCTGGCTGGTGTCACCATCGTCATCAATTCATCAAATTTTGGAAACAGTTTCTAGCAATGTGACAAACGATAGATTGTGACAGATTGAACCATCTGAAAATTACCCATGTTTGAACACATACTGACAGGCCTCTGACAGCCGTCGGCCACAGTGTCGGCAAAAATTTGCGTCTGCCCTGCAGCAGGTGCTGCAGCGTGTGAAGCATTGTGAAAAAACAAATGGCCCGGAATTGTTTTGGGAACTATTTTTTTCCGTTTTGTTTTTTTTAATCTCCTGTCCTGTCCGCTTCCCTTGCAATTTGCAACATTTTGGAGCTGGAAACTATCATTTCAACGGCGTTGTGCAACATTTTGAAATTCGAACTTTTCATTTTCCGTGACGTATTTGCAACATTTTGTGCTCGAACTGTTCATATGCATAGTATTTCGCAAGTTCATTTAGGGTTGGCCGAAGGAAGTTTTAGAAGTCCAACTTCCGACAAAATGGACAAATGAAGCAGCAGAAGTGGGAAGAGTCAGAGAAGAGAAAGGAAGAAGAAAGAAGAGCAGAGAAGAAAAAGAGTCAGAAGAAAGAAGATCCGGGTGCGCGAAAAGATAGAAAAGTCGCGAAACACAATTTTGTTCAATGTTTTGTGGCGCCGGAGGTTCGAAATTTGGGCTGGGGTGCGGAGACATCTGTTCAGATGAGAGATCAAAAATTGCATGCCCCTCTGGCAAACTCAAAATGCTAAAAAACATTGTTTTCGTTTTCGGAACACTTTTGGAAGTTGAGATGTCGAAAAAGTGCACAGCGCTGTGGTGTGAAGCACATTTCCAAGTAAAAGTAATCAAAGCACTTCATTGTCGGAGCACTTTTGGACGTTGAAGATATTCAAAAAGTGCACGCCGCTGTGGCGCGAAGCACGTTTCGAAGTCAAAATGTCAAAAAACTGATCAAAACTGAGCCAAACGTGTGGGTGTTGCAGCAGTTGCAAAAACGATGGCAGGCGTGGGGCGTTTCAAGAGGATGTGTCAGGATGATCCAGGCATCATGTGGCAGGCGCAGTACAAGAGACATATCCAGCAGACATGTTAAGAGGTCAGGGCGCTGATTTCCTGAGAAGGGTTGCATTTTGGACTATCACATCTTCAGGCTTGCTAAGATGATTTTGCGTGACAGGCGCCACTTCGTAGGACCTAGCTTTATTTCTTTGTGGCAGGCGCAGTATTAGAGAGATGGGACGGAAAAATCGCAAAACCAATTGGTACGAGGCCATCAGCTCTGCACTTCAGTTTTGAAGGAAGTCTCGCAGAATTGCTTATTTTTTCTAGATGTTTTCAACATGAAAAATAAAGAAGTCTTGCTGATTTTCGTCGTTTTGGAGCTGTCAACTTCCGTTTTTGAAGGGAAGTTCTGCGGAATTGCTGGGTTTTGGACCTGTCAACTTGAATTTTTGAAGGAAGTCTCGCATTATTCCTTCGTTTTGGATGGATGGATAGATAGATAAGAAAGAAAGAAAGAACGAAAGAAAGAACGAAAGAAAGAAAGATAGATAGATAGACAGACAGACAGATAGATAAATAGATAGATAGATAGATAGACAGACAGACAGATAGATAGACAGACAGACAGATAGATAGATAAATAGATAGATAGATAGATAGACAGACAGACAGATAGATAGACAAACACTGAAGCTCGGCAAAACTATTTTTGACCTTGATATACATACCTACAACTACGTACACATATATATATATAACACCAACATACACCAACAACAATTACATACCTATTTGTAGTATACAGTATACGTAAGTATATCCGTTGCCTCATCACTACCTATATACTCCTTACACCCGACCCTACATATAATATACTACTACCTACACATCATACTATATACACTATATCCATATATACTTCCTGCAAACTCCCATAAACTCCCTAAATACTTTCCATGTACTCCCTGTAAACTGGACATCAAGCACACGCAGCATGTAGCCTGCTCATACAAACTGTATCTTATAGGGTTTGTTTGAGACGCAAAAAAAGTAAGGAAAGCAGAAAAGCAGAGAAGCACAGAAGCAGGGAAAAGCAGAAAAGCAAAAAGCAAAGAAGCAGAATTCTTGGAGAAGCAAACAAGCAAAAAAGCAGAAACGCAAGAAGCAAAGAAGCAGGGAAAAGCAGAAAAGCAAAAAACAGGGAACCAGAAATCCAAGAAAAAAATCCAAAACAAAGAAACAAATCCCCAAGAATAGCCATCGCATTTTTTCCCCTTTATATAACCTAGACACTGGACACGCAGTGGTTCTCTGCGGTCATGGTCTTGTCCTTTATAAAATGATTGTCGGTGTAGTAACTAGTAGAGTGATTGAATGCAAAGACCAGCCAAATAGCTGTCTTCTGTTGTCTTGTGTTTTTTTTTTTTTTCGCATCTTTGCATCGAACAATACCTAATGCACCGCATGAGAAGCCAGGCTGCGAGGCATACTTGAATATGTTGGACCTTTCTGATCCTTTCTTTGCGACGGATTGAAAGACTGCTAAACACAATTAAGATCAATTAAGCACATACCCACTATCCAACTCTTAAAGGTCTTCATGTCCATTGAAAGAAACGAACTGTGTATGCAACTGTGAACCGCTAACCCATACCATGCGGGCTTCTGTGCCAAGAGACAGAAAGAAGTTGCCGCAGTCAGGGCATCTAAACTCCTGCAACATCGCAACTCGCAGTCTATCTCTAGATCATACCGATCTAGAGAACCATTCGATCCTTTTCGAGTTCCATGATGAGCCACTTGCACAACATCGGTGCGTCCTGTGTGATGGTACGTCACTCAAGCCCCAAAGCGTTTGATCGAATTAGATGACACTACAGACACTACATTGAACTCGACATATGATCAGTGTTCATTCTCCCAAAAAGTCCGAAGAAGCCCCCTTTCAAACATACACAAGATGGAGTGCGGAGTGCAGTTCAAAATCACGCACTGTAAATCGTTGCTGCAACCTTGCAGGCAGACAGACTCCAAGTCTTGAAACCTCTACATGCAGGACACAGTGACTATAAGCCTCAACTTCTGGGTACACGATAAAATTTCATGGAGTATATGCACAGTGCTTGGCTGATGGAATGACATCACCGTGAAAAATGAAGAGCAGGACAGAATTTGCATCAAAAAATACTGTGACCTAGTGCAAGCTCAAGTGGAAATGAAGCGAAGTCAGGCTTCGACTTATTGTGCCATTTGAGATGCCATCAATGGCTAGCTATCTGAAGACACACCACACATGATAAACTTAAACACATTTAAACACAGTGTTGTCGAGAACATAGATCCAGGGCTCAACATGCTGGACTTTCGAAGTCTTGAGAGGGAATAAAGCAATACAAAGCAATATAAAGCACCCTACTTCAAACCCTTCAGAGTCCGGATGAGTCCGGATATTCATGTGTTACAGTAGGAGATGCCAAGAGCCGCCCCATCATCTCCAAAGCTTTACAGTAGCCGGAGTGTGTATCCACACTACTTACTTTGCTTGCTTGATGGGGTGGTTGTACATCCCAATCAACTCAAAGTCGGCTGCAAATCATGAACTCCTCTGCCGCATCCAACTTTTTTCGTCGCTATCAACCCCTTGCTGCTACGCCAAGGAACCTCTTCTCTGCAGTTGTGACATCGTGCAACTCTTTCAACACTCCAGGTAGAAGTGCCAAGATGCTGTAATGATGCTGTAATTACTTGTCATCTGTTCAAAAAAACATATTCCAGTCTGATGCGTGTTCCAATCGACAGGAAATTGTATAGACATGAAAGACATGAATGAACAATATTCTAAACTTGATTGATTTGCAAGGTAAACAAAGCAATATTCATTTGATTAGAAGTGTCTATGTATAGGGCTCCTCTCGTGTTTGCTTAGGAGTCATTTCTGGTAGCATTAAGACTTCTGATTTCCTCAAAGGCAAGTGGACAAAACAGCCACCTCAGTCAGACATGATATGTCAGGTGATGTCACATGTAATAAAGGTTCTGGAACTCGATGAAATCTCCACCTTTCCAGGTCCAGATCCATGCAGCATCATGCAACATTGAAACTGCATGGTTGTGATCCCGTTGCCTCTTCGATGCTATAATTGCATGCAGCATGTCTGTAGGTGCAAACAAAGAACTCTTTCTGGTACATGATGCACCTGTATGGATGGCTAGCCAAGAACCCTACTGCATCGTACTCACCTGTGAAAAAACACCTGCCTGTTTGCAAGCCAACTAGTCACTAGGCAAACATGCTCAAACTTAGCCTATTCAGAGCGTTGAGTAAAACGGGCGATCCTTGTGATGCCCTTTCTTTAAGGGCATGCCACGATGTCAATGGTAGGTAGAGACTTTGCCACCTTCCATAACCAGTTCGCAACGATGTAGCTGCTGTGTTTTTTTTCTTCGTAGGGATCTCTGAGACTCTTCACTGAAAACTTCACTCATACATTGCCCAGCCTCTCTGTAGAGTTCTCTCAATACAACACAATTCAATACAACGCAGGTCTTCTCGTTGCGAACTTCACAAAGCGTTGACTTAGATCGATCTTCGGCACTTTGTGCCTTTATAGTCGGAATTTGCGCATGCAGGATGTGCGACAAAGGGACCGGCAAAACCTTGGCCATCTGACATATTGCCCACCTGGTGGCAACACCTAGAATTGAAACCTTGGCCATGTATATATTATATAAAATTATATAAATATGTGTGCTAAATACTGAGCTCGAACATCAGAAGACAGGTAGAGTATAGGGGAACAACGCAGAATTGCTGAGCCTTGCAATGGTCATTGACCGGACTGAACTTCAATGTACAAATGACTCACCACTTTGAAATAGACCAATCAGATCTAATCATGCCTGCTGATTAGGCTGGCCATGGCTGCAAGAATTTCAAGCAGTCCGGCAACTCCCTTTTTTCCACTGTGCTAGTCCTGTTTTGACGAAGATCATAAGAGACTGAGACTTTGCTTGCAATTTTCAGAGCAAGTTTATACCAGGAACGACATGCTGCCTTGTTCCAATAACAAAATGAATCCAAACTATGTGGAAATGCACAACATGCAAAACAAACATGCTGTGGTGTACGGACTTCTGAGCAACCTGGATGAAATAGAGGTGTCTCCATGCGTAGACATTGTGGCATGTACGAGTAGGAGTTGCAGTTGCAATCATGACTTTTTCTCAGTTGTGGCCTGTCCCATTAAATCAAACGCTACGAATCTACGGAAAGTTGCGTCCACTGCCGCTTTGGGGAGTGGGCGGCTCACTCCATGGGGAGCGGCGTAAAGGTCGGATGTGAACTCCCGCTACTCCTGTAACAGCCAACGGACTGTTCTAAGGTATGCCAGTCACTGGTGACTTCAAAGGTCAAAAGCACACACGCAATTGGAATCACTTCTGCTTTCTCTGAAGTACAGTCTCACTATATAATGACAGTATCCTGAAATTCTGCTGCTGCCTGTGTGGAGTAAACCAGTTTTCCCTTTTAACACATCGGTTCATGTCCATATTTTCTGGACCCCCTTAAAAGCCGGAAAACCCAGTTCATGCAGTACACTAGCACCAACAGCAACGTGGTAACTTTAAATCCTTGGCATGCAAGTGCATAAGGTGATCACTACTACAGTCAATAACCTATCAAACTTAGAGCCCGAGTCAGTCACAGTGTTATGTCCCATGTCCTCCAAACGCGGTGCAAAGCGAAGAAAGTGAGGGAGCCAGCAGCCCATGCCTGGACGCGGGCTGATCTGCTTGAAGATTTCATGCACGCCCAGTATTGTGAGATAGTCTTGGAAATTGTCTTGGCTTCGAATAAAGTTAAGGTAAGTACTGTGTAATTTTGTGTAATATATACAGTACTGGATCATCAAAGTCTGTTGACCCTGCCCCTATGTTCTTCCCAGGTATATGGGGACAGTCTGCGGACAGTTCGTTCAAATGTATTCATCTCCAAATCACCCTTTATTACCCCTAACCTAGTGGGAGGGAAAGCAACCCACACCATCCAATCACATCCAATCACAACGGTTTGGTCTTTCAAGAGGCGTCCTGAGCAATTACATCAAAGGCGCCCACAGCGATCCTACAAAAGGTGCCCCGACCACCCCATGACCCAAACTTGGACCAAACTCTACCCTTCGATCCAACCCCAACCCCGAAACCTGAAGGTCTGAATACAGTGCGAAATGTAAATCTTCCAAAATCATGCACAGTTCATTGAAAAACAACAAATACTATGAGCCACACACACACACACTCTATAATATTAGTCACTACAATTTGAAGCACATCACCAGTCCTACAAAGCTGTGTTGAGGGGTGACCATCACACGAACGTGATGAGGTTCATGTTGTGCACCAAAGAACGGTTTGATGACGGCTTCCTTCCGAGTCCAGCAGTTTCCCTTCATGCTTTCTCTTGTCTTCAAGTCTTAACCATTTCAACTGGGTGCGACTTGTGCAATTTGTAACAGAATCCAACGAATTAGGAAGTGAACCTTTTGCTGTATGCCTACAATGAGCCTGCTCACCACCCTGTCATCATCGCAAACATTCGCAAAGAACGTGTTCTTCGAAGACACACACACAAAGGTTGCCTTTGTTTCTCGATGTTTCTCGTGTGTATGGAAAGAGATTCCAGATATTTCCACCAATGGTCAAACCAGCACAGCCGACTCCGACCATGACTTCCAAGGCCCAAACGCCAAGGATTTGGAAGAGTCGCTGGCTTTCCAAGCCTTGGACGAAACTATTGGCTCGAGAAAACGGGTAACTGCTTGAAATTGCTTGAGTGGCTTGAGGTCAGGAAGAGTCAGATGAATTCCAGCTTTGAAATGCAATGCGTTCTGGCCAAAAACATGTCGAAGGATTATTCAAGTTCAATATTGTTTATTCAGTATCGCACCTGAAGGTCGCATAATGTTACATCTCTTTCTCTTACCCGTTATGCATTGGGAAAAAAAACTGTGAATGGATGTGAATGGCACAAATGGGAGACAGGCAAACTTTTCGGTCAGGATTGTGTGGGCACCAGCAAAGGTGTCAATGTTCGAAAAATGTTCAAGCATGTTCAAGTAACATCACAATTTTTACTGGGACATGTCTGTATATTGAAGCCATGGGGACATGTATACATTACTCTGCAGAACTGGAAACGCCTTTCCGCATTGCTCACTAGGATCGTTTCTTCCTCGCTGTACCATATGCGCAGAGATGCACAGTTGAATTCAAATCGCAGTCTCATACTTGACCAAAGAGTACCAAAGTTTCAGCGATCCCTGATCTTCCACTTTCTATTTTGCAGCCAAGGAACTCTGACTTCGAGCAACTAGGGAATCTAACCTGGCACGACAAATATACTCATTCCAGCGATGCCCAATGTGTAACCCAAGCGGCCGAGTGCAGGCATGTTCCAGCTACACTGTGATGTTTATTTCGCGGGCATTGACGTTGTTTGCCATTATTTGACATTGTTTGCCATGCAGTCTTGTGATGCATCGACATGCCCGCTGGCCTCTTTTGGGCTTGAACACTATCGTCCTGACCCACCTTTTTCTGCGCCTGGAAAAACACAATAGCGAAGAAATTGAAGGCCCCTGTGCCTCTTTGGTGCACGTTTGTATTTTTCTTGGTACTTGCGACACAGACTCATCCTGGACCCTGTGTGTGGTACAATATACCATACACCTCTGCTTTTTACGCCCCTCTACGTCTCCGCAAGGTTCTGTCATACCATGTCCATGTGTTTGTCTGTGTTTTGTTTGTATTTTGTTTCTTCTATCCTACTAAATTGTAAATTCATCTAAATTCCTGCCTGAAGTCTGAAGTGCCGCTCTTCTTCGCAGCCCTCACGAGGCCTTGGCTTTTTGGTAGCGGCCGCTTTGCAGAAAGGAAACTGTGCCAACGAACCATCGACATCCATTAACAATATTTAACAATCATTGCTCATCTCAGGCATGTTCCAGTACTTTCACGTACCAGTACTTTCCAACGAGACGCTGAGACTCTAAGAAATCCGCCGGCCCCGCCGACGGCAAGGGGGAGAGCGTCACAGCCAGGGGCAAGAAATGATGAGAGAAAACTGCAAGAGCCAGAGAGAGGGAAGCAAACAAAAGAAGAAAGCAAGGAGCAAGAGCAAGCGATCAAGGCGGAAGCGAAAAGAGATAAGGAAGACGAAAGCAAGCCGACGGACAGCAGCAAGTTTCAAAGCAAGAGACAAGGAAGAAAACACCAGGTGCACGAGTAAGGAGGCAAGAGAGCAGCAAGATGAAAGTAGGTAGGCTGGCGGCAGGACTTGGTTTGGTTGGCTAGCACCGGGCAGCAAGAGCAAGAAGGCGAGAAACAAAAGCAAGAATGGAGGAGAAAGCGGCGACAAGAGCAAAAAGAGAACTAGCTTCTTGATCCCCCTGTGAATTTCCGCATGGTGTTGGGCGCCAAACCAAAGCGGGTAGTACCCACATGGTATTGAGCCTCTACAAAGTTCAAAGTGGTACAGTACAAAACCAAACCCTACCCAATCAAGGGTTAAACCAAAATTACCCCACCGTAGACCCCAAACAGTGGGTGGATTCATGCAACGTGCCTTGGAAAAAACTCTGAATTTGCAGTTCATTTTTCCAACATTTTCCAACCCAGTTTGAACTTTGTAGAGGCTTCCTCTGTCACATTTTCACGGGCCCCACCCTTCCAAATCCAATTCAGTACTGCGCGCAGACATTCCAAAGGTATCCAAAACAGGTATCCAACAGACATTCAAAATACACATACAGCATGATACAGTACATGTCAAAAAGACGCACAAAACATATCCCAACACATATTAAAAACATTTCCAAATACACTTCAAAAGCATGTGACACATCAAGTTCAAAACATGTAAAAAAACATATCCAAAACACATTGGTTATATTATTTTTCACTTTTTAATATGTTGCACAAGCAGCTTTTTCCTATTTACCCACCATAAACGTGACATTTCTCATCTTTTTCGTTGTGGCCCTCCCGTTGTATTACCCCGTTGTAGGCTTCCCCGGCGTTGCCAGGGCGCAGCTTTGTTGGGTCGAAGTCCACGAGCCGTTGTGTCTCCCCCCGTTGTGTGTCCCGGTGGCTTTGGCGCGTGGAGGTGCGCCCACCGTTGTGAAATGAGAACTGGTAAGATTAAAAAAGAGCAGAAAACGATACAGACGATAAGATCCTTATCGCCTGTATTTCTTTGTATATGTGCATTTAGTTTATTTTTAAAAATAACAACATAGTAGGTTTATGCTGTCTACACATGTTTATGTTATGAGAAATGTGAAATGATAAGGTATGATAAACATGTGTTCTTTTTATATCTGTTTATATAATTGTGTATTTTTCGGATGTTTTGCCATGTTTTGACTCCTGCATCACCAATCTTGACCAAAAAACATACAGTAACAAACAAAACGGGCCGCTACAAAGTTCAAACCCTTGCGCAACATGACAGCAGGCAAGCCTACAAACTTGAACTGGTTTCCTACAATATCAGATGCCCCCACTACAAAATGCGTTTTCAGCAGGTTGCTATATTTCATGAGAAAAGTAGGGAAACCAATAAAATGCGTTTTCAGCAGGTTGCTTTTCCATGAGAAAAAACAGGGAAACCAAAAAAACTGTACACAATTTCAACCAGCATGGTATACAAAAAATCCTTCTTAAATATCCCCCTATTTTTGACATTTTTTGGCTACCAGGTTTGAACCCTCTACAAAATGCTCTGGCTTCTGGATGTCGACATCCGAGCTTTGTAGAGGAAATAGGCAGGGGGATGTTTCTTGTAGGTGCAGAAGGGCAGCAAGAGCAAGAAGGCGAGAAACAAAAGCAAGAAACCAGGAGAAAGCGGCGGCAAGAGCAAAAAGACAGCTAGTTTACCCAAGTTATAGGCGCTGCGCCCCCTGCCGCCGACTCACCCCGGATCACCCCCGACCGACTCCGTGTCAACTGAAGCCCCTGTAATTTACGGTGTATTTTGCTTGCGATGTTACAAAACATCGTTTTTTTACGGTGTTTCGGGCCCTTAGGCAGCAAGGGATTTCGTCTTGGCGATGTTACAAAACCTCGGTTTTTACGTGGTTTTGGGCTCCAGGAGGGGGCCCGGGGCGGAAAAATTGGCTACGATCGTTTCAACATAGACGGCCCAAACATGGCTCCAACATAGCTCCCAAGATGGCTCATAGGGCCAACCTGGGCCAACATGCCCAACATAGGCCCAACATGGGCCCAAGATGAGCCCAACATAGCCCAACATAGGCCCAACCTGGGCCAATATAGGGCCAAGATGGGCCCGATGGCTCAACATGGGCCCGACTTGGTCCAACATACGCCCAAGATGGCTCAACATGGGCCCGACTTGGCCCAACATGGGCACAACCTGCGCTCAACATAGGCCCAGACTGCTTGCATAC
>Ga0126342_10002605_pt1 | contig 28459 bp, 18 predicted proteins | sample Cyp1metagenome_FD_92528 | JGI IMG/M metagenome (GOLD analysis project Ga0126342, IMG submission 92528) | Coral microbial communities from Lord Howe Island, Old Settlement Bay, Australia - Cyphastrea 1 metagenome | ecosystem: Host-associated > Invertebrates > Cnidaria > Coral ... | reverse complement strand
GCGTCAAGATGTGTTGAGATGTTTCAAAATGTGTCAAGATGTGTCAAGGAGGTTCTCATATGTACGGTGGCCTTGCCACATGACCAGTCCATTGTCATTCATGTGATCTAATGAAATCAAGCGATTCCGCGCAATCCCTTTGGGAAGTCTCTCGCGTTTTTTGGGGGTCTGTGAGTATGTGTATATATATAATATTATATATATATATAATATTATATATATAATATTATATATATATCTATTCAAAGAAAAAATTGTAACTCGAAAGCTTGGTTCAACCCCCCCCTCGTCCCCCCGTCTAAGGGGGTAGGGACGTTTAAACCATCCCCCATTCCCAGTCATGGGTAGTTTATGACATTGTTTTAACCACATCAAACCAACGAAAAATGGTAAACCCTACAGGACCACTGACCGCGGATTCCTGTCATATTTCTGCATGGCGAACTGCGATGTCCTGTTCACCCTGTGTTCCGCTGAGGAAGTACAAAGGAAAGGAGTTGATGTTGTACAAAAAGGCACATGGATCCAACGGAAAGCGCACAACTTAGTGCAGGGGCTGTTTTTCAATAGAATCAATAGAGTAGATGTGAAACCAAACCCAGAAAAGTCATGTCTATCGGCTCACAAGTGGGGTACAAACGGACTGATCTGCGGTATGTTGCTGAACAAAATGTTACGCAAGCCATGCATTCTGGCATGGAATCCCACCAAATTTTTGCTAAGTCTCATTCGGGACAGTTTATGGCTTTCAGAAGGGTCATTTGTAAACCTTCAATTTGGGAATTGGGGTTTTTACTCATCATCCATGATAATGTCATCCCCAAATTGTTATTCACTCACGGGCTGTTTAATTGGATGGCACCATTTCGGAGCAGATGATTTCTTGGGGGAAACCCCGCAAGTGACCAAGAGACTGGATTGCTCCAGGGGTTACATGATATCTCCGTTTAGCGATTGATATCTCCGTTTAGCGATTGCATCTTCATTGTTGCATAAATCCCATCGATTGGGATTCCAGTTTGCAGGTCAGGTTGATCATCAAATCCAACTTCAGAACCTGCATTCATTTCTTGTATATACTTGTATATCCCTATGTCAACATGAATTAGGATCAAGTTTTTCAACTCTTCCAGACATGGCGAGCTGGCCCATCGGAACATCCCGGAACAAGTACGAAGCAACCTGCTATTTTCATGGAGATTAGGGATTGTCCAATATTTGTCCATCGGATCGCTATATCCCCATGGGTTATAGAAGACATTGTTCATATGACCCTGGGATCCCCTGTGAAAACAGCTTCACAATTAGTTAATGACTATAGCACGTGAAAAGTCATCGTTAAAAATAACACGAGAAATCACGGAATCTTCAAGTTATCGTATGCGAAACATGATTACTATTCATTGACTACCCTCTGGTTATTTAACATAGCCATGGAAAATGGCACATTTATAGATGGTTTACCTATTAAAAATGGTGATTTTCCATGGCTATGTTAAATAACCACATGGTACTATTCATTGACTATTCATCCATTTCTCTAAAATTGGTTCCACGACAAGATGTAATCCATGAATTATTCTAGAAGACTGTAGATGTTGTGTGATATAACTGTCAAATAGGTATCATCCCAAAATTTGTTCATTATTTCATCCCAAAATTTGTTCATTATTATTATTATTCCTCATTCATATCCCAACAATGACTGAATTCTCTCGTTGATTCCTGGTGATTCAGGGTCCGTCGCAGGTTTGCCTCCGCTACGATCTGGATTCCTCGAAGCGCCCCCAACGCGATGTTCATCCCGTTATGTTTGAAGGGGTACCCGTTGGGCTAAACTCAGATGTGGAAAAACATGAAAAACCATGAAAAACCATGAACAACCATGAAAAAACACAAATTTGTAGATGATAAATACCTATCTATGTTAGCGCACGGATGTTTATTCTGAATGGCTTTGAGGTCTGGGTGTTCGCCTCACCCAGATCAGTTGATTTTCAGCGTTCCCTCATAGGTTCTATGCAGATCCCAAAAACTGGGAGTCAGAGGACAAGGCTGGCGACATCCCGGGCTTCTACCCAGCCTGGTTATGACCAACAGTTCGCCATGGGATAGATGGCCCTAATCGAAATATATGGTAAACACCGAACTTAAAAATGGGTGGATCTTTCCATGGCGAACTGTGAATGTCATAACCAGATGGTAAATGGATTGTTGAATGGGAGAATTACGGACAAAAACACATCCTAAATGGTGGAGTTTCGGATTTTCCATGGCCATTCCATTGCCATGCTAGATTACCGGGTAATCATCCGAGTAATGGTGAACATGATCCGGTTCAGGGGGTTCTTCCCGGTTGCCCAGATCAATGGTTCAAACCACTACATACACGTACTGTAGAAGTTGTTTATCCCTAAGCTGATTCAATAGGCCCGAAGCTTACAGGGCTACCTCATTCCTAGGTAAAGTGTCTTGCAACTATAGTTCTTACATGTTCTTACCCTCTTGCAATTTATCAGTTTACTATGAAAGCCATGGCCTATTCATAGATGATGCGTAGATGATTGTATTGATTTGTGATGATTTACCCATTATCTGCGATGTTTACGTCCCAAAACAACAGTTATTCCTAACCATTTGACTAACTCGGTGGGATGTAATATCGTTCTATGAACATGGTTGGTAAGGGCAATGAACCAAGACTGGCAAATACGCCACTGGAACTTTCCTTGCGTTGATGAATGTATATGAGTTTCATATATTTTCATGGGAATGTCATTTCCGAATCAGCAATTGGAGTAGTGCTTTGTGAGATACAATCAGTATGTCCAAGAATTGGTTTTGTCGGAAACATCTGCAATAAAAGCCTCTATTTGGTGGTAAAAATCCTCTAGATTTTCTGAATTTCCCCTCAGAATCCAGAAAAAATCATGGTTTCCAGATCAACCCATTGATGCTTCAACCATGTTCAACCTTTATACATCAGAGGGGATGGTAATCAAACCACTTTCAGGAACCGGGAGACCGGGACTTTGGATTCCCATCATTAAAAAACGGCCATGACTCAGCAACCGATTGATTGGAGGTACCACTTCCATACATGTTTGGCCTATATATATATCAGGCCTCAATTTCAGGGAACATCCCAAAAAAAAACATGGTCAAACAAATGGTACGTTTACGTACCTCCGATCCTTTTTTATTCCCAGTGATTATTACTATGGGATGGATGACAGTAAACCATAGTAACCATAGCACATATATTGGTTACATCCCCCTAAAAATTGGTCCCCAAAAAAAAGCCCGATACATCCCACCATAATGATCCATAAAGTATATTAACATGCATATTGAGTTGGTCATATGTATAAATAAGTACAAATTTTTGATATGATATGATTATCTGGTTGGTGGTTTGGTGGTTATTAATGGATATACCATAATACCCATTATATATAATGATTATATATGATTATATATATGATTATATATATATATCATATACATATCCATTATATCTGCAGTCATGACACTTTTCTTCAGGATGTCAAGGACGATGACGATGGCACACCGACAGCTCCTACCTCAGGCGCCTCGGAACGGCCTTGGCGGAACATGGCCCAGTCGAAATAGTGGATTTACCCATTGATAGCATGGTGATGTTCCATAGTTATGTGACAGTTTACCAGAGGGTAACATGATATAACAAGCTAGTCAATCGCTTTATAATGGTTTATACTTTATACATGTTTAACTGGCTTGGCCTCACCTTGTACATTCGATAAGACAATGTGGTTCGCAGGTGCTTTCAATTCTGCGTATTTGTGAGGTTGCAGTAAAATTCCGACTGACAGAGATGTGTCATTCCCGTCACAGATGGGGTTGGAATTCCCAAAGACGGAGCCGATTTCCCAAAGTTTGGGATCAATTTTTACGAGGCGCCATGATTCCAATCCCTTTTTTGTTTCCTCATAGGGCTAGTTCTGACATGTTCCAACCCCAATTGTGGAACATGGAATTCCGTCGGACTCCATCCTTCGAAGCCATGTGACCATAGGGGCCGACTGTCAACCCGCAAGAGTTACATATAATGTCAACCCTGGATGAATAAACCCCAAACGGCTGTTTAATTGGGAGGGTACCATAAAAAAGTATTGGATGATGACTATTGGAGGAGTACCCCCTAACTAATAAACCATGGTTTATTAATCCGGGGTTGACATTATATATATATATATATATTGCCACTTACACCCCAAAAAATAGTTCCCCTCAAACGCGATCGAAAAGTCAAAACATGTCAAAACATGTCAAAACATGTCAAAACATGTCAAAACATGTCAAAACATGTCAAAACATGTCAAAACATGTCAAAACATGTCAAAACCCACGAAAATAGTGATAAACTACATTCAAAAGTCCTGTTCAATCCTTTTTGACCTTTTTGGAGGCTTACCCCCAATGAATCATGGTAAAAATCAATGCTTCACCATGGGATTTTGCTTGTAACATCGAGGTTTTGCGCCTGCCGCCGCGTGGCTCGGCTTAGAACTTTATGAGTTTCCATTCAGTTGGGAATGGAATTTTCATCATCCCAACTGACGATAAGAGTCCATCATTTTTCAGAGGGCTTGAATGAAACCAACCAGATTATTATTAACAGTATATTAACCATATAATAACCATGAATTTATTAACAGTATATTAACAACAACTGGTAGGTCAACCACCAGTAGATGCACCAGATACTGTGCTGCTGTGCTTTTTTTTTTCCTGGTGAATCCCAAAAGGTTTTAATGTTCCCGGGGATTTGACGTTTCACATCCGAAAAGCCGTGTGAGTTAGAGATATACCATCTGGTAAATTAACCATAGGAAAATGGGAAAATCATAAGAAAACCATAGAAAAACATAGGAAAATGGGAAAATCATAGGAAAACCATAGGAAAATGGTGGTTTACCCTCTGGTAAATAAACTTGTTGACCCTGAGAATCACCAATTTTTAATGGAAACTAATCTTCCAATCCCGATGACTGCCAGGGTCTATGTTAATTTACCGGAGGGTATATGATATGATGTTGTTGCCAAGATTTCGTTGATGTGAAAAAAAAAATTAAACATCCCCCTGGAATTTATATAGATGCACATGAATTAATATGTCTGTGATATTTATCTCACTAGATCTCACGATTTTAGGTTTGGATTTTACATGATTTTACCAATTTCTATCTTTTTTTGGGCCAAACGAACACATTTTTCCAGCCCTTGGGGGTTTCCTTCCGCCGAGCCGCTCCGAGGCCCTCCGGAAGTCCCTTTGGTCCAGGCACTCCAGAGACAGTGAAGCTTAGCCATGTGGGTGAAACCCCATGTTTCACTATTCCAGAAATGGAGGTTTCCTAAATCATAGGGGTAGCCCTGATCATCCATTAAAAAATAGGTTTTTCCCATGTTTTTCCCTTATAAACCCATCCATTTTCATGGAATTTTCCACGAAATCAACCATCCAGCGAGCTGGATAGTACCATGGGTTTACCCCCAGCCATGGCCATGGTGGGGTTCCTTTTACCCTCTGGTAAATTAACATAGACCCTGGCAGTCATCGGGGTTGGAAGATTAGTTTCCATTAAAACTAGGCTATTTTCAGGGTCTACGTTATTTTATTAGAGAGTAACATCTTTTAACCAGCCAAGTATGAAACCAGTCGTGAATGATACACAAGTGCCTTGTAGAAATATTAGAGATCCCAAGGTTTTTCATAGTTTTTTCATAGTTTGTTTTAAGTAACACCAAGATCTGATGGGTTGCCATCCCTGGAAATCTTGCCATCGTCACCCGCCAGAGGTATGCTATTTGGGAAGGAAGCGTCTTCTGGAAGCGACCCGGTGGAGAAGTCATGCTTTGATGAGTTAAATCATTACCCTCGAGTACCCTCTTGTTATTTAACATAGCAATGGAAGCCATGGCCCATAGAAATAGATGATTTTCCCATTAATTAAAACCTCCATTTATGGTTGGGATTTTCCATGGCTATGTTAAATTAATAATCTGATGATAAATTCACATAGGCCCGGCAAGTTTTAGGTCGAAGATGAGTGAAACACCACTGACGGGTGATTTTCAGGGCCGAACTATGTCGGAACTCTTCATTTACCAGAGGGTACTTGATTTATCAGACTTGAAATAGTGATGTTGCTAATCCAATTTGATAGTGATGTTACATGATGTTACCAATTCAACATGATAATGTTAGTGATGTTACTAAGACCCCTGGTCCAATTCAAAACAGGATTTAAGACCCAAGGCCCTTTTTTGGATTCTTAGGATTACGGCCGGTTTAATCTTAGTCTACGATGAATAGAGCACTAGTTTAGCAATAGTGAGATACCCATTTCGATCCTAATTTATCACGGTTTTGTGGGTCAACCCCTAATGAAAATCAATGGCTAATTACAGGTTGGCGATTTCACCAAATGGTTGTATAATTAACTTTAATTAACCACAATAAACCAGCTTATGATGGCATAACTAAACCATATTAATTCCAATCAGTTTAAGTCAAAAACATATGATTTGCTCAGGTTTTTTTGCAACGTTGGAGGGTATGCTGCCTGAAACAAGCGAATTGATGACCCCAAACAAGTGATGCTCAGCGGATTTTGCGACCAGTTGTTCCCCCCCATCAACTGGTTTCAAACATGCCTTTCAGCATGGAAGAACTCCTGCACCTTGGCTCTGCCCGTCCAACGGCTCCCTGATGCTGATAGCTATGGCCCAGTTGCAGTGGCGTGCCGCAAGGGCATGGCTGGAGACCATCCTTTACCAGGTGCTATGCCGCTAGATGTGGCTTTCTGCTGGCTTTGGGCAGCTTCCTTGCCCGAGTGTTCACAAAAGTACTGGAAACTACACGCTGTATTACAAGAATTGTTTGAAGCATGCATAGCTGTACAGCAGCAAGGCCTTAACTGATAGGCACTTGAACCCGGAGTTCTGGAATCTACACTCGCGCTTCATTGGGAGTGATTCTCACGCGATTGGCGCTATGCGGCTGATCCATTGTTCCCCGGCAAGGTTGGATAGGTCGCTGCTCTTGGGGATCTTGGGGACTTGCACATGTTCGGCTGATCCAAGGGACCAGGCCTTCGAGACTCTCGCAAAAAAACCTCCCTTTGGTCTGGATGAAGTGAAGAAGTGGGCCGCCTTTTTTGTCAGCAAGGAAAGTGGCGGCATGTCTTACCTCAATGCAAGGGACCTTTTTGCACAACGGCCACGCTCCCTTTTTGGCTGTGCGTATTCAATCCGATAAAAGGCATGTTTCGAGCACATGTTGAGAGGACATTTGCATACAAATCTAAATGCACACTCATTGCAAAGTTTTCAGGCAGAACCAACGCATTTCGTGAGTTCACGATTCTACCTTCAAGAGTTGCGCTGGCGCAGCGTTTTGCCTATGAGAACTCCTTTTTTTTCCATGAGAGCCTTGGGCCGATGGCAAACTTGGCGGGGCCACCGCAGAAAATCCCGCTGTTCAACGTAGACGCAGGAGTTGCGATCCGCAGTGTGAGCAAAAGAGTCCGTCCCGGTGTTACTTCGCAGCTTGTTGAGAACACATTGCATTTTTCACAGTCAATGAATGCAAGAAATATCAAGAAACATCAAGAAACATCAAGAAACATCAAGAAACATCAAGAAACCGTGAATTTCATCAAATGCAACTGCTGAGGTCTTATTTTTGATATTCTACCGACGCCTACGGATCCAGACAAGAAGATCAACATCTTTGCCTGCAGCACACAGGCCTCGCGCTGGCTTGAGTGGTCATTTTTTTAAGTGGCCCACAGATGTTTTTCCTTTCTTGGGAAATTGGCAATAGATAACATAGATCTGGTTGGTGATGTTTGGTTATAAACCCATCAACATACATTAACTATATATCTGGTTGGTGGTTTGGAACATGTTTTATTTTTCCATATATTGGGAATGTCATCATCCCAACTGGGGATGGTAACCATACCACTAACCAAAAAATGGTGATGACTGGGGGATGGTGCAAATGACATTGTTTTGCCAACATTCGTACAAATTTAAAGCTGACATATGATGTGTACTGTACTGTCTGTAAAATACAAAACACTGTTTTTAGAACGGAACGTGTTGGTCCATCGGATATAACATAAATGTTGAAATAGAATCTAATGTCTGGCAACATAGATGTCATATTATATAGAGATGTCGAATAGGTGTCAAAAAATTAAATAAGACCATTCATTAATCCAACCAATCTGCTGTAACTAATGGGTGAAATTATATTACCTATACGGCTATACGACTATACGTGAGTAGAATTCATCCCAATTGTAATTTATCCAAGTACCAATTATACATGAATTTCCTTTGAAGTAATCCTTAATCCATGAATTGGTACTGTCCTGGATTCATAAACCCCTAGGCCGTTGAATTTCGGAGCTTTCCCATCAAGTATCATTCAGGATTATTAAGTATCATATATTGTCTCTATTTGTTGGCGACTTCCGTAATAAACAGAATCAAACATGGTTTAGAGACATGGATTAATGGATCACCCCCATCATAAACATCCATCATAATCATTCACAACTGGTTGGTGGTTTGGAACATGAATATTATTTTCCCATTCAGTTGAGAATTTCATCGTCCCAACTGACGAAGTCCATCATTTTTCAGAGGGGTAGGTATACCACCAGTATAACTATCAACCAACAACTCTGCCAACCATTATAGATCATATAGATCATGATTATAGAATTATAGATGATTAAATGACATGTCAGATCATGTCAGTATGTTAGTGCCATGTTGCCTAATCATTCATAATTCATAATCATTCATAATCATCATAGCCTAATCTATGTCTATAATCAATATGTTAATCATTCCTAATCTATATTATAATATGATTCACAATCTATGTCTACTTCTGGCTTGATGACTGCGCCGGGCCAGGCCGAAAAGCGTTTTGCCACAGCGGACGCGATGACCAGTGGAGGTCGCGATGCGATCCAAAAGAGTGATGTTTTGTGAGTCTCAGTGGCCTTTAAAATGATTCTTTAGCGACTTTCTTTCATGACGTTTGATGATTTTTAGTGACTTTAAACGATTTTGAGTGAAATGTAGTGAATTTTAATCATGCTTCATGGGTTTTAATGATTTTAATGACTTGTGATAACTCTTAAGTACCACCAAAAATGTGGATAAAGTTGGTTCTCAACATTTCTTACGTTGAATTTGACCACCAAAAGAAAGTAGATTTCTCTGAAAACTGAAAAACTGAAAAGCCAAGACAGGAACGCCATCGAAAATGGAAGCTTCCTGGAACCTCACGACAGTTTCATCGCTTCGTCAAATTTATCAGAGTTACATCAAGGTAAACCCAGACTGTTATATTATAATATTAAATATATTTAAAATATTACCTATGGATACCTATGGTTACATCATGTCATGAACAATCATGAACATTACAATATTGCAAGTTATTGTTCTATGATTGTTCTATGGTTCTGGCAATTTGCACCCCACTGAGAGTTTCATTGGTGATCATCGATCATAACTGTCATTAACCGTCCCTTTCCCACTTGATAAGGAAGTGCTAAGCATGATAAACTATCATAAACGGTGGTAGATAGCAATCCGTATACCAAACTGACCCCTGAAGTTCTCCCGAAAGGCAACATGGGACAATAACCAAGGTGAGTTGCACCAACTATACGAAGCTGCTTGGAAGTGCAGTTCCAGTGAACTCTTCGTGGATGTACATCAACTAACATTTTCACGAAATATTTCACCATATTTTTTGGGGACCCCATATCCCAACGCTTGCATGGCTGTAGGTAATTTGTGACAGTTTGCAATGGAAAATCACCATGTTTAATTGGTAAATCATCAACAGTCAACATATACCCTCTGGTAAACTAACATAACTATGGAAAATCACAATTTTTAATGCGAAAATCCACTATAAATGGCCATTTTCAATAGCTTTTTGTATGTTTACCAGAGGCTATCTGGGCTTTTCCAGTGGATTCATTCATCCTTGGATTCTGACCAGCTCGTATCGGGGGGGGACCCCACAAACCCCAACTTCACGGGGCGGGTTCACAAACCATAGAATTATATCATTAATATCAATATCCATAGTTTTCTAAATGGCTGGTATAAAGTTTTTCTTGTTATATCTAAGAAGCATTAAAAAAAATAAACCATAGGACCATAGCGGTATTATACCCATTGATATATCCATTAATCCATGAAAATATCCATTAATAAATATTGATAGATAGTTATCAACATTGCCATTAACCGTTAAGACCATAAACATCTCCATGATTACCTCATATCAATCACCATGAATACCATCTGGTAAGCATTCTCAGTTTGCCAGCCGGAAAATCACCATGCTATTAATGGGTAAATCCACGAACTAAATCACCATGTTCAATAATGTCAACCCTGGATTAATAAACCCCAAACGGCTGTTTAATTGGGAGGGTACCATTTAAGTATTGGATGACATGACTATTGGAGGAGTACCCCCTAATTAATAAACCATGGTTTATTAATCCAGGGTTGACATTAGCTATGTTAGTCATATCCAAAGGGTATCTCCATGAAAATCACCATGAATATCAGCAGCTTCCAGGCCTTGGAGGCGAATCGAACATCAGCGGCGGCCTTTTCGTGTCTCGATATAAAAAACACCCAGGGTAGAAAAGGATGGTTATTTAACGGTAGGGTTTTAGAAAAGGATGTCCAATTTTTTCGGATGGTTTTAAATAACCAGATCATACATGTTATTACTATCCATTCAAGGGTTACCATCTGGTTATTTAACGTGGCGAACGGGGACATCATCATTTAATAGGTAAATCATCATGTTTATCATCTAGAAATAGGTTATTTTCCATGGCTATGTTAAATAACCAGAGTGTAATAAGGGTATATGCTAGATATAATTTTGATAAAATCTGTAATTAGTTAGAACATGTGTTAATCTATGTTGTTTAAAGAAAGTTTAGAATGGGATGTGTATTATGAGATGTTTTATCATCAATCCTACTAATTGAGATCTTTTAGAGGGATAAACTACTCATTTACTAGCTAATTTGGAGGTATAAACTATGTTTTTTCCATCTGTCATTTTCGATCATTTCGTGTTTCTGTGGATTCAGTTTACATGTAGCTAGATTTACTTACACTTTTGGAACATTACACTAGACTGTGAAAAAATGGATGTAGTGACTGTAAATATGGTTATATCAGGTATATTATCTCCACTTGTAACTGTTATATCACCATATAATTGGGCAGCCCTATAACTATGGTGTTTTTTATATCCACTTAGTTGGAACTGCACCAATTCCGAGGGAACTGGAGCAACGGCTGGCATCTTTGGCTCCGGCAGCTCAGGAGTTGAGAAAAACCATGGGTTTTGTGGGGAACATCGCCGGAAACCATCATGGACCATAGGTCTGGGCAAATTTGATCACGACCTCACTGTTCTCCCTCACTGGAATCATGGTTTATTTTAGGGGGAATCATCCCAAAATGGCCGAACTGTTCAGGTCAGTGAATTATTAATTTGCCCAGCATTATGGACCATAGGAATTTCCCATTATCATGGGATATCATGGGACTTTCCTGTAATTTTTCCCTTAAACCAATCCATTGACGTTGGGGAAACCCACTGAGGAAAGCCATTGCGATTTTTTTTTGGAGATATGTTTGTAAAGCTTGAACTGTGCGTCAATGTTCCATATTCCATGATCCTCGGAGGAACTAGCCTTTTTGCTTCTGCCCCAGGCTGGAAATGGGGAGTGGGGCTGGACATGGCTTCGAGAAATGGAAACGGCAGCCCATAGCTTTTCTTTTGGTTGATGTTCTGGAAATTTCATGTGAAAAAATAGTGTTTGTAAGGGTTGAATGGAGGTGAGTATGGAGATTGTGTTTTTCCGAGAATAGGGGATTTACCTTTAATGTATGGCCATTCTAATGCAGAAAGTGATGTTCTACTGGGGAGTTCGCTGCCTTTTCTTAATGAAATTGAGAATCTCAGTAAATCACTATCGTAGCAATGATTGCCTGGTTGGTGGTTTCAAACATTTTTTATTTTCCATAATATATGGGATAATCCTTCCCATTGACGAACTCGTATTTTTCAAGATGGTTAAAACCACCAACCAGTTGCACGTTTGGTCAAGTTGTGTTTGTGGTCCCCTTTGATTAATTAAACATGGGATTAGTCCCTCACTTAACAGCTACTGTAAAGTGTTCTGCATATCCATGGGATTTTCCGCCAGCGAGATTGATTGCCAGGGTGCACTGGGACAATTTGAGTACTTGGAAGTGCAGTTCCACTTAGAAGTGGATATGTAACCATAGTTGCAGGGGTTATATCCCAACCCAACGGGGTTTATAGCCATAGTTATATATATATAGTTATATCATATACATTAATATCATAGATCCATTCACAAGCCCAACTGCACAGTATATTTGGGTTTATTGCCATGAATCTAGGATGCAAACAAGACTATCTCTTCCCCCAATATTAAGCATCTCCTAAAAATCCAGGTTTGACATTTTTATCTACTCGATTTGCGGGTATGGGAATCCAAAAAACGTTCCGACAACCCAGATGCCAGTGTTTGAGGTTCATCAAATATATGCGTAATATATATATATGTGTGTGTTATCAATGATTATCATATGATATCCCATTATAGATTGGATTTTACTGGGATTTAATGGATGATTATCATATGATATCCATTTATAGATGGGATTTACCACTTTATATCTCATGACATCACCATATTTCCCACCACACAATTCCCTATCATAGCCATTGGTTCCATGGGACCAGCCTTCGGAGCCAGGCCCAAAGGCAGATGATCCGAGTAAGGCCTCCGATGGAAATTCGCTGGATTTCAGAATGACATTGTGACGTGGTGGGATAATGATCCAATATGCTTTAAATGACATGACATGATGTGATATCCGATATGTGCTATATATATATGTATGTATATATATATAGATATGTGTGGTTATGATTAATGTTTAATTAATGTTTAATTAATGTTTAATTAATGTTTAATTAATGTTTAATTAATGTTTAATTAATGTTTAATTAATGTTTAATTAATGTTTAATTAATGTTTACCATTGTTGTGATGTTTAATGTTATAAATGTGATATCCTATTTAAGGCTATGATTTATATTTCTATTCTATTATTTCTGAAAGCACTATCATGGTTTCTCGTATTACTGTATTATTATTTGTACTAGTGTACGAATCATGGTGCATCATTATCAATGTGTGTTTCTTATTCAATGTGAAATTCATTGATTGTTTTAGCCACAGTATGCCCGCATGTTTTCTTGGTTAAATCCCACAATATCATCTGAATTTCTGAGGGTTTCTTCACCTAAGTGAAGTATGTATACCACCAAAAAACAGGAATAACCTTACCCTCTGGTAAGCTCACATAGCTATGGAAAATCACCATTTGTAATGGGTAAATCAACTATAAATGGCCATTTTCAATAGCTATGTTAGTATACTGGAGGGTATGTCATGAGTTTGCCAATCTCTCTTCAAGGTTGTTGGTTTTGTTTTTGATATGGGGCTTTCTTAAGTCATGGGGGATCCCCAAGTCGCCATTGTTGTTTCAATGCTAAAGTGGTCATCCATGACTTGGATGATTTGGGGGTACCCCTATTTTAGGAAACCTCCATATGTTCTCGGTTCAAGTCGTTGTTGATGAAACGTTCATATTTCTTCTTTGGCCCCTTTTTTTGTTGATACAAGAAATTGCCTTCCTCAATGATGTGGCCATGAGTCACAATTCAAGACTGTCTCTAGAAATGAACACATACCCTCTGGTAATTTAACATAGCTGTTGAAAATCACAATTTGTCATAGGAAAATTCACTATAAATGGCCATTTTCAATAGCTATGTTAAATTACCAGAGGGTACTCATGTCATTTCTGACTGTTCACCATCCCTTCGTAATGGGCCCTTTCTGACTGACCCGTTGTTTGACCATGGCGATGCTCTGCCAGGCTGCACCAGCTTTCCCACCAAGCTTCCCCGGACAGTCCCCCTTTGGTAGGGAGCCTTAACCTGTGCCACCAGGATGTTACCCTCTGGTAATTTGTTACATAGCTATTGAACATGGCACATTTATAGTTGATTTACCTAATAAACATGTTCATTTTCCATAGCAAACTGTTAGTTTACCAGAGGGTAGTTTGGTGATGGTTCCTCCTTAAATTCCAGCTTTCCGGTTGGTGTCGGCAACTTGGGCTGCGAATATCATGCAATATCAAAACCATGGTTTCTGGGGCCGCGAAGGGATTAATAGGTTGGGTCAAATGTTCACCACAATGCGTGGGTTTCAGAGTATGAAAAACATTTCATGTGAGGGGAAAGCGGTGTTCAAGACCATGGGATTTGTTGTGGTACGGTTTTATATACCCTCTGGTTATTTAATATAGCTACGAAAAATCACCACCATGTTTAACGGGTAGATCATGATGTTTATCATCTATTTCTATGGGCCAGTTTCCACAGCTATGTTTAAAATAAATCAGGGTAAATCATCCATGCTCTCATAGTTATCCTAAAATGGTCCCTATAATTTCTCATCATATCCTTATTGTTGTAATGTGGGTTTACCACAATGTCATAAACGCACCATCCCCCAGTCATCACCATTTTTTGCTTGGTGGTATAAACTTACCATTCCCAGGAAAAGCATTGTTTTACCACATTAATCATCATTAGTCATCCATTAATGACCATTACTAACTATGATTAACCATTATTAACCAATATTAATGGGATTTACCAATATTAATTAATATTCCCAGAAACTTTCGTTGGAACCTCCCCGTTAGCGCCGAGGTATGGCATCGGATAAGGCCCCAGATGGCAGCTCCTCTGGGTCATTGAACCTCTTTGGAGGCACATTTATCCACTGAAGCGATGGAAAACTGATCGCTTAGTTCGCTGGAATCATCCAGGGATTATCCAGTAAGCCACGTTGAGGCTATGTTGAAAAAGCGAAAAAAGAAGCCACGTATGACATATGACGTAGAGATGGATATACTGCTTGGTGGTTTCGAACATGGCTGTTATTTTCCATTTCATATATGGGATGTCATCCTTCCCATTGACTTTCATATTTTTCAGAGGGGTTGAAACCACCAATTAGTCATATATTATATTCATTGGATCAGGTATTAATCACTAATAACCACTATTAACCACTATTAATCACTAGTAAAACTGAATTCGCAAGCGTCTTTTTGGCGGATGCTGATGATGACCAGCACGTCACCCAATTTTCCTGGGGATCTTTCATCTCCAGATGGCTTTTTGCGAACTGGCTGTGGTTGTTCGGTGATCCACAGAAACCAGATGAAAAAAAACATACCCGGCCTGGTAAACTGTCACATAACTATGGAAAATCATCACTTTTTAATGGGAAAATCCACATTTTCAATAGCAAACTGCTAGTTTACCAGAGGGTATGTCAATTGACTTCTATGTAAAAAACAAGGTGGAATGAAAAAATGTGAAATTGATTCATAAGTGAAAAATCATCAACCTCGTTTTTTTGGAGATGATGGAAATCTCACCAATGTTTGTGATTGGGAAGAGTGTACAGTACGTTGGATTTTACCACATTTCCAGCTGTTGATACACTTGTTGCACAGTTACTGTACATGCAGTTAGTTGATGTTAGTTCAACAGAGTTCCCAGAGCAATCCCATATATCCCGCTAACAGATACTCCACGCCCCCAAAGTGAATAGATCATAATAGATCTACATATTAAACCAAGGTGTCCTAAAAGGTAGCCTATGGTTATTTCACAGTTTGCGAAGTGGAAAATCACATGTTTTAAGCGTAAAAATAAGTAGATCATCCATAAATGGACTCGCTACTGTTGACGTTGTGTAATCATACATTAATATAGACAGATTGTAACAGCCATGACCTCACCATAGATGATGATGGGCATTGAAATCCTCCTGAAATGTCGAAATAGCTTGAGAAATATGATGATGTTATGATGTTCATTGATTTTCCTAGATTTAGCCAGTCATTTCCGGATTTCCAGGAATGACTTGACCACAGATGACCAGCAACCTCCATGAAGTTCGGGGGTTCAGTGGCACTTTTGATGCCCCAAATTGGATTTTGTATCCCAATTATCCCATGAAGATTTTAAGGAAAATTTCCATTAAACATGGTTACCCTCTGGTAACAGTTGGACCCTGAAACTCATCAATTTCTGAAACTCATCAACCGTCAGGAGAGGCGAGCCCGAGTACAGGCACGTTTCCAAGGGGCGCATGACGATAGCAGGTGACATGGTAAAAATTGGTAAAAAATTGGTAAAATCAAAGATGGATATTCTAGATCTCCTCTGAAAAATGGGGTTTTCACGGGAAATTCGGTTCTAAATGCTATGCTTGAACTAGTTAACCACTCAAAAATGTGGTTTTACATTGAAAAGATGGGGATGTCATCGTCAAAATAGTTGTGCTCACCGATAGATCAAACTGAAAAATTCTGGAGAATCCGACAGATGAAATCCGAGGATAGACACAGACTGAAGATTCTAAATTTAAATCCGGCGGATTTTCGGTTGAACTTGGTCGGGTGTAAAAGTGTCTATTTCTATTGGTCACGGTTCCATGGGTGTTTTTTTTACAATGCTACAAGACTTACTGGTGCTTAGTAGGGAATTTTCGGGAATGATCCATTTCATCACTAGTAATAATCATCTAATTCCCCCAGCAACCCATCCATTCCCTACGTAAAATGCACCAGTAAGAAGATGCATGTTGGTAGCAAGAAACAAGAGGCATATCAACCTGCAGGATCCTGTAGGAATCGAACCTGCAGAATCCTTCCCTCATGGTGGATCTTCAAGGAACAACGAGACAGATATCATTGAAACATATTGAAAAAACATCCTGGATTTGCCCTATGAAAAACAGTGGATCTGAACAAAAAACACGGGCTGTTCAGGTGACGTTTGCGCCATTTATCTGGCACAACACAGCTATGTTTTCTCCATCAGGTGACGACAGACGAAGCATCAGGATTCGTGAAGACCCACCATTTGTAGATCTTCCTACATGATGGTGCCCCCCAGTTGTAAGTTGGTTTATAAACCCCCAGTAAGTATAGTTGTATCTACCATAAACCATAGTTAAACCACGGGTTGCATCTTTCTATGTAAATTATAACGACTTCACTGCAACCTCACTGGAATGATGGTTAGTATAGGGAAATCCGACCAAAATCTTATTTCAGGTTAGTGAATTATTATAATTTCCCCAGATCTTTTTCTGTTTAATTACCCTAGGCCCTACCTAGGACTTCCCCAGGCGTACCCGACCAGGCAGCGGAAGCATTTTCGCGTCCAGTGGGCCGGGAGGTGCCATAGATTCACCCATTGGATGGGTCAAAATTGGGTATCCCAATCGGTGGTTGATACATGGTTAATACCAATCACACACCAAACCTGTCAGGTTGGTGGTGACTGGAACATGTCTTTTATGACTTTCCATTCAGTTGGGAATGTCATCATCCCAACTGACGAACTCATATTTTTCAGAGGGGTAGGTCAACCACCAACCAGCTGTGGTTTTGATAGAGTTTTTATGAATTTTGACCCATGGGACCCATGATATCCCACGATGGGGGACAACCACAAAGCAGGGTCGCCACACGAAAAACTGAATGGCTCCGGTCATCCCCGCTTGATGATTCGTTCGGGGGTGATATTACCCAACACTGGCTGGGGATTACCCGGCCTGGTAAACATACAAAAAACTATGGAAAATCACCATGCTATCAATGGGTAAATCCACTATAAATCACCATTTTCAATAGCTATGTAACAAATTACCAGAGGGTATCATAATCCATGAACTGGGAAATCCTATTGCAACAATCAGTGCAGAGGAATGACACAGGGTTTTGAACACTGCCCAATTGGCATATGGAAAGCCCACCATGGGAGAAGATGTCAAACAAAAACACATTTGTGTCCAAAAGCAAACTGTTGCTTTACTGGAGGATATCTCCAATTTCATGGCCATTTTTTTTACCAGGAGAAACATTATGATTAACCATGAGGTGGAACTGGGTACCCATTTTTATGTCTATACTGGACAAAACCAGATCGATGAGTTGATACAAATAACTAGATGTTCACCAGGCTCTTTTTAGGGGTAGAGGAAGTTCCCCCAAAAAAAAATTGCAACCCCATCAGCTTGGCTATCGTTTTGGGTCCCTTTCCGTGCTGAACTTCAGCAGGTTCGGATGCCACTTCCCTCTTTGGCAGCACTGGTAGCGGCTCCAGTGGTGCGAAGTTTGGGGTGCTGTTTCTTGGGCAATAGAAGGGTACCAAGCATTTTGAGCCGTACGCATATCGCAAGAAGCACATAGGGCCATGGGGGGGATATCCCAATATGTTGCTATTTTGATTGGGACAATGCTTGTTAACATTTATTAACTACAAAGGATTTGGGGTATCCCCTATTTTCAGACACATCAAAGTTGAATTTTGGAGAGTAGCTTCATGTAGTTTCCGAAAGAAAAAAAATCATGTTAGGTAGGTCAAACGAAGCCACTAATGTCCACTATATAATGATCTTTTGATCATTTTCCTGGATCCCTTCTCAAACCTCCAACTGGAAGCCATGGGCGCCCATCCAACGATCGTGTTTGGGTTTTGAAACTTTCTTGGAGAAAAAATAGCTCAATTCCAATGGATGAGATGATTTTCCCTCTTCCCTATGATGGCTATATGATGCTATTTGTCCTTAGTTGTCCTATTTTCAGACAAACAAATTTTGCTCATTTTGGCGGTTGAAACAGGCAGAGATCACCCCACATTTCAGCCCAGGTGGAAACATCTTTGCCTTCGGAGGTGCTTTTTTCCATTACCCCATGGTTTCCACCATGAGAAGCCCATCTGTTTCTTGGACCATCTGGTGATATCATAGATCAAAATCCATCAAAATCCCATACTTCTCATTTACCAGTATGAAATCCCATGGTTTATCATAATTGTCCAAAATTGCCAATGGTCATATGAGTAACCGACAAAGTTTTCCGAAGACAAGAGTTATAGGAAGTGGCTGCACAACCCCGATCTGAGTCTGGGGTTTTGAATAATTTTGTGTAGCTGTTTTCGAGCCCTATGAATCAAAGTTCAAGGCCACCCGGAAAAAACGGGTCCGACCCTTGCCACTCTTTCGTTGCGGAGGATTCTGTCGTTGGAAAAGGCAATGTGTAGGGGCTCCAGTTGTATACATATTGCAGGTGTAACTATCGGATACTTCGATTTTGACTGGAAATGGTATGAAATGGTCTCATCCTCTGTTTGGAATTACCTACAGTACCCTTTTTTATTTGTTTGTTTTTTTCCTAGTCAAACAGGCAACTTTAGTGCGTGTTTTGCATTGTTCTGGGAAACTTGTTCCGAAAAAATCAGCAATGCCCAATTCTTCTCTTGATGTTTGGAATTAGTCCATTGGCATAGTACATACCTTGTACAACCCATGGATATCAAATTCTTCTCTTGAAAAGTTCATGGTTTCTTAGTGATGATACCCTCTGGTAAACATACAAAAAACCTATGGAAAATCACCATGCTATTAATGGGAAAACTCACTATTCCTATGGCCATTTTCAGTACTTGATTGTATGTTTACCAGAGGATAATCGGATGATGATCATAGTCTCCAGAATTCACCATGTAACCGGACCAGGCAATTCCGGTGATGCTATCGGCAGCCTATTTGCATCTTGGCATTGAACGAGTGTGGTGCAAAATTTCAAGCGCCTTTTCACGGGACCCCCAAACGAGGCCTTGAGAAAATGCGGTTCATCTTGTTTCATCTTGTTTCATCCCATTTTTTGATAGGAAAAGCGGTGTGGAAATCGCACTTTCGGTAGGAAAAACATGGAAAAACATCTGGACATCCCATTTACGATAAGCAAATCATAGGGAAATTAAGGGGGTCGGATTACTTCTGGCGTTGCCCACTAGTTTTGATGGTGGCCTGCATGAAAAGGAGGTTCCCCCTATCAGTGATCAGTTGCTACGCAATTTTTACAGCTCACATGTGGGCATCCGAGGTTGACATTCAGCGTTCTAAAAGTGCTGGAGGGTCATCCATTTTCTCTAGGGGCTTTGAGCACTCCTGGAGGTTTCCGACAAGTCATGGAGGTACCCCCAGTCATCCATTTCTAGATGGGATTTTCCATTGTAAACCATCCAGCTATTGGGTAATTACCCCCATTTATGGAAACCCCCATAGAGTTATATAGTAGTTATATATACACAATATGTTTACGATTTCTATTCTGGGACCCGCCAAAAACACTTCACCCATGGCCGGGCCATCGACGCATGGAAAAAACGATCAGCTCCTGACAAGGTGAAGCCCCCAAATGATAGCCAAGTTGAAAAAAGTAACTTGGCTAACTGGGCTTTATGAATGTTTAATAATCTGGTTGGTGGTTTGGAACATTTGTTATTTTTCCATATTTTGGGAATAATCATCCCAACTGACTAATATTTTTCAGAGGGGTTGAAACCACCAACCTGTTAATAATGTGTATGGGGGTTATAACTGTTGTTAATGGGGTTATAAACGAACATATGACTGGACCAAAAACCTTGTATGTCAATGTATCAGTTGGCTTTTCAATATCTATCCAGTGAACGGAGTAAGCGCTTCGGAGCTATGGTTGTCTATTCAAATGGGTTTCAAATGGGGAGCCATTCCGACATATTCTAGAGTTTCCCAACCACATAACCACATGATTCATATTTTTGGTTGCCCTTTTCATTGCTTTTTCCCCCCCAACCAGCCATCATTTTGGTGAACGGCCAACGGCCAGGGAACTGCGAGCACAGCAAGCTCAGGCCTGGCTGAACTGCTGATTTCTGAACAAAAATTAGGAAATTATATGGAATTATGGTATATGTATCTCCAACACTTAGGTATTCCGCAGTTTATTTAATGAAAAGTATGACAATGTGGTTTGGAAGCTCGAAGTCATCGGCTAGTATGGATTGGGAATATTTCTGGAAGAATCTGGAAGAATCTGGATCATTTCTAACGACCTCATGTCACACCTCGTGACGTAAATGCTTGGGGTCCCAACTATCTTCATGTGGCCGAAGTGTTTGAGGTTGGTCAAGTATTATCTCTTATAGAGCGATTTATGGGGATCCAAAAATGGCGTTTCAAAATCTTGAAGTTTTTCGGTTGTAGATGGGACACTGCTATTTGCGGATGGGATCGCAATGGATAGTTACATGATGTTACACTCATGAATGGAGCTCTGATAGTCTACAATTTGGAAAATGATACTTGATCAATGTCCACAATTTGCCATCAAATGGTGTTGGGCTGTTCCCCAAGAAATGCCAGGATCGGATCCTTGCCCGCCTTGCTCTGTTCGATTATTTCCATGGGATACTGATTCGCTGACCATGAACTACGAGCAATAGTACCCTCTGGTAAATTAACATAACTATGGAAAATCACCAATTTAAGTGGAAAACTCACTATAAATGGCCATTTTCAATAGCTATGTTAAATTACCAGAGGGTAGGTTTCGGATTAATAAATGATGTCTCCAAAAAAATCCGCATGGTTGATGGTGATTTTTCGCTCATATCAAACATCCGGCTTACTCGTAGATCATGTGAAATATTTCTGGCTTTTCAAGAAGTTGCAAAACCACCTCTTTGGCTCGAGCTAATGGGATATTTTCATGGGGTACCAATGGGCTATTAATATTTAGTACCCAGTTATGGGTTAAATATCTATGAATATCTATGGAATATTAATATCCATATTAATGGGATATGATTGGTTAAAATTATCCAGTAAATTCACTGTTTGCGAACTGGAAAAAACTGGAAAACCACCACTAACCAATAGGTACATCGACTGCAAATGGGCAATGTTCAGTCGCTATGTTAAATTACCTGGGGTTACACTAACTGGCTTATTGGGGATCTTTAATATGGAATAGCTTCAAGATAGTTGAGCCATCAAAAATACCATGGTCGATTAGCTATTGTAGGCAGTTATCCTACTGGGCTTATTGGGGTTATGAACTACGATGAACTACGCAATATTAGGGAAATCTCTCAACCAACCAGTATACCCTCTGGTAAACTACCATAGCTATGGAAAATTTCCCATTTATAGTGATGTTTCCATTAAAAATGGTGATTTTCTATAGTTTTGTTAGTTTACCAGAGGGTAATGAGAGTGCAGATAGTGATATTTTTAATGGCTCAGCTCTGAGCAGTGCAGATTCCCCTCTAGCAATGCTCGAGCTGATGGTCGTTGAGAATTGGCTGTCGACCGATCATTTGGAATGAATGGAGGTGTCACTAATCCTGGTGGTTTCAAACATGGCTTATATTTTCCATCATGGGATGTCATCCCAACCCCATTGACGAACTTATATTTTTCAAGATGGTTACCCTCTGGTAAACTAACATAACTATGGAAAATCACCATTTTTATTGGGTAAATCCACAAATGGCCATTTTCAATAGCAAACTCTTAGTTTACCAGAGGGGTAAAAACCACCAACCAGCTAACAACGACTCACCTTTTGAACATCGTTTCGAATGAGGTGCCACCGAGGAGACTGACAAGGTGGACGACCGTGGTTTATCCTGTTTTCAAACCTGTGAGGGAGTGAGTTTCCCACATGGTAGATGTGATCCCTACCCTCTGGTTATTTAACATAGCCATGGAAAATCAAAAATCACCATGCTATTAATAGGTAAACCATCTATAAATGGGCCATTTTCCATGTGATCAACTATGGTTGGGAAAGACATGGATTGATATGGAACTATGATAGAGTCAACATGGTAGATGTGATCAACTATGATCGACTATCTTTTTGATATTTGATGTGATCCCTAAATTTCATGGAAAAGATTCGGAAAGATGATATAAATGATATCCATCAAATATCGAGGATGCAATATCCACGTGATTGGTGGTTTGGAACATGTTTGATTTGTCCATTCAGTTGGGAATAATGATCCCAACTGACGAACTCATATTTTTCAGAGGGGTAGGTAGGTAGGTATACCACCAACCAGTTTCTTTTGGGTAATTGATTTCTTTCATGATGTTACATGTGTTCCAACATTTTATTTTTCCCAACATTTTTCCACGTAATTGATTGCCATTTTACTGTCATGACATTCGGACATTTCAAGCCAATTGATCTCAGTTGATTCGTGTTGGACTTGCTTGCAAGGTGGTCATCCATGGGACTGGTATATTTTAACTGTTTAGCTTATGAATCGTATAATGTAATATGATGAATATATATATATAATATGATACAGTATAATTTAGGGATAGGCTCCATCATCAATTTGGCCCATCTCTTTAGGAGTTTTATACAGGTTATTTATCAGTTAACTGGGGCATTATAATATAATAAAAGATTGGCAGCTAAATGTTTGGCAGCTTTTGCAGTACATCGATATTTTGTGGGTGTGAATTCGATATGCCGTCTGGGATTGGATTATTGTTGGGAAACTAGTCGTCCTAGTGTGAAGTGTCATGTACCCTGCGGTAATCAAACATGGCTGGGAAATCCTGTACTGAATGGAGGCTGGCTGGCAAACTAGTGGAAGTGGGGAATGTCAATTGCCAAGTTTGACTACCAGACAGGGTATATCCAGCTGAAGATTAACTTGCTACTGTACTTTGATATCTAACGACACCAGCCATGCAGTTCGAAAATCCGTGATATTCTGTGTGTCAGCGCATGGACCCTTGGAAGTGCAGTTCCAGTGAGCTGTTCGTGGATAGTTGGGCCCCATATCCCGACAAACATGGGGGTTTATGATCATGGTTACAGGTGATACCCATTATACATATTTATTAATCATGAAAAACCAGTTAAAGATCTCAAGAATCTCTGGCCCTCTAGATCATCCCGATCCCACGAAAACCGCCAAAGAATTTCCATTCACCATTGATGTTTACCCCTGGCCGCCTGGTGCAGTCTCAGCTCAAGTCTTGGTCGCTCTACTGGTTTTTTTAAAGCGTCCTTCTTGCGCGAAAGTGCACTGGAGCTGGCTCACTAGGCATCGGCAACAACCAACTGCTGCGGGTTTTTAATGTGAGAACCCAATGAGCCTACCATTGGGTGATGGTAGTTACCTATTTATAGTGATTTTGGGGATGATTTATTATTGGGTTTACCACATAACCATGGGATTTTACATGATTTTACCCTCCCAGAGCTGGGAATGGGACATAGGCATTGTGTAAACCCTAGAATCATGATTACACAACCTTATCGAAGGAAGTTTAGAAGTCAAAGTTCCGACAATATGGACAGATGGAAAAGCAGAGGTGGGAAGAGTCAGAGAAGAGAAAGGAAGAAGAAAAAACAGAGAAGAGAAAGAGTCAGAAGAAAGAACATCAAAGTGCACGTTTTTGTTTTCCAATGTTTTGTCGCTCCGGAGGGTCGAAAAGTAGGCTTTTGCGGAGCCATCTGGGGGGATGAGAGATCGAAAATTGCACGGTGTTGTGGCGCGAAGCAGATTTGCAAGTCAAAATGCTAAAAACACCTCATTGTCAGACACCTTTTGGAAGTTGAGATGCCGAAAAAGTGCATGCTGCTGTGATCGAAGTCAAAATGTGAAAAACACAGTGGGTCCGGGCACTTTTGGAAGTTGAGGTGTTGGAAAAGTGCACCCCGCTGTGGCGCGATGCACATTTCGAAGTCTAAGAATGAAAATGTGAAAAACACATTGGGTCCGTTGGACGTTGAGACGTCGAACAAGTGCACGCCACTGTGGCACGAAGCACAGTTCGAAGTCAAATCAAAAGTGTTAAAAACTGACGGTCTCGGACCGTTCGTGGATGTTGAGATGTCGAAAAAGTGCACGTTGTGGTGGCGCGAAGCACATTCCGATGTCAAAAGTGCTAAGAACTGACGGTCTCGGACCACTTGAACTTTTGGACGTTGAGATGTTATAAAAGTGCATGCCGTTGTGACACGAAGTACATTCGCAATCAAAAAGTGTTGGAAACTGGAAGTCTCGGGCCACTTTTGGATGTTCAGATGTCGAAAAAGTGAACACCAGCACCAACACCAACAGTCACACCACAACTCCAACTACAACTACATGACACTACAAGACACTACAACAACCACAACAACTACTACTGCTGCTGCTGCTGCTGCTACTACCACTACTTCTAGTACTACTATTATTATTTTTATAACCGCTACAACTACTATTACGGCTACAACTACAACTACAACTACAACAACAACAACAACGGCTACAACAACTACAACTACCACTAGCACTACCATTACACTACAACCCAAAAACCACAACTACAACTACCACTACTGCTACCACTACCACTATCACTACACTACACTACAGTACGCTACACAATTTGCACTACAACTACAACTACCACTTCCATTACCATTACAACAACAACTACTACTACTACTGCTGCTGCTGCTGCTGCTGCTACTATATACTCATGCTACTGCTACTACTGCTACAGCTACCGCTACCGCTACAGCTACCACTACTCTACACTACAACTACAATTACACATGCACTACACCACACTACAAATACACTACACCACATTACACTAATACACTACCACTGCAACCATTTCAAAAAGCACAATTCCAACCACGTTTCGGCCCATCAGTGGGTTCGATCTGCCATACATGCGTCACAACAACCAACCTCTCCTATAGGTATCCTATCTTTGAAATTTCCGCCGCCGCTTTGTGCGGCACTACTGGTATTTAAGTGGAACTGCATCCCCAAGTGCCTTAGTCAAACCATTTGGGGGCGCTATTAAACCATATGGATCCATATGGGTGATTATCATTCGGTTTACCACATGGACCTTTGGATTGAGGTGGTTCCGGGTGAGGGAAAAGTAGTGTCCCACAAGGTTTGCCCACTGGGCCATTTTTGTTGAAGCACCTTCTTGATCAAGGCAAACACGTTTGCCAAAAGAATCTATTGGACAATTCAGATGGGGATGAAAGATACGGAAATGGATTGGTACAGACGGCGTAGTGTTTTTTGTTGGGCAAAACTACAAGAAACTATGTTTTTTTACATGTTTTTACATCCCAAAAAAGGGGTTTCTGTGAGCATGTCCCATCCACTTCTTGGCATGGAGGCGTCTCTAGCAGCACCACGACTTCTCTAACAGACCCCAGATCATTTTTAGCAAGGAGTTCAGACTCCCGGTCATCAATTTTGATGATATAGCCCTAATTAGTTAAGGGTCCCAAATGAATTATTTTGTCACTTAACATGATATTTCTTTAAGCAACAGTTCGACTTGCGGAGTTTTTCTCTTATTACGGGTGAAATTCACCAGATTTTGTTGATGAAGTCCACCGTTGGGAATAGTTATCCATATGTTTGGCGAAGAGTTTCCTAAGTTTACCCTCCGGTAATCAAACTTGGTTTGCTGAAAAATCCATCATCTAGTTCCATGTTTTAACCCAGCAAAACAACTTATTTTTTCCTTCGCGCGCGGATTTCCCATCCATGTTCGAAGACACGCAATATTCCAGTTATTATCCCATTATATCATTTTATATCCCCCATTAATATTCCATGAAATCCCATCATGATTGCACTCCCTTGAATATTCCATGAACATCCCATGTTCGTTCCCATGATCTTTTCATGCCCTTGGCGACCTCAGGTGGTCGATGAGGGAAGGGCACAGAAGCGAATCCTCGTCGGCGTCGACAGGAAAAGAACTCATCACGCGTACGATGTATCTATATGGGGGGTTCCTAAAATAGGTGTACCCCCATATCATCCATTTATAGATAGATTTTCCCCTCAAAAACCAGAAACCATCCAGCTATTGGGGTATCCCCCATTTATGGAACCACCCATACATACATCAAAAAATGTTTACGAAAATGCGGTAGACCCAATGCCATAACCATCCCCAATGTTTACAAAATTTCGTTTGGGAAGTGTAAAATACCCCCAAACGGTTGCTTAATGGGATGGTTTAGCATTGGGTGTAATTACCACATTTAAATATATATATAATATATATATATATATACCATGTGTATGTATGTGAGGTGAGGTGAGGTGAGGTGATGTGATGCGTGGAATGTATGTATGTATGTATGTATGTATGTAATGTAATGTAATGTAATGTACTGTATTGTATTGTAAGGCAATAGAATGTAGTTGTCAATGTAGATTTAAATGTACATGTAATATCCTATCTATCTATCTATCTATCTATCTTATCTTATCTTATCTTATCTTATCTTATCGTTTTTCGTTTATCTATCTTATCTACCTTATCTATCTAATCTTTTCTTTTCTTTTCTATTCTTTTCTTTTCTTATCTATTCTTATCTATTCTTATCTATCTATCTATCTATTTATCTATCTATCTATCTATCTATCTATCTGTCTATCTATATGTCTATCTATATGTCTATCTATCTATCTATCTATCTATATGTCTATCTATCTGTCTATCTATCTATCTATCTATCTATCTATATTCCAATCTATCTATCTATATTCCTATCTATCTATCTATCTATCTATCTATCTATCTATCTTATCTATCTTATCTATCTTATCTATCTTATCTATCTTATCTATCTTATCTATCTTATCTATCTTATCTATCTTATCTATCTGTCTATCTATCTATCTTCCTATCTATCTATCTATCTGTCTATCTATCTATCTATCTATCTATCTATCCATTTATCTATCTATCTATCTGTCTAGCTTTCTCTCTATCTATCTATCTATCTACCTATCTATCTATCTATCTACCTATCTATCTTATCTATCTTATCTATCTTATCTATCTTATCTATCTATCTATCTATCTATCTATCTATCTACCTACCTATCTATCTATCTATCTATCTTATCTATCTATCTAATCTTATCTTTTCTTTTCTTACCCTATCTAATCTAATCTTATCTATCTATATTTTTATCTATCTATCTATCGATCTATCGATCAATCTATCTATCTTTCTATCCATCTATCTATCCATCTGTCTATCTATGTATCTATTTATCTATCTATCTATCTATCTCTCTATCTATCTATCTATCTACCTACCTATCTATCTATCTATCTATCTATCTATCCTATCTATCCTATCTATCCTATCTATCCTATCTATCCTATCTATCATATCCATCCTATCTATCCTATCTATCCTATCTATCCTATCTATCCTATCTATCCTATCTATCCTATCTATCCTATCTATCCTATCTATCCTATCTATCCTATCTATCCTATCTATC